>Ga0209702_10005286_pt1 | contig 17756 bp, 15 predicted proteins | sample FRY01_FD_187210 | JGI IMG/M metagenome (GOLD analysis project Ga0209702, IMG submission 187210) | Freshwater microbial communities from Lake Fryxell liftoff mats and glacier meltwater in Antarctica - FRY-01 (SPAdes) (version 2) | ecosystem: Environmental > Aquatic > Freshwater > Ice > Glacier...
GTTCTGGAAGTAGGTGCAGGAATTGGTGAAACAACACACTCTTTGTGCGATGGAGCACAAAATTCATGGGTTTGCATTGAACCTGATGCACTATTAACTCAAGAAATTGAGATAAAGAAAAAAAATGGCTATTTGCCTACTTTCATTGAAGTTATAACCGACACCATAGACGGACTAGATGCCAACCGAAAATTTGATGTTATTCTTTATATCGATGTTATTGAACATATTAAAAATGATGCTGAAGAGTTAAAGAAAGCAGCTAATTTCTTAAAACCAAATGGGCATTTAATCGTATTGGTTCCCGCTCACAATTATTTGTTCAGCGAATTTGACAAATCCATAGGCCATTACAGAAGATACAATAAAGGAATGCTTGCTAAAGCGGTTCCAAAAGAATTACAAAAAGTAGATTTACGTTATTTAGATTCCGTTGGATTATTTGCCTCTTTAGCCAACAAATGGTTTTTAAAACAAGATTATCCCGAATTAAAACAAATCAAATTTTGGGATAATTATATGATACCAGTTTCTAAAATAATGGATGCAATCTCTTTTTATGCAATGGGTAAAACAGTAGTTGGAGTTTGGAAAAATACACACGCAAATGAATAGAGAATTAAAAAAAATAATTTGTCTAACACCGGTTTATAATGACTGGGAAAGTTTCTCCATATTAGTCTCTACGATTGAGAAAATGTATTGTACGCCACAAAAAAAATTCGCAATCCAAATGGTTACCATCAATGATGGATCCAGCGAGGACAGCGAATACAAGAAAAACACAAATGATATTCTGGTAGAAATAATTCATTTAAAAGCAAACGTTGGCCACCAAAGAGCCATTGCAGTTGGTTTGCAATATATTAATGATACTAAATCAGATTTTGACTATGTGGTAGTTTTAGATAGTGATGGTGAAGACAAACCCGAAGATTTGGTTTATTTAGTATCGAAATGCGAAACCGAAAATGACACAAAAATTATTTTTGCCGAACGTAAAAAGCGACAGGAATCCGTTTTTTTTAAAATGGGGTATTTCATTTATAAATACATTTTTTACGTTTTAACGGGACAAAAAATAAACTTTGGAAACTTTAGTTGTATTCCAAAAAAACTTTTAAAAAGAGTGGTGGTTCAGGACAATTTGTGGAATCATTATTCGGGAAGCATAATACAATCCAAAACCCCATTTAGCAAGGTTTTATTGAATAAGGGTAAACGATATGCTGGACATTCTAAAATGAATTTTACAAGCTTAGTCTTGCATGGCTTAAGTTCGATTTCTGTTTATTTTGATACCTTGTCGGTTCGAATATTAAAACTTTCCTTATTTGGAGTTTTAGTGTGTTTCCTATCGGTACTGTCCATTTTGTACATTAAATTTTTCACGGAAGCATCGATTCCAGGTTGGGCATCCAATTTAATTTTAATCATTTTCAGCATTATACTACAGTTGTTCTCGGTTACATTAATTGTATTGTTGATGCAACTCAGCGCTAGAAAAAATATTAAAAGTCCTTCTGAAAGAATTTATAAAGAATTTATTGACGCCATTCAAATGCCAACAACAGAGTAAAAATGAATTGGTTTAAAAACATCAAAATTTTATGGGTATTGATTTTTGTTGTTACAGTTTAATTTAAGAAAATATACCAAAGTCTCAATCCGAAGGTATATTTGAATTTTGTTAACTTAACTGAATAAAGTATTTAATATATATATGTTAAAACACGAATTACTGAAATGAGAGAAATGATTTTTTTTTAAACGATGCTACTAAGAATTTATAACTAAATATTTACGTTCAAAATAATCAGATTATTTATTAATCTATCAATAATTAAAAGGAGTACATGAATAAAATTGATTTTTCGACTAAAAGAGTTAATCTGGCCATAGTCATAGTTTCCGCCCTATTAATGTTGATTGTTTTGAATTTTCCTTTTAAGGCAAACCCGCTTGGTGATTATACTTTTCACGAGGAGTCCAAGAATTTAGCCTTGTTTATTAAAGGGGAAGTTTCTTCAGACAAGGTTGTTATTACTAAAGCTCCTGGTCCAATACTGTTTTATACACCAGCTTATTTAGTAGCAGGAACTGAGGCAACTGACGACCAACTATGGGTATATGGAGTCCTATTGACTTCTATTATTATGACGATTAGCTTACTGCTGATTTTTAGAATTGGTGCTGCTTTCTTTTCTAAAGAAGTTGGTCTTTTGAGCGTTTTGTTGTTTTTTATTTTTCCGATTCATAGTTATTATTCATTGGGGATATTAGCCGAAATACCGGCTTTTTTCTCTTTGGCTGTAGCCATTTATGGTTGGTCAATAGCCTTCTTTGAACCCAATAAAAAAAGAGGTTGGATAATGTTGACACTTGGCATCTGGTTGTTGATTTTGAACCGACCGAATGCAGTCTTGTTTCTTGGAATACTCTTTTTAGTCATTGTATATTCTTATATTGAAAATAAAAGTTTTTATAAAATTTATGGAAAAAAATTAGGCTTCACTTTGTTAAGTATTATTGTTTTGGGTATTGGGACAGCTCAATTGGTAAAAAAAATAAACGGAATCCAATCAGCAGGAAATCAAGAATCGTATTTTTATTATGTGTCGCATATTGGAAGATTCCAGTTTCGGGAGGAAGCAACCGATTTTCGTTTTTGGGAAAGTGACAATCGACCAGATAGTAAAGATTATCAAAATTGGATAAAGAGTTTAGGTGAATTGGATGCGGTTATATCCAAAACAAATCGTTCCTATAATGAAGTCTATCGGGAATTCTTAATAAAGGATTTAGTGAAACATCCCTTTTTGTCCACAAGACAGTTCCTGGTGAGATGTGTTTATGGCCACCTTAACATTATCAGCAAAGTACAACCAGCCCAATTTGCTTTGGGGCCTTTTCAAGGTGTTGTTGGATATTGGATAGTGTTGTTAATTATCAACAGCATCAATTTACTGGTAGTCGCTGGTGCAATAGTATTTTTGATCAAGGAAGAAAATATAATAAAGTATTGGATTTTTTGGGGAATAACTGTTGCATTGCTTTTATTTCATGGATTAACTTATATGGAACCGCGCTATATTTTTCCTTCAAGAGTGGCTTTATACCTGATGAGCGCAGCGGGCTTGTATCGTTTTGATTGGATAAAAAAAACTATTGATACAATTTCTATTTATGTATTTCCAATTTCCAAACAGAATTAAATAGAAAACAGCAAATGGAAAGGAGTACAAAAAAAATATCGTGAAATTGAAAATCAATAATGGGTGGTTTAAATCCAGAAGAGGTATTTGATTGATAAAATCCCATAGGGATGATTCATTTTATTTTTTATTTTCAATACTAAACACAAAGTTTAATGATATATTTTGACTATAAAGGTGTTTGTTGTATACATTTTATAAGAACGGGATTTAACCCGTCCTAATAAAATGTATCGAGATAATGCTCTTCATTTGAGGAATTCCTAAGAAAACGACATAGATTAGTAATTCATAATACTGAAATCTGAAATCTAAATTCTAAATACTGCTAACTCCTCTTCTTCGCCTTAATCATCATTTCCAATTGATCCCACAGTTCTTCCGGAATGGCTTCGAGAATATTGAATTCTCCTGCACCTTGTAACCATTCGCCACCGTCAATAACAATCACTTCCCCGTTGATGTAAGCTGAGAAATCAGAAACTAAATAAGCAGCTAGATTAGCCAATTCCTGATGATTCCCCACACGTTTTAAGGGTACTTTTTTGGACATATCAAATTTTTCTGCCAAGTCACCAGGCAACAATCGATCCCAAGCACCTTTGGTTGGAAACGGTCCCGGAGCAATCGCATTGGTACGAATTCCGTATTTTGCCCATTCCACGGCCAGACTACGAGTCATTGCCAAAACGCCCGCTTTTGCAGCAGCACTGGGCACCACATAAGCCGAACCCGTGAAGGCATAAGTCGTTACAATATTCAATATGGTCGAAGTGGTTTGTTTCGTTTCTATCCAATGTTTTCCGAAGGCGAGGGTGCAGTTCTTGGAACCTTTCAAGACAATATCTATTACGGTGTCAAAAGCATTGGCCGACAATCTTTCGGTTGGGGAAATAAAATTTCCTGCGGCATTGTTCAGCAAAACATCTACTTTTCCAAAGGTTTTCAATACTTCTTGCAACATGTTTTCAACTTCTTCATAGTGACGAACATCACATTGCACCGCCAAGCAGGTTCCACCCGTTTCGGTTTCCAATTCCTTGGCTGTATTTTTGAGTTTTTCCAAATCACGGGAACTGATGGCCACTTTCGCGCCCAGTTCCATAAAATAGCGGGTCATGGCTTTGCCTAAACCGCTTCCGCCACCGGTTACCACAATTACTTTGCCTTTTAGGGCGTCATCACGAAGCATTTTTGCTGAGAAATCCATAGTCTTTTTTTTTGTGTAGGTAAATATAAGAAAAAATAATTAGTAGGCGCGCATAGTAAAAACATAAAATAGTTTTTAAAATATATGGAGAGGGAAAAGAAGTAATACCAAACTAATTTATATTATAGTCCAAAGTGTACTGGTATAATGCGGATATCGTATGAAAATAGTCTAAATCATTAGACTATATTGAATATGTAATCGGTATAAATAGTATTTTATTTCATTTCTACCAGCAGGAGAAAATGCCTAGAAACCTGATAGGTTTTTAAAACCTGTCAGGTTTAACGTTATGTGATTTGCTTCGCCAATTCGAGCTTTGCTCTTGAGTCTGCTATCCTATAAATAACTAATTTCAAACGCCACACAATCTATTTGCGGCTTCTTCCAAGGTGGCATTGTCTTTGGCAAAGCAAAAACGAAGCAGTTTCAAGTCTTTTCCATCGGCATAAAAAGTGGAAATGGGAATGGCTGCCACGCCATAATCGGTAATCAATCGCTTGCAAAACGAAACATCATCTTCATCAGAAATAGCAGCATAAGAAGCCACTTGAAAATAAGTTCCTTCACAGGGCATCAATTTGAAACGGCTATTTTTGAGTAATTTTCTAAAATAATCCCTTTTTTCTTGATAGAATGTGCCAAGTTCCTCGAGGGAAACCAAATCTAAATACTCGCTGATGGCAACCTGGCAAATGCTGTTGACGCAGAAGACCAAGAATTGATGTACTTTTTTGATTTCCTTCATCAACGATTCGGACGCCACCAGATAACCCACTTTCCAACCCGTGACGTGGAATGATTTCCCGAAGGAGGAAACCACCACGCTACGATTGTGGAGTTTTGGTCGTGAATGCACGGATATATGCTGGTGTTCAAAAGTGATGAATTCATAAACTTCATCCGACAATACGATCACTTCGGGATATTTTTCCAAGAGTGTTTCCAAAGCCAGAAAATCCGATGGAGTCCAGATTTTCCCCGTTGGATTGTGCGGATTGTTTATGATGATCATCTTGGTTTTGGCAGAAAAAGCATTTTTGATGCGTTCCCAGTTTGGCGTGTAGTCGTCATTCAAATTTACGCGAACGGGTTTGGCGTTGCACAGCAAAACGGGAACTACATAACAATCATAACTCGGGTCGAGAATCACCACTTCGTCATTGGTTTTGACCAAGGCTTGAATGGTGGTAAAAATGGCTTGGGTTGCCCCGGCCGTTATAAGCAATTCCGTTTCGGGTTGAATGATTCTATGATAGGATTTTTCGACAAGCCGTGCGGTTTTCAACAGTAAAGGAGGATAACCCGACATGGGGAGGTATTGATGGACGTTTTCTTTTGCGAGTCGAGCCACAATAGCTGTAAGTCTTTCATCAACAGGAAAGTTGGGAAAGCCCTGCGAAAGATTGATGGCATTGTATTCAGCTGCCATTTTGGACATCACGGTAAAAATACTGCTGGCAATATTTGGGAGTTTAGACATAAAATAATTTTGTTTTTAAACCTGACCCGTTTTAGAAACGGGTCAGGTCTGCTATTTACTCTCCTAAAAACATTTGTAAAGAATAACCCTCACTTGTATGTTGGTGAGCATATTTAAAGTTTTCTAAATCATCAAATAATTCTATTACTTCTTTCCGTTTTAGTTTTGTTGGCTTGTCCGAAAGGCAGGTTGTATAAGAACTCCAAGGATAATTTAAGGGATGATCGCAGCAATTGTGGTGAACAGGATTGTTGTGAATATAGACAATTAAATTTTGAAAATAACTATTAGTATCAATGGATTTTCTTCTAAAAGGTCTTTCAAAAAGGGAGCCGTGACGGTTGTGTCTTTTGTTTATGGCTTTTGTATAAGCATTGAATAAATTTGAAAAAGATTTGGATGAAGGAATTTTCTTTTCGGAAGTGATTTCTTCAATTTCCTTAATTCGTACTAAAAAATGAAAATGATTGTTCATCAAACACCAAGCAAATGTTTCCGCTATAGGGGCAATGTGATAATCATATAAATTAAGAAAATGTTCGTAATTGGGTTGTTCTTTAAAGAGTCTCTCTCCATTTATTCCACGATTATAAATGTGATAGTATTTACCGTTTTCTAGAGGCTCTATTTTCTGCATATTTATATTTTTTTAAACGGATTTAAACCTGTTAAACCTGACAGGTTTTAGAAACGGGTCAGGTTTGCTTTAGAATATTTTTTTAAACGGATTTAAACCTGACAGGTTTGCTAGCTATAGGAATTAAATTACCCCAATAAAACTTCCAGCATCTTAATAGCTCCTTCGCTGATCTTTGTTCCAGGGCCAAATACGGCAACTGCTCCTGCATCAAACAAAAACTGATAATCTTGTGCAGGAATGACGCCGCCAACGATGACCATAATGTCTTCTCTACCATATTTCTTTAGTTCTTCAATCACTTGTGGAACTAAGGTTTTATGTCCCGCAGCGAGTGAGGAAACACCAAGAACATGCACGTCGTTTTCCACGGCTTGTTTGGCGGCCTCGGCTGGAGTTTGAAAAAGTGGTCCTATATCCACATCAAATCCTAAATCGGCATAACCAGTAGCCACCACTTTAGCTCCGCGGTCGTGACCGTCTTGCCCCATTTTGGCAATCATAATTCTAGGGCGACGGCCTTCTTTTTTGGCGAATTCGTCGGCTAGTTGTTTGGCTTTCTCGAAGCTTTTGTCGTCTTTTATTTCTTTGCTGTACACGCCACTAAAGGATTTAATTTGTGCTTTATATCTTCCGAAAACCGTTTCCAAGGCTCTGCTTATTTCGCCAAGCGTCGCCCGGTTTCTAGCGGCTTCCACAGCTAGTTCAAGTAAGTTTCCTGTTCCGGTTTGGGCACAAAGGGTTAGTTTTTCGAGTGAAAGTTTTACTTTTTCCGTATCACGGGTTGCTTTGATTCGTTCTAATTGTTCCAATTGCTGCCTACGCACCATTTGGTTGTCGACATCGAGGATTTGCAAGGGGTCTTCTTTTTCCAATCGGTATTTGTTGACGCCAACGATTATATCTTGGTTGCTGTCAATTCGTGCCTGTTTTCTGGCTGCGGCTTCTTCGATGCGCAGTTTTGGAATTCCCGTTTCGATGGCTTTGGTCATTCCGCCGAGTTCTTCGACTTCTTCGATGAGTTTCCAGGCATTTTGCGCTATTTCATTGGTCAGGCTTTCGACATAAAAACTGCCTGCCCAGGGATCGACCGTTTTGGTAATCTTGGTTTCTTCCTGCAAATAGATTTGGGTGTTTCTGGCAATTCTGGCGGAGAAATCGGTAGGCAAAGCAATTGCTTCGTCCAAGGCATTCGTGTGCAAGGATTGGGTTCCTCCCAAAGCTGCCGCTAAACCTTCAATAGTTGTTCGTGCCACGTTGTTGAAAGGATCCTGCATTGTCAGACTCCAACCCGATGTTTGGCAATGGGTTCGCAACGCCAAGGATTTGTCGTCTTTTGGATTGAATTGTTTTACCAATTTTGCCCATATCATTCTTCCGGCGCGCATTTTGGCGATTTCCATAAAGTGATTCATCCCAATCGCCCAGAAAAAGGAGAGGCGAGGCGCAAATTCGTCGATTTTCATTCCCGTTGCTAGTCCGGTTCTAATGTATTCCAAACCATCGGCAAGGGTGTAGGCCAACTCAATATCGGCGGTGGCACCGGCTTCTTGCATGTGGTATCCCGAAATGGAAATGGAGTTGAATTTCGGCATTTTTTTGCTGGTGAATTCAAAAATATCGGCTATAATTTTCATCGAAGGTGTTGGCGGATAAATGTAGGTATTTCGTACCATAAACTCCTTGAGGATGTCATTTTGTATGGTTCCAGAAAGTTGTTCGGGTTTCACGCCTTGTTCTTCGGCAGCGACAATGTAGAAGGCCATAATGGGTAAAACGGCACCGTTCATCGTCATAGAAACCGACATTTCGCCCAATGGAATCTGGTCAAACAACACTTTCATATCTTCGACAGAATCTATGGCAACTCCTGCTTTTCCGACATCGCCCACCACGCGTTCGTGGTCTGAATCGTAACCACGATGTGTGGGCAAATCGAAGGCTATGGAAAGTCCTTTTTGTCCTGCGGCAAGATTCCTGCGGTAAAAAGCATTGCTTTCTTCGGCTGTGGAAAATCCTGCGTATTGCCTGATTGTCCAAGGACGTCGCACGTACATTGTGGCATAAGGCCCGCGCAAATTGGGCGCGAAGCCTGCTCCAAAATCAAGGTGTTCGAGATTCTCGACGTCCTTTTCGGAATAGGTTGATTTTAGTTCAATGCCTTCGGCGGTGAGGAAGGTTGCAGATTGCGGTTTGCAGATTGCAGCTTCGACACTGTTATTTAAATTTAGATGTTGGAGATTTTTTCGCATTTTAATTTGTTGTAGAAAGATAAAGGAATACGATTTTAATAATTTTTTCTATTCTTCCAATTTTTTGAATTTCTTGAGGTATGCATTATGGCTTTTATTACGATTACCTTTTTATCAATTTCAAAATGTATCAAATATGGAATGTATCTATTAGAGCAACTCTTGTTTTGTCATATCTTATTTGGTATAAAGAGGATTTGCTTTTAAAATTTTAATTTCATTTTTTATGGTATTCAAGAAACGTTTTCCTAGATTTTCCTGAAGACCTTCATACCAATTGGCAATTCCTTTAAGATTAACTTTGGCTAAAAGGAGAAGTTTATAATCCACCTTCAATTTCCTTTATCGCCTCGTCAAAGTCTAAAGCAATTTTTGGATTTTTGAATTACGCAATGTATGCTCTTTAACTTGATCCATTTGCCCTTGCGGTACTTCATAATTTGTTGAACTAGACAAAATAATGACATTCACTTCGTCTTCATTAAAATCATCAGGAAGCCTAATGTTTATTTTGTGATTTTTCACTTTAACGGTTTGTCTTATTGCTTCCATAATTTCTTTATTTTGATACGTAAATATAAGGTTATTATTTCAAAAAAAGAGTTCTTCGTCAGGCTGTTATCCGGCTTATTAAATCATTGACATTTGAAATGGCAGTGATTTTTTTATGGGTTTTATGCATCACTTTTCCTTAATTTTAAAAGTCCATTTATAATTTGAATAGTTTGCATTGATTCCTTCTAGAAGTCCAGCACCAATGGTCACGCCTGAACCAATGGTGAACAGTAAAAAGGCAGAGTCATTTCCTTCCGAAGCGGCAACCAATGAAGCTCCCGCAATAGCAAGCCCCGTGATGAATACCACAGTTTTGGCCGTTGCCAAGGTTTTAGGTTGGTGTTTGATGCTTTTTAAACTATCTATTTTCACGGATTGATTGTTGACCGTAAAGCTGAGGCTATCGGTTATTTTTAGATTTCCAATCAGCTTTTTTTCATCCAAGGTTCTTATTTTGACGCGTTGGTTTTCTTCAAAATATTTTACTTCACCCGTCTTGATGTTGGTAATTTCAATTGCTTTTTGTTGTGCAAAGGCGGTGAAAGAAACCAAAAATAGCACTACATAAATTAGAGTTTTCATTGCGTATGCTTTAAATTATTTTTCTTCTTTAAGTCTTTCTTGTTCCTGTTTTTCAGCCAATCTTTTTTCGATTATGGGCGTAATCAAGGTTTTTCGTGGTTTTATTTTTACGAAGGGAAACAATTCCAGATCGTCCTTCATCCGGTCGTTTTTGTTGGGATATTTGTTGGTTCCCAAGAGTATTTCTTTTCCGGCATCGAATAATTCCTGTTCCTTGTCCGCGCTTTCTTGAATTTTTCTCTTGATGATTCCATCGTTGAGTTGTTTAAGGAAGCCGCCGTTGGCTTCGATGTCCTTGAATAAAACCAGTGCTTTTTCGGCCAATTGACTGGTCAGGTTTTCGATATAATAACTTCCGTCAGCGGGATTGTCGACTTTGTCGAAATAGCTTTCTTTTTTGAGAATGAGTAATTGGTTTCGGGCTATCCTATCGCCAAATTCATTGTCTTTGTGGTACAAAGCGTCGTAGGGCAAGTTGGCAATGGCATCGGCTCCGCCCAGAATGGCGCTCATGCATTCGGTCGTTGTGCGCAGCATGTTTACGTTGTAATCGTAAATCGTTTTGTTGCGTTTTGTGGGTGAAACCAGCAAATGGCACTCTAAATTGGGATTGTATTCTTTTGCAATAAGGTGGAACAGCAATCGCAAGGCGCGGAGTTTTGCAATCTCGAAAAAGTAGTTTGTTCCCACTGCTATTTTGAAAACGATGGTTTGTTGTAAGGGGGTTATTCGGTTGAAATATTCGTTGGCGTGTGCCAAACTATAGGCGATTTGCTGCACCATATTAGCGCCTGCATTCTGGTAAATGCCGCCATCGACACTAATTAATGAAATGTGGGCAGTTTCCTTTGAAAGTAAATTTAGGGTATCGAAATTGGTTTTTTCCTTGGTCGTGAACCAGTTTCCGTCTTTGGCTAATTGTCCAATGGGATCGAGGTTGCAGAATATTTTGGCTTTTTTTTCTTTTGCAATTGTGTCCAATTTTTTCACGAAATCGATTGAGATAAAGGACAGGTTGAAATAGAGTACCAGCTTTTCCAAAGGAAGCGTTTCCAACAGTTTTGCGACATCAGTGTTTTCGTCTTCAATGGTGAAACGGAGGCTTTCGGCTCCGCGATTGATGCTGTCCTTGGCTCGCAGGATTGACTTTTCGAGGTCGTGGACGAAAATGTTTTGGCAAATTCTGAACTCACTTGCCTTGGTGTTTATTGGGGCAACTCCCGTGAATTCGTCTTTGTGGTAAAATGGTTTTACTTGGATGTCTTCGGGTGAATTCCATACCAATGTTTCGTTGTAATCCGCTCCGTTGAGTTCGAACTGGATGCGTTGTTTCCATTGTTTGGAAGAAATTGGAGCCCATCCCCAGCCCTTTCCAGAGGGTAGGGAGTTCTGGTTTTGAGTTGATTCTTGGCTTTTTTCTGGTTTCATAATTATTTTTCGTCTAATTTTTCAATCCTATTTTCAATGCTTTCCTTTTTGGGATTATTTTTTTTCAACGGTGTCGCCTTCGAACTCGATGATGTAGATGTCTTCGCTATCTTTTTTCATATAGTATTTTTCTCGAGCATATTTTTCAATTTGCGCAGGATTTTTGAGTTGTTTGATTTTTTCCTGGTCTTTCCTGATTTCCTGTTGGTAGTATTCCTTGTTGTCTTTGAGTTCATTGATTTGATTGTCGAGCATGCGATGGTCGAAATAGGAATAGTTATCCAAAAAAATCATCCAAGAGGAAAAGAACAACAAAGCCCAAACGTATTTGTTGCTTAAAAATTTGAACCAAGGTTTGTCTTTAAATGCGTTTGTCATTTGTACTCTTATATTTTTTTTTAGCCCCGATAGAAGGGAAAATCCTCCCGATTTTTCATCGGGAGATTGGAATGATAGCGGGAAACAGCTCCTTACTTCGATTCCGCTCTGGATGACATTTATTGTATAAAATTACAAAAAAAATTATAGAATTCGTTGGTTTATTACGGCGCGAACCACGTCGATGGCCACGGTATTGTATTTGTCGTTGGGTATGATGATGTCGGCAAAGGCTTTTGTGGACTCGATGAATTGCTGGTGCATGGGTTTGAGCGTGGTTTGGTAGCGGTTCAATACTTCTTCCATATCTCGGCCGCGCTCGGCAATGTCTCGTTTCAATCGTCGGATTAATCGCTCGTCCGAATCGGCGTGCACGAATATTTTGATGTCGAAGAGTTCGCGCAGTTCGGGATTGGAAAGGATTAGAATGCCTTCGACTATCATCACTTTTCGGGGATGCGTCACTATGGTGTCGTCGGTTCGATTGTGAATGGCGAAGGAATATACCGGCTGGTTGATGATATTTCCGGCTTTAAGTTCTTTAAGATGTGCCACCAAAAGTTCAAAATCGATAGCTCTGGGATGGTCAAAGTTGGTTTTTGAGCGCTCTTCATAGCTTTCGTTCGTGGATTCTTTGTAATAGGAATCTTGGGCAATAATCCCTACCTCAGTATGGGGTAATTCATTCATTATTTGATGCACAACGGTTGTTTTTCCTGAACCTGTTCCGCCTGCAATACCTATTATAAGCATAAAATTGTCTTGTTATGTTTTTATCGGAACAAAAATAGGGATTTATTGGGTTATATTGATGAATTATTCTTCATATCCTTGACCAATTTTACCGTAAAATATAAAATGGCAATTCCGCCCAAACCGATGCAAAGCCACATAAACCAAGTTTGTTTCCAAATTGATTTTTCCTTGACCTTGATGGTGTTTGAATTTTGACGGTTGATTTTGTAAATCCTGGTTTGGGGCAAGTTGTTGGACATTTTGCTCTTAAAATTTTCCAAATCATATTCTGGAGCTTCCGCTTTTGGATTTCCTGTTTTGATACGATATGCTTCGCCCGCTTTTAAATCGGCAATTAGGAAAAGCTGATTTTGGAAAAACCTGATTTCGGAAAAAGCTAGTGGTTGATTGTCCTGGTTTTCTATCTCTAGGTAAAATACTTTTTCGAAAAGTTGGGCAGTTTTGATTGGTTTTTTTAGGTCGGAATTCAATTCAAATGTCGAAATTGTTTTTTTATAGGTTTCTGTTTTGCGTTTGATTTCGCGGATTTTGTACAAATAAACTCGGCCGTTGCGTTTGTAAAACCTGGGGCTAGTTGTGTTGAAAACAATTTGATTCACGATTTGGCGATTGCCGAAAACAACGCGAATAAGGGTTTGCTTTCGGGAAGGATATTGGGTTATTGTGCTGCTTTTAGGAAAAATTTCCTGAACGTTATTGTTGCTGATTTTATTGGTAAAAACGCCTACTTTCAATACGTTTATGGGCAATGTTTTCTTGTCGTCGAACTCGATTTTCAGGTAGCGATAGGAGGAAAGCGGCAATGCCAATGTTTTAAAAATAGTTAGACCTCGAGCACTTTCCAGATTGAATAATTGCGCTTTGTTGATCAATCCAAACCATTCCTTTTGGTCGTTGCTGCCGCTGATGTCAAAGGATTTTGTAACAACGGAATTTGTTATGGAAAGCACCATTTCGTCGATTGTCTTCTCTGGGGTTTCTACTATAATGGTTGTTTTTTTCTTTGGAATCACGGTTTTCGAAACCAACTTAAATTCCGAAAAACCGCTTGCCGTGGCTTGATTTTTATCTTGGATTAAAAAATAGGGAACTTCGTTTTGCTTTGCATCATATATCCTGAAATCACTCAAATCTTCTTTGGAAAAGGAGCGGATATCGGCGGGCACGATTATTTTGTACAAACCGTTTTCGTTGACCGATTTGATTTTTGCCGTCGTATTTTGTTGGGCAAACAAGCCGTTTATGGCCAGCAGTAGGATTAAAAATTTATTTCGTTTCATTGGGTTCATTGGTTTTTTTGTCGTCTTGCACCAAGACTTTTATTTTTTGGTACACAAAAGAAATAATCAGTATAAGAATGCCTAATAATATAAATGCCATAATTTTTCCAGTTTCGGAAGCATTGCTGATGTCGAACAAGAATAGTTTGAGAATCGTAATTCCCAATAATGACAAGGCCACTATTCGCAATGTTTTCTTTGGTTTTCGTATTCCGATAATCAGGAATGCAAAAGCGAGAATTCCCCATAGAATTGGAAATCCAGTTTTTATTATTTGGGATCGGGTGTTGCTTATTAGAGTATAAGAAATTTGCTCTTTCAGAAAAGGCAATTCCGTTCGTCCATAATCTTGATACAGTTTGCTGGATTGAACATCTTGTGTGGTGACGGGCGAATTTGAAATAACCAATCCGTGGAGCATCAGCTCGGAACTGGCTAAATACAGGATGAAAAAGGCAGCTATCCAGACCACAGCCTTTTTTTTGAATATTTCGAAAACGGGATTTTCGGTGTTGATTTGGTACAATTTATAGCCAAAGAATAGGGTTATAAAAAGCGAAATATAGTGTAAATAAAATCCAATTCTTTGATGGATTCCTGTTCTGATGTATTGCTCGTGTTCATAAAACGCATAATTGGAAAACCAAAATGCAAAAAGTACAATAGTAACCACGGCGATGATGGATGCCAGTTGAAGACCAAAGGTGGTTTTGCTTTTGCTTAGTGCATAAAAAAGCAACACACTGAAGATTAAATGATATAAAATAGGCAGCGTAATGGCAGAATTGACGCCGGAAACATACTGATCCGCTTGGAAACCCACTTCGAACAATCCGACGAAATAAGCGATGATTGTGCCTGTTGCAACAACGAAATACCTGTATTTTTTTGGATTGAAAATTAGTCCAAATTGCTCCTGCTTTTCGTCTTCCGCTTTTAACAAATAGGAAACAGCAAACAATGAAATCACGGCAAAAATACCGGTTAGGCATATTTTGTTGAACACGATATTCAATACCGTGGAGGATGTGTATATTGAATTCCAGTCCATTAACAAGCTAACAATCATTAAAAGATGAACGATAACCGAGGCAAATCTATAACTGGTTATTTTTGATTTTTGCGCCAGTCCCATCAACATCGCTGCTTCTGCCGCCCAAAACAAGGTAATGGAATTTCCCTCGAATTGTATCGGGATTGCTAGTGTGATGAAGGTAAGCGTTAAAGCTATCAAGAGGTACACCGCGGTTTTGTCTTGACCAAATTTTTTGAACAAAAACCAAGCGTAAACCAGGTTCAGCAAACCTATAGAGGTCGTGAACAATCCTTTGAGTTCTGGATGATAATGTTCGAAAACAGCCATTCCAGCAGCATAAAAAAGGAAGGTATTGCTGGCCAATATTCCTAATTCAATTGGGGAGAAAAGCCCTTTTGTCCTTAAATTATTGATGATGTTAATCAGGATGAAAACAAAATAAAAGGCAAATCCGAAACCCAATGCGCCTAGATAATGCGGGTTCTTTTCTTCCAGATCCTTGAACAGCCATGCGCCATACAAAATTATTGTAAAAACGTAGGATAGGATATTTATGATTCCCCATTTTTTATAATAGGCCAAAGTCAGGATTCCAATGTTTAATATAAGGATGTAGGTAAACAATACGACATAATTTCCTTGACCCGTGCTGACCATAAACGGAACGGCAAATCCACCAATTAGCGAGAGTACGGCGAGTTCTTTTCGGTTATAAGAAAGAGAAATCAGGCAGCTAAATGCTGTAATACCTACCATTAGCAGAAAGGCCGCGGTCTGGCCAAACAAGTGATAACTATGGAATGCAATGCCAATCGTAAAATAGAAAACCGCAATGGCGCCTGCCACAAAAACGGAACTGAATGCCGCGTATTTTTTGCGTAATTTATGGGCAATTCCCATAATCAATGCGCCAGCGAGTATGCCAATTCCCACTCGGGCTGGTTCGTTTATCCAATCTTTGTCTATGGCATATTTTACGAAATAACTGATTCCCAAAACAAGAATTAATATACCGATTTTGTTGATTAGGTTTTCGCCAATAAATTTTTCTAAATCGGGGTTGTTTTCCCTAAAATTTTCCCAAAAAGACTGGCTAGGTTCTATGGTGACATCAATTTTTGGTTCGGTTTTTTGTTGTATTGGTTTCGGTGTTGAAACGTTGTCCCTAGAAAAAACAATCTTTTCGGTTTCTTCTGCAACAACTTCTTTTGCAATTGGAACAAAAGCTTGTGGTTCCACTTTTTCAAAACCCAATGGCGTTTTCAATACGTCAGGAATTCCATTTGGTTTGGCCTCTTCTGGAACGACTAGTGGTTTTTCAGGTGTTTTTTGAATTTTCTTTAATAAGTCAAATTGGTTATTCAGTTCTCTAAATTGATCTTCCATTCTATCAAATCTAGAGTCTAAAGCATTTTTGAGATAGATTAAAAAAGCAAATAGCATAACTAACAATAAAACTTCCATAGTATTTTTTTTGTGAATTAAGAGGTGTAAATATATGACTATTCAGAAAATAATTACATTATTCACCCTCGATTTTGACTTGCCATTAAGTTGAAAAGAAATTTATTTCTTATTTCCGAAATAGTTTTGCAAAAGCAAAAAATAATTCTATATTTGCACCCGCTTTCGGGGTGTAGCGTAGCTCGGTTATCGCGCCTGCTTTGGGAGCAGGAGGCCGCAGGTTCGAATCCTGCCACCCCGACTAAAACCTTCTTGTGAACCAAGAAGGTTTTTTTATTTATCTATCTTAAGATAATAAATACTGATAATTCTAATCAAGTTTTCCAATAATAAAAACTTATTTTTGTACTATTAAAAAATGAATAAAATAATTCTATTATGTCAAATACGATCGAAAAAATAAAATGCCTTATTATAGGTTCCGGTCCAGCGGGTTATACGGCTGCGATATATGCCGCAAGAGCCAATATGTATCCTATTGTATACCAAGGAATGCAACCTGGAGGCCAACTAACAACAACTAACGAGGTGGAAAACTGGCCTGGTAATCCCGAAGGAATAACGGGGCCAGAAATGATGGTGCAATTGCAAGCGCAAGCTCAACGTTTTGGTGCTGATGTTCGTGATGGTTGGGCAACCAAAGTAGATTTTAGTGGGGACATTCATAAAGTTTGGATCAATGACACAATCGAATTGCATTGCGAAACCGTCATTATTTCTACTGGAGCGTCGGCAAAGTATTTGGGATTGGAGTCCGAGCAACATTATTTAAAAATGGGTGGTGGCGTTTCAGCTTGTGCCGTTTGTGACGGATTTTTCTATAGAAACCAAGAAGTCGTAATTGTTGGAGCAGGAGATTCCGCTTGTGAGGAAGCGCATTATTTGTCTAAATTATGTTCGAAAGTTACGATGTTAGTGCGTAGTGAAAAGTTCAGGGCATCCAAAATTATGGAAGCTCGTGTTCGCAAAACCGAAAATATCAGCATTTTGATGAATCATGACACTGTCGAAATTTTGGGAGACGGTCAAGTGGTTACTGGTGTGAAAGCAAAAAACAAAACTACAGGAGATATTTTTGATATTCCGGCCACCGGTTTCTTTGCCGCTATTGGACACAAACCCAACACCGAAATTTTCAAAGACTTTCTAACTCTTGATGAAACGGGTTACATTATCAATGTTTCAGGAACTTCAAAAACGAATGTAAAAGGTGTTTTTGTTGCCGGAGATGCTGCCGACCACGTGTATCGTCAGGCAATTACTGCTGCAGGAACAGGTTGTATGGCTGCCTTGGATGCCGAAAGGTATTTGGCTTCCCAAGAATAATCACCTCATTATTATCGAATGATTTTCGGCTCACATAAAAAAGTTGGGGAGAAGTTATAAATTTGCCTAAAAAAAGCAAATGGATTTTAGTATATTTTCTTCTTTTCTGCCAGAGGGTCTTTTATCTCATTTTGATATTGTTGGTTTTAAGGAG
>Ga0209702_10005287_pt1 | contig 17755 bp, 17 predicted proteins | sample FRY01_FD_187210 | JGI IMG/M metagenome (GOLD analysis project Ga0209702, IMG submission 187210) | Freshwater microbial communities from Lake Fryxell liftoff mats and glacier meltwater in Antarctica - FRY-01 (SPAdes) (version 2) | ecosystem: Environmental > Aquatic > Freshwater > Ice > Glacier...
CGACCTTCAAATGAGTCGGAAAAGGATCCATCGGGCTTTACATTTTCCAGAATAATTCCAAGATCCTGCTGATAAAACACCTCCATAACCGAATGTATGCCATCATTGATGGTCATTTCGATCAGACCAGGCTCCAAAAGATGTTCCAATTCCAGAACCAGATTGCAAAGGATCATCGGTAGTGAAAAACCCTGTAGCGGGCGTGTTCCCGGAAAGGTCTTATTATATTTTCCTTTCGGATCATCTCTCTTTCTGAGAATATTATTGAACGTATTTAAAGCAATCTGTGCATATTCCTCCGTCCCTGTAGCCCTGTAAAGCTGCGCAAATGCCATAGCAGCAAAACAATCTGAAAATATATTGTAGGGTTGTACTAACGGCAAGCCTTCACGGGTCAAGGAAAAATAGAAATTACCTTCCTTGTCCTTACCATGCTTCTTCATAAATTCTGCACCCTGAATTGCAAAATCGAGCCATTCTTGCTTCTGTTCAACCTGATTATATAGCATACTGAAACACCATATTTGTCTGAATTGGAGCCAGGCGAATTTATCTGTGTCGAAAACCTTTCCTTCCCTATCTAAACAAGTAAAAAAGCCACCAAATTCCTTGTCGCCCGAATTTTTAAGCCAAAAAGGAACGACATCATTTAAAAGATTGTCTTTGTATTTTTCAGCGTACTGCTTATAGTTCATTTTATGACTTATTAAAAAATTTTAGAGAAGTATTTAATTCCTCTAATTAATAGAAAATTAAGCATAAATGCAATGTAATCTCAAGGGTGAAGTATAATATAGGAATAGTTGGGGATAAAGACTCGAGCGGAGATTTTATCAGATTAGATTAAAATAGTAGTTGAAAAGATATAGGGTAACGATTTTAGCAAGAAACAAGAATAAAATCTATCCCCTATTTACCGAACACTTCTAGATAGATTAGAACAACTGCGGCAAAGGTCATAATAAAAAAGGTTGTAAAGCCAAGAAAGTTAGACTTTTTGCTATTTGTAAACTCTCCCATTACAACTTTATTATTGCCTATATGTAGAATAATCAAGATCAATACAGGTGCTGTTAATCCATAAAGTATTGCCGACCATAACAATGCCTGAATAGGGGGAATTCCAACATAATTCATCATTAAACCAAGAAGTAGTGAAATAATGGTGATTGAATAAAATGCCTTTGCTTGATGGAATTTTTTGTTGAGTCCCTTTTCCCAGCCAAAAGTTTCGGTAACAATGTAGGACAAGCATCCACAGAGAACTGGAATAGCTAAAAACCCGGTTCCGATTATACCTACGGCAAATAAAAGATAAGCTGAATCTCCGGCTAAAGGTCTGAGTGCCATTGCAGCCTGTTCTACTGTTTCAATCTTATTAATTCCCGCATTGAACAAGACTGTTCCGGAGGTAAGAATAATAAAAAACATGATCACATTTGAAAACAGCATCCCGAAATCAACATCCTGCTTCATGTCACCAAGAATCTTCTTGTCGACCATAATTTTTTTCCTTTTCGAGTTCATATCCTCTGCCACCATAGTTGCTTGCCAAAAAAACAAATAGGGAGAAATCGTTGTACCTAGAATTGCAACGAGGATACCTAAGTATTCTTTATTGAATTTTATATTGGGAATAAATGTTCCCTTAAGAATAGCGATCAAATCCTGTTTATACAAAAAGGGAACAATTAAATAAACAAGAAGTACCACACAAAGGTATTTGAGTAGTGCAGCAAACTTACGGTATGGCAAGTAAATAAATATGCCCATCAATAAAATGGTAAATCCCACACTAAAAAACCCAGCATTTACAGAAGGAATTAAGAGGTTACCTACGGCACCCATGCCAGCAATATTTGCACCGATATTCATCACTATAGCTGGAAAACTGAAAATAAGCATCAGATACAAAACCGGCTTTGAATAATGCTCCTTTAAAGTGCCAGTTAAACCTTTGGAAGTTACCATACCGATCCTGGCGCACATTTCCTGCACTGCAGCCATGAGCGGGAATGTGATTAGAGCAGTCCATAATGTTGACAGACCGAACTGTGCCCCAGCCTGCGAATAAGTGGCTATACCTGAAGGATCATCATCACTAGCTCCAGTGATTAGTCCGGGACCAAGTTTTTTCCAGAATCGAAATACCTTATTTAATATTTTCCTTCTTGCCATACTTGCTAAAATACTTATTCATATCCTAATTAAATTCAGATTTATTCTGTGAGTTAAAATTCATTAATAAAATTAAATAATGAACCTTCAAATACTTACTTATTCTTTTGCCGGATCATATCGCCATAATTCTGCCGAACGGTGAAAGTAGATTCTGCCCAATTCATCCATAGCCAAAAGGCTTGCAGGCTTTTCGATAACTTCAAAATCAAGACTTATTGGATCTATTCTGAATAGCTGATTACTACCAGTTCCATAAATCTTTCCCGAAGGATGAAGAATTAAAAATGCATCTCTCCAAACATGACTTTTCAAAACCCCTGCCCGATAGATTTGTCTACTTCTGATTACCTTTTTGACAAGAGGATCAAATACAAACAACGTTCCGCTGGCCATTCCCCAGATATTTCCATCAGGCCCAATGATCAAACTCGTAATAGCCTTTGCTCCTGGAACAGGTATAAACTCATCAACTTTCAGCCCTTTCTCCACATCCCATGAAAATAGTTTCGCTTCCTGAGTTGATGGCATGATACCGAGTCCGCCTGAGACTGTAGTTCCAGCCCACACCAAATTATTTGCATAAGTTAGGCTAACTATGCTCTGGTCTTTCACAATTACACCATGAGACTTAATTTTCGATTCATTACTGTCATAACTTATCAATGACCCACCGAGCATTCCGTATTCAGGCACCATTCCGAAGAATATTTTTCCGCTTTCTTTATCGTTCAGTACGGCAAAAGGGCGGCTCTGATCAGCCACCTGACCAAGAAACTTAGGATTACTTTCCTTAATATCCCAAGGCTTCTGGGTATCATATTCATACATCTGTCCCTTTGGATAAATCCCGAAATAGATAAACTGATCTTTAACGGTCATACCTTCTGTCTGATGAAGACCGGGATAGCTTGTTGTAGAATTTGTTTTAGGATCATAGGCTGAATGTCCTCCAGCCAGATAGCCACCTGACCAAATTCGGCCGTCAGGACCTTTCATAATTGATTGAATAAGAATTGCTTGCTCAGGAACATCTAGTTTTTTTCGTTTAAGATTGCCATTTCCAAGATCCAGAACAAGGCACTCTGCATCCGAATTCAAAATAAATAATTGTTTGTCTATAATTCGGATAGCATTCGCGGAACCAATATTGTCGGCATGTTTAATCGGAGCTTGTTGTGGCATGCCAATATCACGGCTGTAAAGTCCTGAACGGTAAGTATAATAAAAACGATTATTCTGATCGGGCTGACTTACAGCCTTCATATCCATTTCATCAATCTGATATTCAAATTTTCGAGTTTTAAGATTGTACACCAAAGTAAAACTTCCATTGGTAATTAAAGTAAGCAGGCGGTCGCCACCGGGAACACCTTTCAGAATGTCTACACTGTAAACAAACTCCTTGTTTTTATACTCTTCTGGCAGCAAGTTTATTTTTGAACCATTTTTAGGGTCCAGTTCAACCAATCCCGCATGAGAACCGACACCAGCATAAAGTTTTCCGGTTTTCTCATAATAAACCAAGCTTCTGACATAGCTTTCCCCTTCAATCAAGGGTCCATTAGCTACATCGCTAAAGCCATCATTCGGGTGATAGCGGAATACCCTGCATCCTGGATAGGTAGCACCGAATACCTCACCGTTCTTTCCTGAGGCAAGGTTCCAAACTGTCGTTTCTCCGGGCAAGACCACACCAAGATTCTCAACTGTTGCTGATCCGGGAAAATGCCTGTAGAGTGTTCCCTTTGCTCCCGGTATATAAAGCCAACCATCAGAAGATAGTTCCATATCCCATGCCCCATCAGTTCCGGGCAAAGGTTGATCCAATATCATTTCATGATTTTCTTCATTGAAAGCTACCAGATGTGCAGGATTTCCTCGGACAACAGTGTAAATAAAAGGTTTCCCCTTGTCATCCTGAATAAAAATACTGCCCTGAATCATCGCTGCCTTTATCTGGGAACCTAGATTCGTTAAACGTGCATCAGAATTTTGTGCTTGTATTGAAAATGAACTAAGGGAAAAAAGTATTAGTAAGCTTATTGATCTCAATTTGGGATAGTATTTAAATAAATTATTTATTAAGAGCGGTTCGTACCTCTTTAATTAATTCGGGTTTAAATGGGATAGCATGATTGGAACCCAAAGAACGTACATAGGTCATGATATCCAACAAATCCTCATCTTTTAGGAAGGCAAATGAGGGCATTGGAGTATCATATTTAACACCATTGATTGTGGCTGGGCCATTTGAACCTGTCAATACCTTTTTTATAAGTTCTTTAGGATTATTAACCACAAGCAGAGAAGTCAGTAAAGAAGGAAATACACCTTTTACACCCATGCCATTATCTTTATGACAGGAAGCACAATATTGCTGGTATAATTGCGCAGATTTCGAGCCCGGAGGGATAGATGAGAGCATGTTTTGCGGATTTGAAGGATCCAGTTTTGAAATTCTGATAATTCTGTCATCAGAAGGCAAAGGAAAACCTGAAACCGGATTCCAATCGCGGTTGCTGGTTGCAAGATAAATATCCCCTGCCGGAGAAATACAAAGGTCTCTGATTCTTCCGAATTTATTTTCAAAATAGACTTGTTCATTAAGAATCTTTTTGCCATCATTATCCAACTTCAATGCTCTAAGGCTCTTTCCTTTTAAAGTAACCAGTAAAAGTGAATTTTTTAATGCAGGAATTTTATCAGAAGAATAATAATCGAGACCCGCAGGAGCTATCGTTGGAGTCCATGCTTTAAGAGGATCAGCCGTATTGTGCAGACCTTTGAATGTGCTTTCTTGTACAGTTTCAGCAAATCCCTGTACCGTTGGCCAACCGTAATTTTTTGCCTTTCCGATCAAGTTAATCTCATCATCGGTAGCATCACCATGCTCAGAGGTATAGAGTTGACCACTTTTAGAAAATACCATGCCCTGTATATTACGAAAGCCCCAGGCCCAAACCAGGTTGCCTTTCATTGGATTATCAAAAGGTGCTGCGCCATCGACATTCATCCTCAAGATCTTGCCATTAGGTGTTCTTGGGTTTTGTGAATCAGTCAAACTAAGGGCATCACCGGTTGCCCAGTACAAAATACCATCCTTCACTACCAATCTGGATCCATTATGTCCATTTGCCGCAGGTATCTCCATTAATATTTTCGGATCAGTCAGGGAATCCTTTAAAGAATTATAACGAACAAGCCTCATTAAATACTTTTTATCCTTCTGAATGGTGTAGGATAAGAAAATATAAGGAAATTTCTTCATATCCGAATGAAGCGCCATTCCAAGCAAACCAGCAGTCCGAGACTGCCAGACATCTGTTAATTTTAAAATTATTTGTTTGCTTCCGGTTTGAGGATCCATTCTACTTATTACTCCTCCATGTTCTGCGATCCAGATTTGATTATCGCCTCCCCAGATAATTTCAATAGGAACATTTAGGTTGGAAGCAATGATACTTATCCCACTGTAATCCTGTATTCTCTCAGATGTTTTAACAACGGGGACAGTCAAAACCTTTCTATTGGATTCAAAAAAAATATACCATGAAAAGGTAATGAGCAACAGAATTTTCAAACAAAGGAACTTCATGGTTTTAAGGATTATTTTGTTGAATTGATTATCCTGGCAATAAGAATGTGCAGTAGACAAATATAATTTATAATTGAATATTTCAGAGTTTAGAATGGAATTGTCTAGCTTAATTTCCAGTATATTAAAAAAATGTTAACTGTACATTAAATCATTAATTGCCTCAATTCATTGGGTAAATATTACCTTATAGTGTTATATTTAAGTTTATAATTATCGATTACTAATAAAAAAGTATTTATGAATCCGAATTACTTCATCATAGCACTTGCTTTATTAGTCGCTATAATCGTCATTATCTTGCTTTTCCTTAAAAACCAGAAAGACCGGAAAGATTTTGAACAGAAAATGAATCAGCAAGACATTGATCATGAACATCATAAGGAAGAAAAGATTTAATATTATCCGAAGATTAAACCATTTTGATTTTGCTAAAACCCGCAGGGTTATGATTATTAAATCATAATTGCTTAATCCCGCAAGTACGAGATTGAAAAACAAAAAATAACCGGTTGAAAAACAATTAACTAATCCAGTTTCACGAAGAATGTGAGCTGGCAATTATATTTTTCTGAAAAATTCATTTTATATAAATTAATATTAAATTTAATACTTATAATATTATCAAAACTTTAACATATAATATCCAGTATGGATCGTCGTAGTTTTATATCTGCAAGGGCAAGTTCTAAAACAGATTATGCTTTTAATGCACGAACTTACACAGGATTCAGCGCATATTTCCCTCCTTTTGGCAGACCAGAAATCATACATTTATTAAAACGCACCTTATTTGGCGTCAAAGATGCCGATATTAAAAAGCTGAGTGGGAGAATACTGAGTGATGGACTAGATATTTTGCTTACACCTGAACCATTACCATCACCCCCATTAAATAATTACAACGACACTAATTTTACTGACCCTAATGTTCCTGCTGGCCAAATTTGGGTTAATGCTCCATATGACGGAAATGCAAATAGTCGTAGATATACTTCATTTAAATCATGGTGGACAGGCCGGATGCTAAATCAAAGCACCTCAATCCATGAAAAGATGATTCTGTTTTGGCATAACCACTTTGCCACAGAAACGGTAGATATTGGGGATGCCCGATATGTTTACAAACATCATGTGCTATTAAGAAAATATGCTCTGGGCAATTTTAAAGAGTTTGTAAAAGAAATAACAATCGATCCTGCTATGTTAAGATATCTGAATGGATATCAAAATAATAAAAATTCGGCTGATGAAAATTATGCCCGTGAACTACAGGAACTTTTCACCCTTGGCAAGGGTCCTAAATCAAATTATACTGAGGGAGATGTAAAAGCTGCTGCAAGGGTTCTAACGGGATATACGGTAAATGCAACCAGTATCTCATCTGCATTTGATCCCAACAGGCACGATATAGGTTTAAAGCAGTTTTCTTCCTTTTACAACAATGCAGTTATTACCGGCAAAACAGGTGCAAATGGAGCGGGAGAAACCGACGAACTCATCAATCTAATCTTCTTACAACCTGAAACAGCACTTCATATATGCCGTAAACTGTATCGTTTCTTTGTTTATTATGAAATTGATGCAGCAACAGAAGCGAATGTAATTACACCTATGGCGAACCTGTTCAGGACAAGCAATTATGAAATAAAACCCGTCCTTAAGGCGCTTTTTAGCAGCGAACATTTTTTCGATCCTGTGAACCGAGCCTGTTTGATTAAAAGTCCGATTGATTTATGCACTGGCCTGGTCCGAGAATTCAGCATTATTTTTCCAGAAGCTTCCGACTACATTAATCAGTATTTCATGCACGATTATATTCGTACACAGGCCTCAAACATGCAGCAAAACATAGGCGATCCTCCCGGCGTTTCAGGCTGGTCTGCTTATTACCAGGAACCACAATTCCACGAATTATGGATTAATGCAGATACACTTCCCAGAAGAAGCCAATTTAGTGATGTGATGATTGGCAACGGATATACTAGAAACGGAAAGAAGATCAATATCGATATTCTAGCCTTTGCCAATGCACTATCTAATCCTTCCAACCCTAACACGCTAATCAGCGATAGTCTCGAAATTCTCTATGCAATCGATATCACCCAACAAGTCAGAGATTTCTTAAAAAGTATTTTATTATCCGGACAAGCATCTGATTCCTACTGGACTGACGCTTGGACAACGTATAAAGCAAACACTAGCAATACAGGTAATAGGAATATTGTATTAAATCGACTTTTGGCTATGTTTAAATATCTTATGAACCTCCCTGAATATCAGCTATCATGAAAAGAAGGGATTTTATTCGAAGTACAGCACCCGCCGGAATAGTCTTCCCCGCTTTGATAAATGGCTTTACATTTAAAGCATTTGCTGAATCTCCTCTTGTATCGGCGCTCACTCAAGCACCTACAGAAACGGATCATGTATTGGTAATAATTCAGCTGAATGGGGGTAACGATGGCTTAAACATGGTTATTCCTATGGATCAATACGATAACCTGGCCAATGCGCGTTCAAATATTATCCTTCCAAAAAACAAGATACTTAAGCTAAATGGTACTAGTTTTACGGGTCTTCACCCTTCCATGACCGGACTGCAAACTTTGTTTAATCAGGAAAAACTTCAAATTATTCAATCTGTAGGTTACCCGCAACCAAACTTCTCCCATTTCAGGGCAACAGATATATGGCTTAGCGCTTCTAATTCTAACCAGACTATAAACTCAGGTTGGGCAGGACGTTATCTAGGTGAAGAATACTCAAATTACCCAACTGGATTTCCAAACTCAGTAATGCCTGATCCACTAGCCATCCAGATTGGCTCATTTGTATCTCCTGCGATGCAGGGGCCGGCCGTAAACATGGGCATGGCAATTGCAGATCCAGTAAACTTCTATAACCTAATCAATGGAATTCAGGGAACTGCTCCTAACACTCGAGGAGGCAAAGAACTGACCTATATCCGACAAATTGCTCAGCAAACACAGCAGTATGCCAGTGTAATCAAAGCCGCAGCAGCTAAAGTAACTAAGCAATTTGCAGGATATCCAACCGGAAACAGTTTGGCAGATCAGCTAAAAATTGTTTCTCGTTTAATTGCAGGCGGACTAAAAACAAGGATCTATATGGTTAGTATCGGGGGATTTGATACCCATGCTCAACAGGTAAATGCAAATGCAAAAGAAACCGGCGCTCATGCAAACCTCCTCCAAAAAGTTTCAGAAGGTATAAAAGCATTCATGGATGATCTCGACTTTCTGGGTGCAAAAAAACGGGTTATCGGGATGACTTTCTCCGAATTTGGCAGACGAATTAGATCAAATGGTAGCGTAGGCACAGATCACGGAGCTGCTGCTCCTTTATTTGTATTCGGTCATTATGCACAGAATGATATCATTGGAAAGAGTCCGACTATTCCCATAAGTACAAATACCGGAGATAATGTACCAATGCAATATGATTTCAGATCGATTTATGCATCTATTCTTCAGCAATGGTTCTGTGTTCCCGAAAGTACCCTTGAAAATGTAATGCTCAAAAATTTTCAAAACATTAGTGTTATAAAAAAATCAGCACCATGCATTTCAACTAGTCCTGATGTGATTAATATAAATGCAGGAAAAAATCTGATCAGTAATTACCCTAATCCATTCCAAACTTCAACCATAATATCCTACGAGAGCTTTGGCGGACATACATTGATTCAGGTATTTAATACCGAAGGCAGATTAATAAAGACTTTAGTAGATATTGAAATCGGGGCTGGAAACCATAAGATTACCTTTGAAAATGAAGGATATTTACCAGGTGTTTATTATGCAAGACTTCAGAATAATTCTATCCAGCAAATCAGAACCATGCTGTTGGTGAGGTAAGAAATTAGACTGATAATAATCAAATAAGATTTATCTAAAACTCTGAAGCTTTCTTTGACCTGACAATTGAATATTCAGACTTGCCCTTCTCAACCAATGTAATAGAAAATGACATTATTGGAATAAAAGACATTTTAAGCACCTAGATAAAGCGAAAAAGAATCATAAGAAAACTATGCCACTTTAAGCTAAACATATGAAATTAAAACGCTGAATAGCGAGGCGGAAAATTTTCTGAAATAATAGAATAATAGAATGAACTGTGCGTAATGGAGGTATTCAATTTGAAAATACTTTGGGTAATATTTTACTTAATAGTCAATGCCATAGAACGGATATCCTCCTTAGTGTTAATCACTTTATCTTCATGGAGCTGAAAATGAAACGATTCCAGCTTCTGAAGCAGGTATTGAAGTTTGAGTTTCTCTGAATAACTTAAATTTCCTGTTACCATTTTACCAACATAGCTCATATCATCAAACACTTGGTGTAAAAGCTTTTTACCACTTTCTGTGATTGAAATCCTTTTCGAACGTTTATCAGTTTGGTCATCCCACTGCTTGACAAGACCATTGAAAAGCAAACGACGGATTACTTCAGTTCCTGAAGTTTTTTCTTGTATATTTTTACTAATTAGTTCACTTTTGGAGAGACTGTCGTGGGTTAATAAAATGGCAAGGCAGGTAAAATCTTCCGGACTTTGTATTGGGGTACCCTCCAGAGTCTTCTTGATATAAGATTTTGCATAACGGCTCATGTAAACGAACAAACGACCAATAGAATTATCAATTTGATAAGCTAATTCCTGTGACTCTGCATCCTTATCACCAAAACGAATATCCAATGACGTTAAGGAAGTATCTGAGTGCTCCAGGTGATTAATCAGAAAGCCTGAAAAATCATTTAAGAAAATTTCTTTCCCATCCCTATCCTTCTCGTATTGTTCAACTAGGTTTAACAACTTGTATACTAGTTCGTAAGATTTCATTTTATGGCTGGTTTATTAAAAAAAATCGAGTCTGGCCAATTCGCATTAGCTCTTTCCTGCCTTCGGATATATTAAATAAATTTAGCATATGGCAAACGTCCTAAACCCTGAGGTAAAAAATAGGCATCTAATCCTGCAACTGTAACAGTACCCGCAAGTACATGATCAACATACCCATCCTGTGTTAATACTCCTTCATTCAGATTAACGTGCATGATTTCGCCGATAACAATCTTTGTGTTATTCAATGATACATCGATAATTTCACGAAGTTCCAATCCAATTTTAATACTCGATTCTGTCACAAAAGGAGCCTTGAAGGGATCTATATAATATTCTTTAAAACCACATGGTTCAAACTCTGATACTCCGGCAGGAAATCTGGCACTCGTTTGATGCGCTTGTTCAAACCAGTCTGGTAATACATTATTTAGCGTGTATTCTTTGGTTTGCTTAATGTTTTGCAACGAATCGTGGTCATTACTATCGGGTCTGAATACCATACCTAATAATGGAGGATTGGCCCCAATATGAAAAATCGAGTTAAATAATCCCAAATTACTGTGTCCCTCTTTGCTTATAGTCCCCAACATATGCAGCGATTTATAACCCGGTAAACTATTAATAAAAGTAGTGCGGTATCGCTTTTCCATGTCAGAAATATAGCTTTGATTAAAATTCATATTTTACATGGTTTTTAAATTTCCCATTCCTCCATCAATTCCAATTACCTGACCGCTTATCCATCCACTCGCATCAGATAATAAAAATGAAATTGCTGATGCAATATCCTCAGGTTTTCCGATTCTACCCAATGGATGTCTTTTTGCTGAGGCTTCTCGTTTCTCGGGCGTATTAAGTAAATTTTCTGCTAGGGGCGTATCGGTTAATGAAGGAGCAACCACATTGACCCTGATATTTTGAGATGCAAACTCTGCCGCAAGCGAAAGCGCTAAACTTTCAACTCCACCTTTTGCGGCCGCAATACTGGCGTGATAAGGCATACCTGTTTTTGCGGCTACGGAACTAAGCAGCACAATTGAAGATGCACCGGCCTTTCTCAAAGATTTATATGCTGTTTGGATTGTGCGAGCTGCTCCAATTACATTTAATTTGTAATCATTGATAAAATCATCTTCAGTAAAACGGCTGAATGGCTTTAGATTGATACTTCCGACTGCATAAACCAGTCCATGTAAATTTTCAGGGAGCTGTTCAGCAAGCAAATCAAAATTTGATAAGACATCTATCGGAATATGAATCAAGCTTTCGGGCGAATCCTCTGATTTTGTTCTGGAAGCACTGTATACCTGAGCACCTTGAGATGCCAGCATATTTACCAAACACAGTCCAATGCCTGAACTTCCTCCAACAACGAGAATATTTTTATCTTTAAAGTCCATTATCCGATATGTTTTAAAAACTCATTTCTGGTATCGGGTGATAAAAACCGGCCACTATATTCTGCCGTTATTGTTGAACTATTCATGTCACGGATCCCTCTTGAAGAAACGCAATGATGATGGGCATCAATTACCACTGCCACGTCTTCTGTACCTAAAGCTGTTTTGATCTCATTTGCAATCTGTATCGTCAGTCTTTCTTGAACTTGCGGACGCTGTGAATAGTACTGAACTATCCGATTTAATTTAGACAAACCAATTACTGTGCCATTACTCATATAGGCAATGTGCGCTTTTCCTGTTATTGGTACAAAATGATGTTCACAATTGCTGTAAACCGCAATATTCCGCTCCACCAACATCTGGTTATACTTGTAATGATTATCAAACAAGGTAATTGAAGGTTTGCTTGCAGGATTTAATCCGCTAAATATCTCTTTAACATACATTTTTGCTACTCTTTTCGGAGTATCTCTCAGACTGTCATCATTTAAGTCCAAACCAAGAATGTTCATTATATGACTGAAATGCTTTTCGATAAGCTGAATTTTAGTATCATCATCGAGGTCAAATGCGTCTTCACGCATAGGGGTGTCAAGGGAAGCTGAAATATGACTTTCAGCCATTAGATTTAATAAATCCTGTTCCGTAGAATGCAAAACATGATTTCTATTGCTTTTATCCATTGTATAGTTACGTATTAGTTTTTAACAAAAGTAACTACAACATTCTAATAATTACTATTGGATAAGTCGCTTAAGTGTCATATAATATGGGAAGAAAAAGAATAAAAAAAGCCTGAAAAACAGGCTTTAACAAATTCAACTAAACCTAATTAATTCTACGATTTAACTTCCATTTTTACCTATTCATACCTCAAAAATAGAGCCTTCTCCTAGAACAGAATGGATAGTTAGTTTCCCATTCAATCCACTGATTAGATGTTTGATTAGTTGCAAGCCAAAACCATAACCCCTTTCGCCTTCAGTTCCTTTTTCTGAAGAAGCATTCCCATTTAGAATGTCATTTATCTTTTCGGCGCTTAAACCTTCACCTGAATCCTTTACTGTAATTTTTAAATTATTTTTCGAGTGCGAAATGTCCATATCCAATCCTACACTCACATTTCCACCATTAGGGGTGAATTTGATAGCATTTGAAATCAGGTTTCCTGTAATTTGAATCAGTTTATTTTTGGGAAATGGTATTCCCATAGCCCGGGGATTAATATTTACATCAAACTGAATATTTTTTGACTTTGCTTGAGGAATATATAATTTTTCAAGATTCTCGCCAAAGGATTTCATATCCATTTCATTGCTCTTAAAAATAACAGAATTTCCCCTATCTGCGTTTAAAATTTCATCGGCCAATTCAAGAATTGACTTCCCACTTTTATTTATTAAGTTAATATATTCAAGAATCTCCTCAATTTTATTTTCCTCGCCCTGTTCAGTGATTATTACTGTTAGTCTGATGATGCCTCCTAAAGGTCCGCGGATATCATGTAAAACCTTATTTTGGGTTGCTTGGACTTCATTTACTCTGTTTCTTAAGCCCTCAATTGCCTTATTTGCATTCAGACGTTTTACAATTTCGTCAGCAATAATCCTCAATAGTTCTTCCTTCTCAGATGAGAGTATTCTAACATCTCTGTCAAGTACGCACAGTGATCCTATATTTAAACCATCTGAAACAAGCGGAACTCCATAATAATAACGAAGTTAAGGATTGTTTTTTACATAAAATCTATCCTTGAAACGATCATCTTTTGATAAATCTTCTACTTTAAAAGGTTTCTCATCATATTTTATGGTATACTGACCCAAGGACTCTTGACGTGGCAATTGTTTAATATCGAGACCATAATTGGATAATGTCCATTGTGTATAGGAATCAATCAAATTGACAAGGGATATAGGAGTTCCGGCTATACTGGCGGCCAGCACAGCAAGATCCTTGAATTTATCCTGAAAATTGACATAATCGAGATCGAAATCAGAAAGTTTTAAAACTCTTTCATATTCATTTTCTGGAATTGGAAGATTTAAGTTCATGATAAGTTAAAGCAATCAGGGACAAAGTTAATTTTATAAATTGAAAAGACTTTTATAGAATTTACCTTTCCGGTGTAATTCAATTTTCATTTTTTTAACCACATGCCTGCCTACCGTAGCTACTTTTTGGACACATCTTCTGTTTAAATGACTCCAAAGGAGTCAAAGGTTTATAGAATTTCGTTGACATGGGAATCACGATCCCGAAGGTGATCGTATGTATCTCAAAATTAGATTACATATATTTATTCCTTAATTTTCTAGCCCCCCCCTTTTAGTGAAAAGAATATCTCCGATTTCAATCTTGTTATTAAGTCTGCATTTCGTTTTCGCTCAGAATGGAAAAACTATTTCCTCCCAAAACTCCTATAAAGCAGAGATCGATAAAATTGTCGGGATAAAAAAACTCAAATGGCTTTTGAGATCATTCAGCAACTGGAACCAGTAACAATGAATATGGCTAAAATATCAACTGAATCAGATATTTTAATTGCCGGAACAGTAGGCGAAGAGGGTTTGGGAGATCTGTGAGGAATCAAGCAGATATTCAAATCGGGGAACCTGAAAATCGATTCGCATATCGCTTTAGATGGAGGAGATATTGTGGGACTGGTTATCCATGGATTAGGATCGGTACTATATAAAATTATATTTAAAGGGCCTGGTGGGCATTCATGGGGTGCCTTTGGCTTGGCAAATCCGCATCATGCAATGGGAAAGGCAATCGACTATTTCGAAATTGCTGCCTCTAAATTTGTCGCTAATGGTCCAAAAACCACCTACAATTTTGGCAGAATTGGCGGAGGGACTTCAGTAAACTCAATTCCCTTTAAAACCTGGATGGAAGTGGATATGCGCTCGCTGAGTCCAGAAAAGCTAGCAGGAATTGAGCAGGTTTTACTTTATCAAGTTAAAAAGGCTCTGAATGATTACAATTCAGGCATCAAAACCGGGGCAAAACTCAGCGTCAATTTCGAAAAGATTGGTGAAAGGCCTTCTGGTACCCAGAAAGAGGATCTTGCACTGATTCAGAAAGCTCTTGCTGCTATAGAATACTTCAAAGCTATACCCTCTTTAGGTACGGGATCTACGAATTCAAATATCCCCATTTCACTCGGAGTGCCCAGCATTACGATTGGAAGAGGTGGCAAAGGCGGAAACGCTCATTCACCGGACGAGTGGTGGATCAACGAAAATGGAGCTGAAGCGATAAAATTTGCATTATTATTACTTCTTGCTGAAGCAGGATTATCTCAATAATTTGATTCATTGCGCATAGACTATTATTGTAACAGATTCATGCAGAATCTTTTATTATCCAATATAATTCTCAAATTCATATGAATTAAAAACTAAAATTATGGCAGGCATAGGCGAACCAGAAATCATATTGATCTTGGTGGTGGTATTACTCATGTTCGGTGGTAAGAAGATTCCCGAAATAATGAGAGGATTAGTTCTTTTTTAATGCCAATATCTGTCCTGCGTGATTTTTAGTATCAATTTCAGTAATCACTTTATTAATATAACCAGCTTTATTAATCAGAAAAGTGGTACGGGTTGTGCTGAATGCTTTTATACCATTTCTCTCTTTCTCAGTCCAAACTCCATATTTTGTCACAATAGACTTATCAATATCTGCCAAAAGCGAAAACGGTAAGTTATTCTTAGCTATAAAATCACGGTGAGAAGCCTCATCGTCAATACTAACACCTAGAATAGTATATCCCTCCTTCTTTAATTCCTTAAAATTATCACGTAAACTACAGGCCTGAGCTGTACATCCAGAAGTATTATCTTTCGGATAGAAATACAAAACCAGTTTTTTGCCTTTGAATTGTTTCAAGGAAACCGTTTTTCCATTCTGATCCTTAGAAACGAAATCAGGAGCTTTGTCGCCAGCTTTTAAGCTTGTCTGTGCCTGATTTGGAAGAGATGCAATCATCAACAAACACAAGATTATAGAGAATATTGATTTCATGAGATTGTTTTTTTGTAAAAATAAGAATTTTGAAGGATTAATAAGTTGTAAATATTAAGTTATCGGTTGTCTGTTGGCAGTTGTCAGGAATTTATTGGTTTATTGTAAATTAGATTTTAATACCTTATTTATTATTTTCCACTTTCAATTCTCAAATTTTCAACGCAGGGTCCATTTACAAGTTTTTAGTCTTCAACCCCAATTGGTCGTATATGAGAGTTTCAAATACATGCGACCACCTTCCTTTAGATTAGCAATCTCTAATAAAGAGACTTTATTGTTATTATAGAATTTTCTTTTTGCTTCTTTTTCTTTTGTTAATAACTGAAATTTATGTGTAAAAGTTAACACTGACAGAGGCGACTTAGGACACCTGTAAAGTTTTTAGGCTTATACCCCGATTCAAGGCCTCTGTCAGCTGTTTAAACAGGCATCAAATAGAAATTAGAGCTCGAAGGCTCATTATCAAGGAATTGATTGTGTTTAAACTGTTAACTTCTAATATTAACATTAATAACAAAGTTATGGAATTCACTTATTTTATTGGTATTGACGTTTCTAAAAATGATCTGGATTTTGCAGTCATGAAGAAAAAAAACTTTTTGTTTCACAAAAGGATCAGTAATAGTCCCTCTGCTATTATCTCCTTGTTAAAAGAATTGGTCCAACTCCCTGAATTTTCCATCAGGCAGGCTATATTCTGCATGGAACATACCGGGATATACAGTAATCATCTACTGAGTATTCTATTTAAGAAGCAGTTTTCGGTTTGCCTAGAAGCGGCTTTGCATATCCGCAATTCACTGGGAAATATTAGAGGTAAAAATGATAAAATAGATGCTATTCGTATTGCCGAATACGCCTATAAAAACCGTGACCAATTGCGTTTATGGCAGCCCAAGCGAGAAGTAATTATACGCCTTGCTCAATTATCAGCTACCCGTTCCAGATTAATTGAAGTGCAGAAGGTATTAAACGTTCCCATTAAGGAATCCAAGGAGTTTATCCCCGCCGCCGTAACTAAAGAAAATTCCATGGTATGCCAAAGCACCCTTAAGGCTATTAAAGCCGATCTGGTCAAAGTAGATAAAGCCATCCAGAAAATCATTGCATTAGATTCGGAATTAAGCAGATTATTTAACCTGATCACCTCAGTAGGCGGGATTGGAAAAGCTACAGCTACCCAGATTATTATCACCACAAATGAATTTAAGAATATTAATAAGCCGGAAAAGTTTGCCTGTTATGCCGGAGTGGTTCCTTTTACAAAAGAATCCGGTCTTTTTAAATCAAGACCTCGGGTATCACACCTGGCAAATAAAAAGATGAAAACCTTATTACACTTGGCAGCTTTATCAGCCATTCGGTATAATGATGATATGCGGGCATATTATGAGCGTAAAGTGATTCAGGAAACTAAAAATAAAATGAGCACCCTGAATGCAGTTCGAAACAAATTAATTCACCGGATTTTTGCTTGTGTGAACAACAACCGGCCATATGAAAAAAATTATCAAAGATTAGTTGCATAGATCATAGAAATCGGGGTCGATTTTTCAGCGAAATCTGATCCTCTATAAATATACGACCACCTTCGGGGTCGAAATATAAAATCTTTATCGGACACTTGTAGTCAACTGTCAATTTTCAACCATTGCTGTCCGGTAAA
>Ga0209702_10005288_pt1 | contig 17741 bp, 23 predicted proteins | sample FRY01_FD_187210 | JGI IMG/M metagenome (GOLD analysis project Ga0209702, IMG submission 187210) | Freshwater microbial communities from Lake Fryxell liftoff mats and glacier meltwater in Antarctica - FRY-01 (SPAdes) (version 2) | ecosystem: Environmental > Aquatic > Freshwater > Ice > Glacier...
TCCCAGCGCAAAATGCCGCCGGATTGCATCCGTACAAATACCGTTACACGATTGATAGTCAAGTAGCAAGAGGTAAAATTCCTCTGGGAGCATCCATTCTCGACTTTCTCTACGGAAAGCGTTTAAGGGTCCGCCACAGGTTAGTTCGCGCGGTGTAGTGTTGGTGGGGTGGATGCGTCGGCTGAGGAGTTGGATGAGTTCTTCGCGACGGTGTTGCCTCATCTGAACGAGGTGCAGCGCCGTGTTGTTGCGGGGGCGATGGCGCGGGGGTTGGGGCATGGCGGCAAGACCGCGGTGGCTTCGGCGTCGGGGATGAGCCGCAACACTGTGATCAAAGCTCAGGGCGAGGTCGAGGCGGGCATCGAGCCGTCAGAGCGGTTACGCGCCGAGGGTGGTGGGGACCGCCCCGCGATCGACAAGCAGCCGGGGTTGCTGGAAGCGCTGGATGAGTTGGTGTGGCCCGAGACGCGGGGCGATCCAATGTCGCCGCTGAAGTGGACGTTGCGGTCGACCTACGAACTCGCCCGAGAGCTGACATCGAAAGGGTTCACGGTGTCCGCGGAAACGGTGCGCCGCTTGCTGCATCAGATCGGCTACTCGTTGCAGGCCCCGTCGAAGCAGGTTGAGGGCACGACGCACCCGGATCGTGACGGCCAGTTCGAGTACCTCAACGGGGTTGTCGCCGGGCGACTTGAGGCTGGTGAGCCGGTGATTTCGGTGGACACGAAGAAGAAGGAACTGATCGGCAACTTCAGCAAGGGTGGGCGGGAATGGCATCTCCGAGGTGAGCCGACCCGGGTCAACGTGCATGACTTCGCGGATCGGGCTCTCGGCGAGTACGGCAAAGCAATCCCTTATGGGATCTACGACATCGGCAACGACGAGGGGTGGGTCAACGTGGGTGACACAGCGGACACTGCCGAGTTCGCTGTTCACTCGATCCGGGGCTGGTGGACCACGGTGGGCCGTGACCGGTTCCCTGACGCCAGCACCCTCACGATCACCGCTGACTGTGGCGGATCTAATGGCTACCGGGTGAGGGCCTGGAAGTTTCATCTCGCGAAGTTGGCAGCCGAGACCGGGCTGGAGATCACGGTGTTGCATTATCCGCCCGGCACGTCGAAGTGGAACAAGATCGAGCACCGGCTGTTCAGTTTCATCTCGATCAACTGGCGTGGCCGACCATTGACCGACATTCGCACGATCATCGATCTGATCGGCGCGACGAGCACCCAGACCGGGCTGGTTGTGCGGGCCGTACACGACACGAACTGGTATCCCACGGGCGTCAAGATCACCGACACCGAGATGGGCACGATCCCACTGCGCCCTCATGACTGGCACGGCGACTGGAACTACACCATCAACCCGCCACCATGAAACGCTCAATCAAACCCGCGGCGAGTCCTTAGCTACAGAAGGGGTAACGGTTGTGGCGACGCTGATCCGGCACCGCTGGACCTCCGCGTTCGACGGAATGAGCCGCAGCGACCGTCGGAGCTGCGATTACGACGCTTACCTCCCCGATCGGCTCGCCGGTTGGGATCTCAAACTTCCTGCCGACCTCGTCGCCGACCTCAGCGATGCCGAAGCCGCCATCAGGCGGCTGAACACATCCGCAACATCGCATGTCAGCTTGGAAGGGCTGGCACGGTTCATGCTGCGCGCCGAGTCGGTCGCCTCCTCGAAGATCGAGGGCTTGGAGGCCGGGTCGCGCCGACTGCTCGATGCCGAGGTCGTGCTCGCCCAAGGCGGCAACGCCGCCGATCAGATCGCCGTCGAGGTCCTCGCCAACGTCGCTGCGATGGAGGCCGCAGTCGAGCTGGGCTCGTCGACGGGCACGATTACACTCGACGACCTCCTCGACATCCACCGGATCTTGATGGAACGATCCTCGATACCGCAGATCGGCGGAGTCGTCCGCACAGTGCAGAACTGGATCGGCGGCAGCAGCTACAACCCCTGCTCGGCAGCCTTCGTCCCACCCCCACCGGAGCCCCTCGACACCTTGCTGCACGACCTCCTCGAGTACGTCAACGGCGACGACCATCCCACACTCGTGCAAGCGGCGATCGCCCATGCGCAGTTCGAGACGATCCACCCCTTCGCCGACGGCGACGGACGCACCGGCCGGGCGCTCATCCACGTCATCCTGCGCCGGCGCGGCCTCGCCCGCGCTTCGTCCCACCGATCAGCCTCGTGCTCGCCACCTGGGCCAGTGACTACATCGCCGGCCTCACCGCGTACCGACACCTCGGTGCACACGACAGTCCAGAGCGCTCCACCGGCGCCGTCACCTGGCTGCGCACATTCACGACCGCAGCGCATCGATCGTGCAACGACGCCGAGGCATACGCGACCAGGATCAAAGCCCTCGACGCACGATGGCGCGCACAACTCGAACGGGTCCGCGCCAACTCGGCAGTAGAGCTCCTCCTCGACATCCTGCCCGGAGTCGCAGTCATCACCGTCGACAGCGCAGCGCCGCTGATCGGGCGGTCAGAGATGCGCACCGGTGAAGCCATCAACCGCCTCGAAGCCGCTGGCATCCTGCGCCAGCGCAACGTCGGACGCCAGCGCTACCGAGTCGTCGAAGCAGTCGAGGTCATCGACCTCTGAGCGTGGAGCGACCGCGGCGTACGAACGACGGCGAACGCCCGCAGGCGGATCTGTTCTCGATCGACCCGCATCTCCGCGGGCCGAGACGCAAGAAGGCCCTGGCGGATCTTGCGATCTAGCAGGGCGTTCGTAGTGGCGGGGGCAGGCAGGGCAGGTCGCGCTGCACGGGTGTGTCGTTCCGGGTCGAGCGAGGGAGGGGCGACCTCTATTGAGAATAGGTCTCATTCTTTGTTACGGTGCCGACAACTTGGAACGGAGACCAATGAAACCCATCACATACCCAAAACTGTCCGTGGCAGCAGCTGCACTCGTCGCGGGAAGCCTGCTTGCAGGCTGCACCCCGCCGCCGGAGCCCGTTGCGCCGAAGCCATATGAACTCGTGGTCCTCGACGCCACCGGGACCGACGGAGTCGGGGCCTACGGCATCAGTGCGGACGGTTCACTGATCGGCGGCTACGCCGCCAAGCAGATCGACGGGAACCCCGGCACCGTGGGCACAGTCTGGGACGACAACGGATCTCGCACCGACACCGTCCCGGCGGCCGGGCTCAGCGCCGGAGTCATCTCGGTCGATAACGACGGCACCGCAGTGGGCTGGTCGACCAACGTCGCCGAAACCGACTATCCGACGCGACCGGCAAAGATCGCGTCCGGCGCGTTCGCACTGCTTCCCGGTTTCTCGGCTCCGGCGGAGTTCGGCTCGGCCAGCTCGGTCCGCAACGGCGTCATCGTGGGAACCGCTGTCGACGTCGACGAAGAGATCAGCCAGCCCTGGGTCCACGCGGCCGGCACGACCCATTCGCTCGGCAGCTTCGGCGGTGACAGCGGTTACGCCTATCAGGTCAACGCCAGCGGACAGATCGTCGGATGGTCACAGCTTGCAGGTGACCCCTTCGTGTCCCACGGTTTCGTGGTCGACGCCAACGACACCCTTGCAGACGCGACGCACCTGACTGGGCTGGGCGGGAACGTCACCTTCGCCCGGTCGATCAACGACGAGGGCGTCGTCGTCGGAGACTCCTCCGACGGAGCCGGCAGCACCCACGCGTTCATCTGGACCGCAGCTGGCGGGACCGAGCAGATCGCCTCTCCGGCATCGGGTCGTTCTTACGTGGTCGCTCGAGGGATCAATAACAGCGAACAGGTCATCGGGTTCGGACCTGCGACCGCCGGCGGGTTCGAGGCCTGGTACTGGGACGAATCAACGGGCAAGCGATTGCTCAACACGATGGTCGATCTCCCCACCGGGTGGCGTGTCACCGATGCGTCGGGCATCGCCAATGACGGATCGATCGTGGCGACGGCCATCGACGGCGACGGCGACAGCCACGCAGTCGTGCTGCGCCCCCGGACCAACCCGTGAGCGCCTCACGGGTACAGCGCCAGGTGTTCGCCGCGACGCTGGTCCTCATCGCCACCCTGATCAGCGGTGCATGCGCGCCAGCGGGTCCGGCGGGTCCAGCGACGACCACGACCACGACCGTGCCCAGCACGGTCGTGGTGACCGACGATGCACACCTCGACGTGTTCTCGATTGACTATGACGGCGACACCCTGCGGCTCCGCATCGATCACGCCTCAGAACTCCAGCTCCTCGACCCGGCGACGTCGGTGGTTCACGTGCGACCGGCAAGTCGTGGCGTGATCGGCTCGAATCCGCTGTTCGCGTTTCTCGGCCCGGCGGGAGGCTCGGTGTGGACTCTCGACGGCGGCTGGAGCGTCCACGGCGTGCCCGCCGGTCAGTTCATCAATGACCGACTCCAGATCAGGCTCCTGAGTGTCAGCGGCCCCGGAAATGTGGGCGTGTGGAAGTACACGTCGCTCGCTGACCCGAACGCCGATCTTGCGTCCTCTGCGCCCCTGCCCCAGGTCTTGGAGATTGCACGTACTGCCCACAGTCACCGAAATTGGTCCTTCACCGCCGAAGGCAATTACACGGTGCAGGCAGAAGTGACAGCCGTGCTCGCGTCGAACGGCCAGCAGATCACCTCTGGTGTCGAAACCTACACCTTCGTCGTCGGACCATATCCGGCGTCCTGATCAACGCAGACCTCCAGCGACCGACCACCCTCGATGAAATCGAGGGTGGTCGGCGTCTGTTCCCCTGCATGTTCTCGGTAGCTGCCGTCGGGTTCAGTTCAGCCGGGGCGGTACCGCTCTTCGTTGGTGATCATGTGGAACAAGGTTCTGTGCCCGCTCTCTCTGGTAGCGAGCGCAACTGTTCAACCCTTGGCGAAGGCGCAGGCCTGGTCGAGCAGCGAGTCCTCGACGTGGGCGCCGGCTGTGAGAACGAGCCGGTGGTTGGGGTCGATCCGAATCTTTCTACCGCCGCCGACCTGGATCGTGACGGCTCCGTCGATCTCGAGGGTGAAGGTCGCCGCGACGCGTCCTTGGCAGTCGAGGACTTGGGAAGTGGTGAGGTAGGAGCTGAGTTCCATCTGGTCATCTTTCTGTTCAAGAGGAGCGGTCGCAGAGCACGCCGTCGAGGACAACGACTTCGCCTCGCAGCACGGTGTGGCGAACCCGAGCGGTGAGGCGGCGCCCTTCCCACGGGGTGTTGTCGGAGCGGCTCGCCAATCGATGCCCGCGCACCACCCACGAGGTATCGGGATCGATGACCGTCAGGTTGGCTGGGGAACCGACGTCGAGGGGGTGTCCATGGTCGACGATGCCGGCGATCCTGGCCGGGCCCCACGACAGCAGTTCCGCAGCGCGTTGCACGCTCAGGTGCCCAGGAGCGACCAGCTCAGAGAACACGACAGCGGCGGCTGTCTCGACCCCGAGCATGCCCGGTGGCGCCTGATCAAACGGCAGGTCTTTCAGGCGTCGGTGGTGAGGGGCGTGGTCGGTGGCGATCGCGTCAATGGTTCCGTCCCGAACGGCGATCCGCAACGCCTCGAGGTCGGAGGGTTCGCGCAGCGGTGGGTTCATCTTTCCGGACGTTCCCAACGACCCGACGTCGGTGTCGGTGAGCAGCAGGTGTTGGGGCGTGACCTCAGCCGTGACCCGCACCCCCGATGCGCGGGCTTCTCGGATCAGGTCGGCCGAACCGGCGGTCGAGACGTGCAGCACGTGATATCGGCCACCGGAGATCCGGGCAAGTTCCAGGTCGCGGGCAACAATCAGATCTTCTGCTTCGCGTGGCCGACCGACCCGACCCAGGCGGCGTGACACAACCCCGTCGTGCATGACCCCGTCGGCGACACGCTTCGGGTCTTCGGCGTGTTGGGAGATCACCGAGCCGGGAAGTCGAGTGGTCGCCCGCAGCGCAGCCGCCATGAGCTCGGGATCGGCGACCGCTGATCCATCGTCGGTGAAGACCCGCACCCCAGCCGCGTGCAATGCGGCGAGGTCGCAGAGTTGTTCGCCAAGTCGGCCGACGGTGACCGTCGCGGACAGGTGGAGGTCACAGGGGAGACCCCGGGTTCGGCTGCGGAGTTGCTCGACCATCTCGACCGAATCGATCGCCGGTGTGGTGTTCGGCATCATCAAGCAGGCCGTCACCCCGCCGAGCGCCGCCGCCCGGGCGCCTGACTCGAGGTTCTCGGATTCCTCGCCTCCGGGTGTGCGGAAGTGGACTTGGATGTCGACCAGACCAGGCAGCACCAAACACCCGGTGGCGTCCAGAACCCGAACCACGTCCCCAGCGTCTCCGACCTGGCGGATCCTTCCGTCGGCAATAACGAGGTCGGTGCGCCGGAGTCCCGATTGATCGACGAGGGTGCCCCCGCGAATGGCCAGCGGCAAGGCGGTCACGGGTGAATGGTCCGGAGCGCTGCGGGGGGTTTGGTCTCGCAGTTGATGCGTCGAGGAACGGTGGCGGTGAACGCGACGGTGAACGCGGCGCAGGCGACGAGCGCGATGGTGGCGCCGGGTGGGGTGCCGAGGTGGTAGCTGACGATCAGCCCGATGACAGAGACGGCGATTCCGTCGGCGATGGCGACCGTGGTCATGGTGGCGACGCGTTCGGTGACGAGGCGCGCAGTGGCAGGGGGTATGACGAGAAGTGCGATTGACATGAGCACGCCGACGGTGGAGAGGCTGACGACGACGGCTGCGGTGAGGGTGACCATGAGGAGGAGCCGCAGGCCGCCAACGTTGATGCCGACCGACGTGGCGTGTCGATGGTCGAAGGTCGCCATCTTCAGGTCGAGGCGTGTCACCCACAGCGCTGCGAGCACGGTGGCACCGAGGGCCATGTTGACGACGAGTTCGGTGCCGGTGACGGTGGTGATCTGGCCGAACAGGAAGTGCGAGAGTTCAACACCGGTGCCGTTGCGGCTGAGAATGATCAGCCCAATGGCGAAGAGCCCGGTTTCGACGGTGCCGACGATGGCGTCGCCACCGAGGCGTTCGTGGCGTTCGAGCACTGCCATGAGGAGCCCCATGACGGTGCCGGCGATGAGCCCGCCGACGAGGAGCGGGATGCCGACGAGGTAGGCGACGCCGACGCCGCCGATGGTGGCGTGGCTGAGCGCGTCGCCGAGGTACGCGAGGCGGCGCAGTACCAGCCACACACCAACGGCCGGGGCGGTGACCCCGACGATCAGCGCGGTCGCCAGAGCGAACTGCATGAATTCGGAGCGGAAGGGGTCGATCAACCAGTTCACGACACACTCGGCTCGAGTTCGGCGGCGCTGAACAGGCGGTCGAGAAGGTGCTCGTCGAGGATTGCGTTGGGTGGGCCGTCAGCGAGCAGCGTGCGGTTGATCGGCAGGCAGCGATCGAATCGGCGGCGAACGAGTGACAGGTCGTGGGTGGCGACGAGAACACTTGCCCCGGACCGACCGAGTTCGCCAAACAGACCGACGAGTTCCTCGACGGTGGGCTGATCGACGCCGGAGAGTGCTTCGTCGAGCAGGAAGATGTCGGCCTCCTGAGCCAGGGCCCGTGCCAGGAACGCCCGTTGGAGTTGGCCGCCCGACAGGGTGCGGATCGGTCGAGCGCTGAGATCGGCGAGTCCGACGACACCGAGCGCGTTGTCGACGACTGCCCGGTCCGCGCCGCTCGGGCGCCGGCCGACCCGAAGGAATCTGCGTCTGCCGCTGGCAACGAGTTCGTTGACGGTGATGGGAAAGTTCGGGTCGATGTCGGATCGTTGCGGGATGATGGCCAGGTTGGCCCGATCACGGCGATGGTGGCAGTGCCGCCCGTCGAGCATGACCGATCCGTGGTGCGTGATGTGCCCCGAGATCGCGTTGAGGAGGCTTGATTTTCCGGCGCCATTCGGGCCGATCACCGCCACCACTTCACCGGGATCGACGGTAAAGGTCACCTGCCCGACAGCAGCGCGATCTCCGTAGGTGACGGCGAGGTCGACGACGTCGAGGCGGACACCGTCGCGTGGTTCGAGGTGGCTCACGTGCAGCGAAGTGCAGTTCGTAGCGATGCCAGGTTCTGTTCCTGGATCGAGATGTACGTCGTGCCATCCTTGAGTTGCTCGGCGGTGAGCGATTCGATCGGGTCGAGGGTGTCAGTCTCGGCGCCAACTTCACGGGCGATGGTCTCGGACAGCTTGGGGGGAAGGTTGTTCTCGAAGAAGATCGTGGTGACCTTGTCGGCCTTCGCCTTGGCCGCTACTGCTTCGAGCGTTTGCGGGTCGGGTTCCGCGTCGGGCGACAGGCCGGCGATCGGGACCTGGACGAGATCGAAGTCGTCTGAGAGGTAGGCGAAGGCGCGATGGCTGGTGACGATCGTGCGGGACTCGCAAACATTCAGTCCGGTGATGAAGCTGTCATTCAGCGATGTCAGCTTGGCGTCATATGAAGCGGCGTCAGCAGAGAGGGCGGCCGAGTCGGCTGGGAACAGCTTCTGGAGCGACGTGGTGACGGTGTCGGTCATGGCGATCATGTTCTTGGGTGACACCCAGATGTGGGGGTCTTTGCCCGAGGCAAGCTCTTCGCCGTCGGTGTCGCCGGTGGTGCCGGCGAGTTTGTCGGTGAGGTCAAGCAGGTCAACCGAGTCGAGGAGATCGACCTTGATGACCGAGTCGTCCAGCTTCTTCACTGCCGCTTCGATCTGCGGCTGGAAACCCTGGCCGAGGTAGAACACCGCCTTCGCCGTCGAGAGGTCGGTGACCTGCTGGGGCGTGAGTTCGGTGTCGTGAGGGCTCTGTCCCGGGGGCGTCAGGTTGACGACCTTCACGGTCTTGCCAGCCACGGATTCAACGATCTCTTGGACCGGATAGAACCCGACCGCTACCAGCGGCGGGCTCTGTGACGTGCCCGCCGAGGAGTCCTTCGCGTCGCTGCAGGCGGCGAGCGAGGCCACGGGAAGCATGACGGTAAGGGCGAGAACGTTGAGTTGGCGGCGCATTCGATCAGTATGGCACACTTATAAGAGTGGTTCCCATTCCTAGTTCAGGACCGGGGGCTCACCCACTGGGAGGTTCGATGATCGATCGACGGTTCGGCGGCGGCAGCTCCAATCTGGAGCAGGTCACTGCGATCAAGGGGTGGGTGCGGGCCCGTTCCGATGTGGGTGACGGGGTGACGGTGATGGTGAGCGAACTGGCGTGTACCGAACCCGGATGCCCTCCTACCGAGACGGTCATCGCAGTCCTTCGAGACGACGGCACGACGACGAAGGCCACCCTGCACTGCACCGTCTCGGACGTGAAACCCGCCGATATCGCCGAACTCAGCTTCGAATGACCGCTTGGTGCTCGTGTGCTCCACCGTGGAGGTAGCGGGCCGCTGAGGGGCCGAATAGATGCGGGACCAGCGGTGCCGGCGGGGCGGCGGGGCAGCCCTGTGCGATCCAGCCGGTCAGTACCGAGGTGCTCGGGGCGTCGAGGACGCGACCGAACCAGAGGGTTTCGCGTTCGAGCCGGCCGTGCGCACCCGCGACCCGCCGCTTCACCTGCACGATGTTGGACTCCGAGCATTGGCCCATGCACCCGGTGATTCGAGCCTCACCGTGGCCCCACAACCCCACTGCTGCTTCGAGTTCGGCGAACTGTGCGTCGTGGTCGACGTCGGGATGTTTTCGGACGGTGCCGCAACAGCAATCTCGACAGACCAACACCACGAGGTGATCGTCGCCGCGCCCGGGCTCGCGTCGCGGGTGCACGCGACGCACTGCGACCGGAACCGGAACCGGAACGGCGTCGGTCACCGGGCGCTGCTGATCATCCACAGACTGCCGTCCGCAGCGCCGACAGCGATGGATGAGCCGTTGGGTGACCACGCCAACGTCGAGATCTCCGAGCCAACATCGAACACCTCGTCAGGCTTGGCGCGTTTCGATCCGGAGTACACCCGCACGAGCTGATCGGTGCAGCCGGTCACGATCAGGCGTCGATCGGGGCTCCATTGCAGCGCGGTGACTCTGCCATCGTGGCCGGAGAGCGAGTCAGGGCGGGTTCCGGCGGGGCCACGGCCCTTGAAGTTCCAGGTGGTGACACCTTCGGTGTCGGCGACCGACAACCGACTCCCGTCGGGAGTCCAGCCGAGCACCGTGACCTTGCCCGGATATCCGGTCATCTCCAGGTCATCAGCAGACCACAGGCGGTAGACCCGCACCGTTCCTTCCTGAGTGCCCGCAGCCACCCATTTTCCGGTCGGTGCCACCGCAAGGCTCAACATCGAACCCTTCCAGTCGAACGAACGGACCTCCTCGCCGACCCCGGGTTCGAACCACCGGATGCCGCCATACACGGTGGCGCCGACTCGTAGCCCGTTGGGGCTCCACGCCACGGCGGTGACGGTGCTGCCGAGACCGAGGTGACGTTCACCGCCGCTTCCGTCCGCGTCAACCACGATCAGGTCGGTTCCGACCGCAGCTGCCAAGTGACGACCGGACGGATCCCACCGGAGTTGCTGACACCAGCCCGACCCCTCCACACGTCCGACCGGACCGGTGGTCGGCGACCAGAGTCGAACCACCCCATCCTGGCCCCCGGACGCGACGACTCCGCCTGGTGACCAGTCGACCGACAACGTGCCCAAAGCATGTTCCGCGAGCTTGATCGACTCTGACGTCGTCTTGTCGACCACGAGCGTCTCACCCGACAACGACCCGGCGACCACCGCGTTGCCATGAGGTGACCACGCCAGCGCGGCGATCCGATCGGCGCAACCACTGATGCGTTGTGCCCGCAACGCCATCTCAGCGCGCCGCGACGAGACAGTCGGTGAACCGTTGGGTCAGCTCGGCGCGGTCCAGATTGCGGCCGATGAAGACCATGCGATTGGTGCGGTCCTCGTCGGGCTGCCAGGGCCGGTCCGGTTCACCGTCGAACAGCATGTGGACTCCTTGAAACACGAAGCGCCGATCCTCGCCTGCGATCGCGACGATGCCCTTCATCCGGAAGATGTCGACGCCCTTCTCGCCGAGTAGCCAACTGAGCCAGTCGTTGATCTTGACTGGGTCGACCTCACCGGCAATCTCGAGGCCGACCGAGGTCACCGACTGGTCGTGTTGGTGTTCGCTCTCCTCGAGGAACTTGGGGTCGAACTCGAGGACACGTGCCAGATCGAACGCCCCGACCCCGAGTATCCGGTCCAAGTCGATCTTGGCGAAGGAGGCAGGGATGATCTCGGCCATCGAATTGATCGACCGGATCCGCCGCTCGACCTCGGCAAGTTCGTCGGCGGTGACGAGGTCGGTCTTGTTCAGGATCACCCGGTCGGCGAACGCCAACTGTTCAAGCGCCTCGTTCTCGACACCCTCAGGCTTCACCTCGTCGAGGTGCTGGAGGATGTGGCGGGCGTCGACCATCGTGACGATCGCGTCGAGCGCCAGTTGCGATCGCATCTCGTCGTCAACAAAGAACGTCTGCGCCACCGGCGCCGGGTCCGCCAACCCCGTCGTTTCGATCACGATGCGGTCGAAACGGTCACGGCGGGCCATCAGATTGCCGAGAATACGGATGAGGTCCCCGCGGACGGTGCAACAGATGCACCCGTTGTTCATCTCGAAGATCTCCTCCTCGGCGTCGATCACCAACGCGTCGTCGATCCCGATCTCTCCGAACTCGTTCTCGATCACTGCGATCCGTTGGCCGTGTTGCTCGGTCAGCAGATAGTTCAACAGCGTGGTCTTCCCGGATCCGAGAAACCCCGTCAACACAGTGACCGGGACCTTGACGACAGCTTCCGATGTGCTCATCTCTCCACTATAGGAATGATTCCTGTTCCCATGCAACAACTTCCGGTCACCGTGCTCTCGGGGTTCCTCGGCGCTGGCAAGACCACCGTCCTCAACCATGTGTTGGCCAACCGCGAAGGCAAGCGGGTGGCCGTGATCGTCAACGACATGAGCCAGGTCAACATTGACGCAGACCTGATCCGTGGCGGCGGCGCCAGCCTGGATCGCACGACCGAACAGTTGGTCGAGATGACAAACGGGTGCATCTGCTGCACTCTGCGCGAGGACCTCCTCATCGAGGTCGCCCGCCTCGCCGCCGAGGACCGCTTCGACTATCTGCTGATCGAGTCCACGGGAATCTCCGAGCCGATGCCAGTCGCTTCGACGTTCGCATTCATCGATGAGGACGGCTCCTCGCTCGGCGATCGGGCACTGCTCGACACAATGGTCACCGTTGTCGACGCCGAGCGTTTCAGCGACGACGTCGCGTCGTTCGGTGATCTGGCCGCGCTCGGAGTCGGCGCCGACGATGACGACGAGCGGACGATCGCCGATCTGTTGATCGACCAGGTCGAGTTCGCCGACGTACTCCTCATCAACAAGTGCGATCTTGTCGACCAGGCGAAACTGGGCGTACTCGAAGCCCTCCTCGGCCGCCTCAACCCCGGCGCCTCCATCGTGCGAGTCGAACGCGGCAACGTGGCACTCGACACGATCCTCAGTACTGGACGCTTCGACTTCGAGCAGGCGGCGGAGAACCCCGGTTGGGTGCGTGCTCTGAATGGAGAGATGCCGTCCGAGACCGACGAGTACGGCATTGCGAGCTTCGTGTACCTGGCTCGTCGGCCGTTCCATCCCAAGCGCCTCGCACGAGCCCTACGCGATCCCTTCGATGGCGTGCTGCGCTCCAAGGGTTTCATCTGGATCGCGAGCCGCCCCGACGTGATGGGTCTGTGGAGCCAAGCGGGCGGGTCACTGACGCTCGAACCATTGTCGCGATGGCTGGCCGACACCCCCGTCGACGACTGGCAACTGGACCCCGAGGAGACAGAATCCGTTAACACACTCTGGGATTCTGCCGTCGGAGACCGTCGTCAAGAACTCGTGTTCATCGGCGTCGGCCTGGCCGAGACGACGATCCGGCACCGACTTGATGATGCCCTGCTGAACGATCGAGAGATGGCAGCCGGTCCGCGCCGCTGGCAACGCTTCCGCGACCCACTCCCCCGCTGGGATCTCGACGCCGTCGACGGCGTCGAAACTCACTAACCCGTCACGGACACGACCCGAGGAGAACCCAATGTCCAAGGTATGCATGGTGACCGGAGCCCTACCGGGCTTCGGGAACAACGTCAGCCACAGCCAGCGAAAAACACGCCGGATGTGGAAAGTCAACATCCAACGCAAGCGATTCTGGGTGCAGTCAGAAAGCCGCTGGGTAACTCTCACCGTCTCGGCACGTGGAATCAAGACCGTGCAGAAGAACGGCATCGACTCGGTACTCGCCGACCTTCGCCGTAGCGGGGTAAAGGTCTGATGGCTAAATCATCGAACCGGCCGATCATCAAGCTCCGCTCCACCGCTGGAACTGGTTTCACCTACGTCACCCGCAAGAACAAGGTGAATACCCGGGAGCGAATGGAACTGATGAAGTACGACCCCAAGGTTCGACGGCATGTGTTGTTCCGGGAGGAGCGCTGAGAAGCTCAGTTCCAGTCACGATTGTCGCTGGCGGCTTCGGCGCCGACACCACGGCGCTCACCCGCCGCTTGATCAACGCGCCCAACACCGGTCGGACGGCAGTCGTCCACTCTGGGGTCGACCCGGGAGACCTCGGGGCCTGGATCCAGATCCATACCGAGGAAGGGGTTGCGTTCACCGCCGACGATGACTGTCCGTGCTGCGCCCTTCGGCTCGACCTCGTGACGATCATCGAGGACCTCTGCCGGCGTCGCACGCTTCCTGACCACGTGATCATCACGACCACCGGCGATGCCGATGTGGCGACGATCGTCGCGACACTCCTCGCTAACGAGCTGCCGGGCAACACGGTCCACCTCGACGGCATCGTTGTTGTCGCTGACCCCGCCGTTTCCGAAGCCGGTCAAGGGTGGTCGCCCGATGATGAACCGACGACGCAGCGTGTTGCCATTGCCGATCGTGTGGTGTGCGATATCGCCGCCTTGTCCGACCTTGGCCTCCAACGCCTCGTGACCATCGGGGCCTTCGACCCGCACACGACCGCCCGGCGCCTCGAAGGGCTCCATCCCTCGCAATACACCGTGCCGAACGCCGCAGCATCGAGTGGTTGGTCGACGGCTCTCGTCGCCGTGGCCGGGAACCTCGATCCTCATCGTCTCGAAGACTGGATTGCCGAGGTTCAGTATCAACTCGGGGCGGATCTGCTCCGCCTCGAAGCAGTTCTTGCGATCGACGACGAGCCGAACCGATGGGTCGGCCACGGATGCCGGACCGCACTTCGCTTCTCCGATGGCTCGCCATGGGGTGATACGCCGCGACGATCAGTGATCCGGCTCGTCGGCAGCGGGCTCGATACCGATTCGTTGGCCGATCGGCTCCAGTGGTGCCTCCTCGGGTGACGGCAGCCGCTGAGGGGACATGCAACGTGCCGAAGCTGCAGTTGGATGAGGCAATCTCGCGTCTGTCCTGGTCAGGCGATGGGAGTCGTCTTTACATCGGAAGCCGGGGCCATCAACACATGATCGCCGATCTCGACGGAATCCGGTTTCTGCCATCGTTCGAACGAGGGGTCAGTGCAGCGGCATGGAACAGCGACAGCTCCGCGCTCGCCGTGGGCTCGCCTGACGGTCACTTGCTCGTCGACACCGATGCCGGCCGCTGGCACGTCGATGAGGGCGGTTGGATACACGACCTCTGCTGGAGTGGAGACCTCCTGGCGGTGGCAAGCGGCGAAAGCGTTGCGGTCCATGCCCGAGACGGAGGGCTCGTGCGTCGCTATCCCCTTCAGCCAGGTCCGGTCATGGCGGTGACGTGGATCAGCGGAACGGTTGGAGACCTGGTGATCGGCACGGTCGGGGGCCTCCGTATTTTCGACCCTCGTGACGCGTCGCTCCGAGATCCAGTGTCTGTGTCGGCATCTCCGGGAGCAGTGCTCGCGCTGCGTGTATCGCCGGATGGTCGGGCGCTTGCGTGCGGTGACTTGATCGGCGATGCGCGTGTTCTGTTCTTGGAGTCGGACCATGAATGCGACCTCGGCGGGTTCCCGACTGGGGTCAGACTGCTGTCGTGGACAGCGCCTGCCACTCACCTGGCTGTGGCCGGCGGACTTGACCTCCCGGTGTGGGAGGTGGGTGCCAACGACGTAGCGCCAACCCCAGTTGTGCTCAGCGGACATACTGCCGACATCACCGCGCTCTCAACAGCCACCCACGACGACATGATTGCGACCGGCGACGCGGATGGGACCGTCGTGGTCTGGACACGCACAGACATCTGGCGTCCGTCGAGCCCGCTCGTGTGTCGGGCCACCGTGGCGGACATCGCCTGGCGTCCCGACGGCGAGGTCGTCGCCGTGGGCGACGATGAAGGAAACGTGTACTTCTCCCACCCGTAAGAACTCGTTCACGCCTCCGCTGGTGGCGACACCGCCGAGGCCGAGTTTGCGCCGGCGGCTGGCGGTTCAGCGCGGACCGTTACGAGATCGCAGCTGGGGGGGGTTGCATCGGCTCCGCACATATGCGATTATGTCTATGTGAGTTCAACCACCGACCGCCACGAAGCAGCAGCGGAGTTGCTTCGTTCTCTGGCGAACCGTCACCGGGTAGCCATCGTCGAAGCGCTCGACCATGAACCGCACTGCGTGCACGAGCTCGTCGAGGCGCTCGGCATCGGCCAGCCGCTTGTTTCCCAACACCTGAGGGTGCTCCGAACGAGTGGGCTCCTGACGACCCAGCGCCGCGGCAAAGAGATTGTGTATTCCCTCACCGACCATCACGTCGCCCACATCGTGGGCGACGCCATCAAACATGCACAGGAGTGACATGAGCATTACCCACGAAGTCCACACCGATCACGACCACAAGCATCAAGAGGGGTGCGGCCATGTTGCAGTCCTACATGGTGACCACACGGACTACCTCCACGACGGACACGCGCACCACGATCACGACGGCCACTATGACGAGTGCGACCTGGCCGACGTCCACACCGCCGCCGAGGACCACGGCGATCACCAGCACGGCGACAACTGCGGACACGAGACGGTGGCCCACGGCGACCACGTCGACTTTCTCCACGACGGACACCGCCACGCCGCCCACGGCGACCACTACGACGAGCACTGATCGAGCCTCGCCCGACGCCACCCACCTAGGAATCGTTCTCATTTGTTGGTACGGTGGCACGAACTTCTCGACCCGAACAGCGTGACGACCGATGTCGCTCGCTTACTCTGAGGCCGCCCATGTCGCCATCCCCCCCATCGACCACCTCGTTACCGGATCTGCACCCGGCCGCAGCGGCGCGCCTGCGGGTGATCGGGCACACCTATCCGTCCCGGCGTCGTGCGCTCGTCGAGATCTTCGACCGGGCGACACAGCCCTTGTCGATTCCAGAGGTGTTGGAACAGGACCGCAAACTCGCTCAGAGCTCGGTCTACCGCAACCTCGCCATCTTGGAATTGGCCGGGGTCGTGCATCGCATCGTGACCAAGGACGAGTTTGCGCGCTTCGAACTTTCCGAGGCACTGAGCGGCCATCACCACCACCACCTGATCTGCTCGTCGTGCGGATCAGTGGAGGACGTCACGCTGCCCGCAGTAGTCGAGACAACGGTGAACCGAGAGATGAACAAGCTGGCAAAGCGCCACGGGTTCGCCCCGTCAAGCCATCAGATGGACCTCGTTGGTGTGTGCGCCGGCTGTCAATGACCAAAGCGGAGCGGTAGCTCCACTTGCGGGGGAGCGATAATCAGCGATCGCGATGCTGATGCGTTGATGTTTCCTGGGCAACCCCTCGGCGTCCGATCCGCCGAGCGATGCCGTGACGCGGCGCTCCGAGCCAACTGGCGATGAAGACCGCAGTGATGACCAACACGATGGTGCCCCCCACCGGCAGGTCGTAGCTCCACGACAGATAGATCCTAACCACGCTGGATGCAGCGCCCAGCAGCGGTGCCAACAACATCATCGAGGTCAGGCGATCCGTGAGGAGCCGCGCCGATGCTGCCGGCGTGATGAGCAGGGCCAGGACCAACACGTTGCCGATCGTCTGAACCGCGACGACCACAGCCAGCGTCACGCACACGTAGAGCAACAGATCGAACCACAGCGGTTTCAGCCCCATTGCCCGGGCCATCTCGCGATCGAGTGCAATCGCCACCAGCGGTCGGTGGACCATGGCCAGCAGCCCCAACACTGCGATCGTGGTGGCCGCGACGGTGATCAGATCACGTTGGGGAATCCCCGTGATCGAACCGAACAGGAACCCCTGCAGCGATCCGGCGTACCCGGGAGCCCTCGAAATGATGACCAGCCCGAGCGCGAACGAAGCGACCAGAAAGATCCCGATCACCGAGTCTTCCTTGACCCGTCGGTTCTGCGAGAACAAGGCAACCAGCACCGAGGTGATGATTCCACCGACCGCTCCACCCAAGATGAGGCTTCCCTGCGTCACGAAGGCCACCGCCAGCCCCGGGAACACCGCGTGTGCCACGGCATCGCCGATGAAGGCCATGCCTCGAAGCACCACATGGGTCCCGACGACGCCACAGACCACCGAAGCCAGCACCGTGATGATCAGCGCGCGCTGCAGAAAGGCCAGATCGGGGTTGGCCAGATCACGAATGAAATCATCAACGGGCATGGTTCAGATTCCTGCGAGAACACGAAGGAATGGGCTGGCGGCGTCGACACCGAAGGTCGTGGCCCACAGGTGACTGACCCCGGGCCGAGCGCCGAATTGAGTTGGTTAACAGCTACACGCGGCAGTAATGCCGGTGTCTTCGACTCGTTTGGTCGGCAAGTCTTACTACGCGGTACGAACTTCAATCAC
>Ga0209702_10005289_pt1 | contig 17740 bp, 20 predicted proteins | sample FRY01_FD_187210 | JGI IMG/M metagenome (GOLD analysis project Ga0209702, IMG submission 187210) | Freshwater microbial communities from Lake Fryxell liftoff mats and glacier meltwater in Antarctica - FRY-01 (SPAdes) (version 2) | ecosystem: Environmental > Aquatic > Freshwater > Ice > Glacier...
ACGGCCCGCCCAAGCATCCGGCCAACGCTGCTGGTGGATTTCGCGAATGCCGACAGGTTCGACCCGCGCTTGATCGTTACAAGAAACTCGATTGGCACCTGTTTCGACGAACGCGGGTTTCGCGTTACGCGACAAGCTCACCAGATTCGTTACGAACACGACCCCATCACCGGCAGGCGATTGGGCGCGTTGAAAGAAGCCGCCGCCACAAACCTGTACCTGTATTCGGGGGCGATTTCCGCAGCCAATGGGTGGACGCTTAGCGCTGCACTTACTTCCACTCTGAACGATGCGGAGGGCTTGGACGGCACGATGAGCGCTGAAAGACTTACAGTCGGATCAGTGGGAGAGGTGATTTTCCGGAGATCCGATTCGACTAACCTGACGATTGGGCAGAATTACACGAGGTGGGGCGTTTTTCGGGCCGGAACCTCCATCTCGATAGCAGTTGAGACAGCCTCAAGTGTCTATTCTATCGCCGATGGATTGACAAAAAGCACCACCTACAACCTCCTGACAGGGGTTATTAGCGGCTTCACGACACGCGCATTCATGTTCCCGCTCCGTGACGGGTGGTACATCTGCGGCAGAACCGACGAAGCACTGGCGGCGTCAACGATCGGCGACAGGTGGTTTGTCGGGCTTTACGGCTCGAATAGCAACGTGGGCGAATTCCTGCACGTGGACGGAATGCAGATGGAGCTGGGTAGTTTCCCGACCTCGTACATTCCCACGGGCGCTACTGCCGTTATCCGCGCCCTCGAAACGTGGGAGATGCCTGACGTGGAGGACATAATCAAGCCCGGTGAAGGCAGCTTCTATGCCGAGGGGATTACGGGCTACGGCAGTGTCAATGGCCACACGCTATTATTCGCCAGCACGAACAATAGCACCAATGAGTCTATTTACGTGGGACAGAGGACTTCCACCGTGAACCGAACCGCAATCGCCAACAACCCCACAACCGGAGTCATTCAGTGGAACTTAGGGGAGGCGCTTACCAGCATAGGGCAGCGGGTTCGGTACGCTCTTGGGTACCGCGTCAACGACATTGCAGGAAGCTATAATGGCGGTGCCGTGCAGGTGGATACCGTGGCCACTATTCCTCCGATTAACACCATTGAGATAGGGGGCATAAGTGGAAGTGGGGGACAACCCTGGTCGGGAATCGTGGTGTGCGTGGCGTATTACCCGCGCCGATTGCCCAACACAGAACTACAAGCCCTCACTACAAGTGGCCTCCTAGCAGGAAAGAACCCTAACCAACTACCCACCATGGGTGATTTGGGCGACGTGGCAACGGCAAGCTGGAAGCAGTTGTTAGGGACTCTTCTGCCTACGCTAACAGTCCAGGAATTGCGTTACTCGGTCGGCAATCCGGCCAAGGCGGTACTGATCAGCGATGGTGCTAAGGTGGGTATATTCGTTCGAGACAATGCCGACACGAGCAGCGCCGACGACGGTCAGAATATTATTATCACCTCCGATGCCGTTCCGGTTCGTTTTAAGCGGCGACAGTTGCTCCGGGGTTACACTCCTACTTCGGGGGCAGATACAACGATGGAGCTGGGGAGTGTGGTGTACGATTCGGACTTTCTTCACGTAAAAACAGCAGGGGCCACGATTCAGAAATTGCAGATGCCTAAGAGTGGCGATACTGGCGCACGGCCTGCTACTTCGGCTCTGCCGGTTCCTTATATGTACTACGACACTACCCTTTCCAAGCCTGTCTGGTGGAACGGTACGGTCTGGAAAGATGCGACTGGCGCAACGGTATAATTTCAACCTTATAACTAAGAAAAAAAATGGAGCCTATTAAGATACTTATTGCCGATCGCTCGGGAGAACTTGAAACACAAGAACTCGTTTGCAAGGGTTTTGCCGTGGACTTCGTCACGTCCATAATCGTGCCTACGCTCGAAATTCAGATGATGAAACGCACTGTAACCGAAGTGCCAGTACTGGACGAATTGGGCGAGCCAACAGGGGCAACTACTACTACCTATTCACCCTGGGAAATTGACCGCCGCTACTCACCATCGGGAGCCATTGCGGTGCATACCGAAAGTAACAATACGAAGATTGTAGACCCCGCGACATTCGAGTTTGCTACCGCCGAAACCGAAAACGCCGTGGGTGAAGTGGATGCGGTGTGGGCGCTTTTTGGGCCGGGCATAGAGCAGTTACTTGGCTCGATCATGCACAGGATGATCAGCCGGGGTAGCTTGGATACGCCTTTCGACTTGTAAGAAATGCGGCAGTACCCGGACATCCCCCTAGAAAAAGTAAGAAACGGGAAATCTACGTGGTGGCGGGTAGCGGAGCCGGTGCGCTGTGACGATACGGATGGTAGCGTGTACCTGATACCAAGGGGTTTCGTGAGTAATTTCGCGAATATACCCCGGTTTTTTTTCGTAGTAGAGCCCCCACATGGGGCTTCTGCGATTCCGAGCGTGAAGCACGATTATCGGTATATCCACTTAGTAGGGGCCGGAAAAGATGGCTTTCGGAAGGCTCGCAGGAATTCGGATGCTCAGTACCGCGCCGACCTGCTGGAAGCGGGTGTACGAAAACCAATAGCCTACCTGATGTACTATGGCGTGCGGCTTTTGGGCTGGGCGTGGTATTGGAAGCACATGATTAGGAGGCTTAGAGAATTGATATGAACGAAAAATAGCTTTGAAAAGCCCAGTTGCGTCGCAGCTGGGCTTTTTTCTTTCCTCCTTTCCTCCTTTCCTCCTTTTTTTCTGTCCTACTGAGTGGCGAAAGGCTTTCTCATATTCGTAGCGAACAATTACGTACCGCTTATGACTGCCGATGTTTTTTCTGGATTATGGTTTATAGACGCTGGCTTTGCTCTGCGTATGCAGGGTGTGATCCTGCCCCGGCTACACGCTGGGAAAGACCCCATACCAGGGCACATGAAGCTTCGCGGCGGGATTTCGGCCAGAGACGAAGACGGAAACTGGGATATCAACCACTCTTACCTCCGTGATTTTCTGCAAGATGGTGGCGGCGACGTGGCCGTGGTGCCCGTTGAGGGCACCATGAGCCGCTATGGCTTTTGTGGGTACGGCAATGAACGCATCGTAAGCGTGCTAGAAGCCGCCGAAAAAGAACCCCAAGTGAAGGCCGTGGTACTGAAAATAGACACCCCCGGCGGCACCGTAGACAGCACCGACATACTGGCCGACGCTGTGCGGAAATTTTCGAAGCCCATTGTGGCCTGGACCAACTTCTGCGCCAGCGCCGGGTATTTCGTAGCCAGCCAATGCGATCAGATCATCATGGAGAACTCGCTATCGAGTGAGGTGGGTAGTATAGGCGTGCTAATGGTGTACATAGACCAAAGCGCTGCGCTTGAAAGAGAAGGCTACCAGGTAACGATTTACCGGGCCGATGCCTCGGTAGACAAGGCCCGGATCAACGGCATTGAACCCTTAACCGACGAGCTAGAACGTGAAATACAGACCTCACTGAACGAGGCCTGTCGGGCTTTTCATGGCTACGTGCGCCGGGGGAGAGCCGGAAAGCTGAGCGGTGATACGGTGTTGACGGGAAAAATGTACGCCAAACGCCAGGCAATGAAGGAAGGCTTGGTGGATACGCTGGGTAGCCTGACCGACGCCGTGGCTATGGCCCGGAAAATGGCCGGCTAAAAGCTCAGGAGGCGGATATTCAAAAATGTATCATTCTATCATTCAAAATTAATACCACATGACTAAGTCAATAACATTGGGAGGGCTGCTGGCCAGCCTTTTTCCGAGATCGAACCGGGCGCTGAGCGAGTCGCTGACGACCGAAGACTACAACGAATTGGGGGCCGATGTGCAGGAGATTAGTAATCGGCTGAGCGCTACGACCCCACCTGCACCCGAGGCGGTAGCCGCTCCGGAAGCAGTAGAAACCGAAGCTACGCAAGAAGTAGCTGAGCTAGCTAACGAAGCTCCCGTGGTAGCCGAAACCATTGAAACAGCCCATGAGGCAGAGACTGCCCCCGAGGTAGTAGCTACCGAAGAACAGCCCGAGCAGGAGCAGGTAAGCGCCCAAGAGCTAGCACAGCTCCGGGCGGATGCTGCGGCTTGGCAACAACACCGGGCTGAGTATGGCGTATTGCAGAGCTGGTATGCCAACGCTACGAAAGTAGAAGCCGGTGTGCAGCCCGAGGATGCCGCCGACCTGAAACCCGCCAAAGCAAAAAGCTGGCAAAAGGCTCCCTGGAATAACCGCTAGGGCGCAGAGTAACCCGAATTACTAACAACGTATTTACTTTTAATTTCTTAATTTCTATTAGCTATGGATTCAGTTGATTTGAGCCTATTGGCCACCACGGCGACCGACTACGCTCGGGACAATAAGGACCACATTTTTGGGAAGATTTATGCTGGCGGTATGGCCGGCAAGCCGGGCACGCCCATAAAACCCGTAACCGACTACATGATGCCCGTGGTTGGCAACGACGAAGTAGTGCTCACGGAGCTCTACATCGAGAGCGTGTTGCAGCCGGGCAACAAGGATGCCTTCAACCCCCTCACCAATGCGGTGAAGTTGAAGCCACGCCGGGCCAAGGTGAAGCCTTGCAAGGTGGATTTGTTGTTCAAGGAAAGTACCATTTTGGCGCTGTACAAGAGCTACTATGGCCAGGTACGGGGCGGGAAGATCGACCGCACTACGTTTCCTTTCGAGGCGCAGGTGATTGAGAAGGTGTTCCAGAAACTTAGTACCGACCTGCGCTCGGTAGCCCTGATTAATGGCCAACGCAACGACGCCGGCACCACGGCGCTGGAAGCGATGGACGGGTTGTTCTACAAGATGGCGGTGGCCAAGGAGGCTTCGCGAATTGCGGCGAATCAGATTGTGACCATCAACGCCATTACGCAAGCCAATGGTGTGGCCGAGATCGAGAAGATTATTGACCTGGTGCCGTCGGATTATTTCTACGAGGATCTGGTGTGTATTACGCCGTTGAAATACAAGCAGGCCTATGAGCGTGACTACCGCTCGAAGTTCAACGATTCGCCGTACAACGGTGGGTTTGACAAAATGAATATCGAGGGCACGATGATTGAGTTTGTGGTCGAGCCGGGGATGTCGACCACCGGGGCCACGGCGTTTGAGTCGCCGATTATCACCACCCGTGAGAACTTGGCGTGGCTGTATGACGACGAAGGCGAGCAGACCCGCATTGAGTTTGACTACGATAAGCGCTCCCGCTCATTGGCCTACATGATTGATTTTCAGGTAGGGTTTGACTGGGCCATGGACTCGTTGTTCTGGATGGGTGACGTAGCGTAGACCTAAGCAAGGCCCTCTTCCAGCAGGAAGGGGGCACTGGCTATTCTATTTTAAGTTAATTTTCTACTATTTATTGAGTCTTATTATGAAAAATATTGTGAGTTTTTTGGTGGCCTTGATGTTGTTTTTGGTGGCCGTGGTGCTGCCTACTGAGCTAATGGCCCACCTGAGCCCGGCCCTTGGTGGTGGCGTGGCCATGGCCGTGGCTGTGAACTTCGCGAACCTAGACGGCACGAGCCATCAGGTGGGGAACCCCGGCGGTACCCGGCAGCTGCTGGTAGTACTGGCCAATATGGTGACGGGGATATGGCCCAAGCGATCGGATATTACAGCTGGTGAGATTACGACCGTGCCGACGCTGATCAATACGGAGCAGTTTGCGAAGTATGAGTGCCCGGACGGGACGATTGAGGTGAGCTCGGAGAAACAGGGCGACCCTGGGTTTCAGAGCTATAAGCACGCGATTGAATTTATGCTGGCGGGATTCTCGAAGACCATCCAAGGCGAGCTAGACAAATACATGAACGCCGGGGCGATTTTCGTGGTAGAAATGAACGATGGCACTTACGTAGTAGTGGGCAGCAGCGACAACCCCATTTTTGTGAAGCAAGCCTTCAAAGGTGGCAAGAAAGGGAACGACAAGCGCGGTTTTACGGTGAAAGGTGAGCAGGACGGATACGTATGGGATGTGCTACCTTTGGCTACGGCTCAGGTAGAAACCCTGTTGATTCAGGCCTAAGCGGTAGCCACCCTGTTGATTCAGGCTAGTAATTCACTTGTAAGGAATTGATCATGAAAAAATTTAAATACAGATTGGTGAATGTACCGGAAGGCGGCGTGGCACACGTGGTGCCGGGCTTTGGCTACGTGAAGATCGACGAGAGCTTGAAGGACTCGACGATTGCGGAGCTGATAGCCCTGGGCTTCGACCGGTATTTTGAACCAATTAAAACCCCGAATACGGATGAAAAAGACAACACCCCAGGAGCAGACTCCCCAGCAGGAAAAGCAGGAAGAAGTAAAGGTTGACACCGAGCCGACTGTATCGGAAGATGCGGTTGACGAGCTGGATCCGGAAGCGGAGTGGGCGGCGAAGATTGTAGAGAAGGCAAAGGCCCAATTGGCCGCGCTGGAAAAACGCCAGGCACCCGAACTTGAAGCCTAGCCCCTCAGTGGGTGAAAGAATGAGAGAAGATCCCTTCATGTTGGAGGGATCTTCTTTTGTATATTGCCCCCGCGAAACTTAGTGAACTAGATGTATGGAGAAGGCCGACAAGAAATTGTCGGTTGGCATGGGGCTGAAAGTGCCACATCCTTCTCTGTGCATGCAGTAAGTTTCGCAGTGACCAACCGACATACCTACCTATGTACCCACCCGAACCGACACCCGCCCCCCTACCCTTTGCCCGGATTGATGAAGTTTTGACCAGCGCGGGGGTAGATGCTAATGTGCTACACGAAACGTTGCTCCGGTACATGGAGCACTGCCAAGAGAAACTGCAACTTTTGGACCACTCGGAAGACCCGCTTCTGTGGATCGAGGCCTGCGACTACCGCGATACGCTGGAAGGGTTTGTGGAGCTGTTGAAAATAAAAAAAAGTGAAGATCATTCCTGAACGGGGTGATCTTTTGTCTTTGGCAATTGCCGGTAATTTTGGCCATATTGGACCATGGATGAAGCGCAAATCAAAAAGGAACGTATGCGGGCCAAGGCCCAATGGCAGCTACTGAAACTAGAACTCCGCAGCGGCAAGGCTACCGAACAACAGGTGCAGGAAGCTCAGCTGGTGTGGGAGCGGATAGGGCAGTATACCTATGTGCCGCCTACGCCCACCTTGGCGGAGCTGCCACTGCTACCCGAAACCTCGGAGATGAAAACGCTACTGGTGGAGCTGGAAAGGCAACGGGCAGTGATCGACGTGAAGAAACGCCATGTCTCGATGCGACTTCAAACGGTACCGGCCAGTAGGCCGTGCCCGGAGCTGACGAAGGAAATACTCGACTACCGGGCGCAATGGGAGGAGCTGGGCGATACGATTCAGTACGTGCGGCGGTATGGGCATTTGCCCTCACAGGAGCCGGAAGACCAGGAGGTGGGGTTTCCGGTGAACTACGCCGAAGACCTCCCCCGCGATAAGTGGGAGCTGGATAGGATGATGAAGAATATGGCTATTAATGTGAATCATCGCTGGCCGAAGCTGATGGCGAAAGCGAAGACTATGAGCAAAAAAGCGGAGTACGAAAAGCGGATTGCGATAGGTACGGCGCAGTATGAGGTAATGAAGGCGTTGTTTATAACGATATAATTGAGAAGAAATGGTACAGCATATTATGAATGTGACCGTGAAAGGGCAGGAGCTACCCAAGGCGGTGTTTCGGGTAGTGAACAAAACGGATACCCCTATGCGTGGGCACGTGGTAGTGCAGATGCGCCGGCCCTTGTATGGCCAACAGGAGCACCGGGGCGCTACCAGGCTTTTGCAACCCGGGGAAGGTATGCTGTTTTATGTGGCCGAAGCCTGAAACGTGGATGGGGGCATTTTTTCCGGGAAGGTACCCGGCTGGAAAATCCGGCGGATGTGTGGAAGGAAGATGACTACCGGGAAAAGGCGCTGCGGGCGATCGAAGACCCGAATGAAAATGGGCTGTTTTAGGTTATCTGAAACCTGAAAATTTCCTGTCCTACTATTTTAAAAGGCCTCTCTGTAACTAGCAGGGAGGTTTTTTAATGTATGGACATAAGCAAAGTGAAAAGTATAGGGAAGTTGAAGCGCATCCTGAAAATAGATGAAACGAAGATGGATGCCTACCTGAGGTACTACAATCAGGAAGTGGAGCTGGTGGATATGACCGCTACCCAGATAGATATGCTGGAAAAGTACCGGAAGGCTTGGAGCTGGTACTGCCTGGGCCGGACGGAAGATATGGTAAGGAGTATGCTGATGCGCGACTATGAAATTGAGGAGCGGCAGGCAAGGTACATTTTTGAGGAAGCGAAGTTTGTGCATGGCCGGCTGGACCAGGTAGACCGGGACGGTCGGCGGTCGGCGTCGATTGCGTTCTATGACCTCATTGCGAACATGGCATTGAAGGAAAAGAACTTGGACGCAGCCGTGAAAGCGAGGCAGCAGGGAGATCATCTGGCCAAGCTGAACGAGCCAGAAGATGTAGGTCTTGATCCAGCGGACTTCTTGAAGACGGCTAAGTACGTCTTCGTGAACAACGTGAATGTGTTCAAGAAACAAATCGAGCTGGATGAGTAGCCACGAGATTGTACGGAAGATCCACGCCAACGAAAAGCAGATTAAGTTTCTGAGAAGTAGGGCGAAACGCAAGAGCTTCATCGGTGGGCGAGGCTCGGGGAAGTCGACTGTGATGGGGATGTCGGTAGGGATATTGTTCAACTACTTCGCCAAGGCCACATGGGCTATTGTAGGATTAACATACGTACAACTCGACCTTATCGTGATACCCTCGATACGGGATGCGCTCTCGATGATGGGGATCACCGAGTATAACGCCAAGACGAACCCGGCCGGGCTGTTTGTGGTAGGGGTGAAACCTCCCGATCACTGGATATCGCCCTACAAGAAAGTGGGACGGCTCGGGTACCAGTATTGTATCACGTTCATTAATGGTTTTACGCTTCGGCTCATCAGTCAGGACAGGCCTGAAACCCACCGAGGCCTGAACTTGGACGGGTTCTTGGTGGATGAGTCAGCAACGATGAATCCAGATTTCATCAAGAAAGTAATCCAACCGGCGGTGCGGGCCAATAAGTATGCGAAGTTTGCGTCTCACCCCTGGCACCATGGTTTCTTCGATTTCTCATCAGCCTCCTGGACACAGGAGGGGATGTGGATCTACGAAACGGAGGAGCGCTGGAACGGCATGCTCGCCGAGCGGGCCAACTGGGACGCGGATCAGCTCACTGCCACTCCTCCTACGTACCTATTCTTGGAATCGACCTTCAAGGACAATCAGGCTGTACTGCCTGATGACTATGAAGGTAGGCTAAGGGATGAGCTTGAACCGTTGGAGTTTGATGTGGAAGTATTGAACCACCGGCTGGGCAAGCTACCGAACGGGTTCTACTTTGGGTTCACTGTGGCTAAGCACTGCTATACGAAATCATTTACGTATCAGGACGACGAGAAGACAGGGCTCGTACTCTACCGATCTAATGACTACCTGACTGAACGGCCCCTGGATTTCAGCCTTGATTTTAACGCTGATATCGTGTGGGGTATCGTAGGGCAAGACATGGGGAAGGAGCTAAGGGTTATCAACTCCAACTACGTGAAGCCGACAGGCGTTAAGGTCGATCAGGATAATAGTATCCTCGAACAGCTCGGCACGTGGTTCTGCGACACCTATCAATCCAATGAAGTGAAGGATGTATTTCTATATGGCGACCCTGGTGGTAAGGCTACGAGTGCATCGACATCCATGAATAACCGTCCGTTCTTCGATCTGATCTGTGATGTACTTATCAAGCGAGGTTGGCGAGTGTTCAGGAGAGAGCTATCAAGTTACCCTACCCATCAGGAAAAGTACACGCTCATCAACTCGCTACTCGAAGAAGGAAACCCACGTGCTCCCAAGCTACGCTTCAACCACAACACCAACAAGGTACTACTCATCAACATCCAACAGACGCCTGTCAGTACTAACAAGACCTTCAAGAAAGGTAGCATCCAATCAGCTCAGAAAGACAAGTCGTCAGAGAAGCGAACCCGTAACAGAGAGTTCGCCACTGACGGAACAGATGCACTCGACTACTGGCTGTGGGTGAAGTGCAAGAGCTACCTGAGACAAAGGCGGAAGCAACGCAATCTGATCGAAACCAGATGACCCTATATTCCTTTTTTGGAAGGCGGCAATTGCCGCCCTCGGTAAAGTGCGGGCATTGTTCGCGAGGTTAACACAGTCCCTTTTTGCGATTTTTCGACCTAAGCACCTCATTTGTTGGTGATTATCTAGGAATCCATTGCATAAGTACCTCAAAAAACTTCTGTCCTACTCTCGAAAGGACGCATAAAGTATAATTGTATCAACAAAAGGAGTAAGAAATGATAACGATTGGTGCTGTACTATCTGAAATGAATAAGCCTGTTAGTGTCTTCGATATTACCTATCGTAAAACTGACGGATCGTGGGGTGAGAAGAAAGGCTGTATGCTTAGAAGAAACACCACTAACGAGCTAGGAGAGCGCAAGCGAATGAACCGATCTGGTACTATAAAGCTGGCTCATAAATCGAGCGGAGCCATGATGGATATTTACATCGACCTCCTACTAACCTTCAACGGACAAGCCATAAATCACCTGACCTAATGAGTTTGAAACGAGTTTCCAAAAACGTCTACCTGGCAAGCTACACCCCGCAGTCGGCAGTGGTAGTGACCTTCGGAAAAGATGCTGCCAAAGCCGTCGATGCGGCTCATGGTGAAAAGCCATCGACCGGTGGCGGTGGTGGTTCTAGTAATGCCTACGTAAATCGTGGCGTTAATGACGATAAGCTGTTGGTGATGCACAAGCTAGCCACCGAAAGCCCCAACAAATGGCAATTCATCGTCACCCGCCGCAATTTCATCGGCGGGCTTGGTATTGGTCTGCACAAAAAGGAGGTGCTAAATAAACAGTTTTCTTACGTACCCCTCATTGACGATACTTTCGAAGGCTGGCAGGAAAAAGTAAACCTTGACGACTACGCCGCTGCGGCCTCCTACCAGTTGGCATTTTGTGGTGAGCTTAATGTCTTGGTAGCGCTCGAAACCAACAAGAAAATCAAAAGCATTGACGTAGTTGATGCCAACGAAGTGCGCGCCGTGAGGCCGGCCGCAAAATCTAACAAGGTTACCGAGTTCTTGATCAACCCCCAATTTGGTTTCCTGAAAATATTAAAGCGTGAAGATTGCAAAGTAGTACCCGCCTTCGATCCCGAAGATCCGACCCGGTACCCGCTGTCGCTCATCCACATTAAGCACCCTATGCCTATGCAGAAATACTACGGCTTTGAGCCGTGGTGGGGGAGTGAGAAATGGACGAGCATCTCCAACCGCGTTACCGACTACTACGAAAGCACTTTTGAAAACGGTTTTTTCTTAACCCATCATGTCGACATTCCAGACGACTACTTCGAGCAAGATGGCCTCGATGAAGACGGACAAGACGAACTGAAAAACAAAGTATTGGACGGTATATCCGAAACCCTATCAGGTGTCGAAAAGGCCAACAAGATCCTGTTTACTTTTTCAAAGCTCACCATCGACGGCCGGGCTATCCAGGGCATCAAAATCACGCCGATCCAGAACCCCATCAACGACGAAGCTTTTATCAAAATGTTCAATACCTCCAACCTCGTACAAGCCAGCTCGCACGGAGTCCGGCCCGAGCTAGCAGGTATTGCCATCGGTAACGACATGGGTACCTCCGGCAAAGAAATCGTAGCATCGGCCAACTATATGCAGGACTTCATGACGTTTTTCGATAAGAAAATGCTCTGCAAGCCCATCCTGTACGCCATGCGAATCGACGGCATTGGCGCGGGTATGTTCCCCTACGTGTACCGGATCAGCTCCTACACCCAGGACGTTACCCCCACCACCTCGCCCGACAACCCCAACTTTGTAGCACCCTAAAACGCCCGATACCCATGCTTATCAACTCCATAGAACAGCTCAAAGAGGCCATCGGTGGCATCCAGCAAACCATGAACTGGCGCACCTGGAAACCCTTCGTGCAGCAAGCCGAAATGCTCTACATCGTGCCGGCTATCGGGCAAGAGCTCTATGCCGAACTAGACAACGCCACTACGCCAACCGCCAAGCAAACCAGTCTTCTGACTTGGCTCCGCATCTCCATTGCCGAATACGCCGACCTGCTCGGAGGCATGCGGCTCGTGCTGCACACCTCCGACGCCGGTAAGCAGTCGCCCTCCGGCAACAATATGCAGGTCCCCGGCAAATGGATGATCGTGGCCGCTCGCAAGGAGGCCATCAACAAAGCCGACCTCGCACTCGAACGTGCCTTGCAGTTTCTCGAAACCAACGCCGCCGACTTCCCCACTTGGAGGTCGTCCGGTAGCTATACCTATTCCAAGAAACTATTTATCAGCTCAGCCACCGAGCTCACTACCTATTTTCCACCAGCCCGGCAGTCGCGGCGTGTCTATCTGGCCTTGCGCGATTATCTGGCCAAAACCGAGCACTACTACCTCAAACCCCTGCTGGGTGAAGCGCAGTACGCCACCTGGAAAGAAAAATTACTCGAAGATGAGTCTACGTGGTCGGCCCTCGAAACCGAAGCTCTCCAAATGCTCCGGTACCTGCTAGCCTACCAGACCTTTTTTGAGAGTATCACGTTCCTGAATATCGACCAAGATTGGCGCTTAATCTCCGAAACCGACGGTATTTCCAACGAAGAAATACTACCCACCGCCCGCCGCCAAGAGATGCGTTCCGAATGCCAACGTCAGGTGCAAGAGTTCCAAAGCAGGCTCACTGCTCACCTCATGGCCCACGCCAGCGACTCCGAGTTTGCTGATTATTTCGCGTCCAGTGCCTACAAACCCGCCCGAACCGTCGCCGGAAGTCGGGTCAATAATAGTGCAGAAAAAAAGTATTACGGATTTTAATCAAGTCTATTCGCCATGAAAAAACACCTATTCCTCACGGCCTTTTGTCTCGTTTCTGCCCTCGCAGCGCTTGCCCAGAGTACAGTCACATTTCCCAAATCGGGCAAGATCGCCACCGAAGCCTACGTCGATTCCGTCGTGCGAGCCCTCACGGCTCCCTTCATTACGCCCCCCGTGGTAGTACTGCCGCCGGTCATCAACGTACCCGTGCTCAGCCCTTGCCAAGAAGGCCCCGAAATACGGAAAATCTACAACGTCACCGCTACCAGCCTCCAAACCCAGTTCCATGGCGTTAAGGTGTCAGACATCACCTGGCAGATCAGCTCCGCCGCCGGCCTGCTCCGGACGGGTAGCATCGAACCCCGTTCCAACGTGCTCGATATCACGTACCAGGCATTACCGCCCGGCAGCTATCTTCTGAAACTATACGGGAAAAATTGCCAGGGACGCAGCGAAAAAGCCTTTACCGTTGCCAACGTTGGCGTTGTTACGCCTGCCGTACTACCGCCCGTGCTCCCACCTTTCCCGAGCCAAGGCACGAGCTATGATCTGTTGATGAACCTCACCGGCTACGGCTTTTCGCCCTCCGACCCCCAAGGCATGGACTCCGAGTGGGTCGAGCGCATTGAGGCTTTCCGGTACAGTTGGGGCTATGGCATTACGGGTATAAGGCTCTGCGTGCGCTGGCACCAATGGGAACCCACCCCAGGCAATTTCCAGAAGGCCACCTTACAGAAAATAATAGCCTACTGCCGCGCTCGAAACCTGAAACTAGCCGTGTTTTTCTGGCCCTTTCGGGATGAAAACGACGGCTTCATCCCCCCCGGACAAGCCATGCAGGGCCACCGGGGCACTACCCTGAAAATGGAAAATCGCCTCATACTAGGCTCCATGGTGTCGCAGGAAGTGAACCAGAAAATGTACGCCGCCATCGAAGCGCTATCCGCCGAGCTGGCTACCTATGAAAAATCTCATTCCGTGGCGCTAGGTAGTGGCCTAGCCGAAGAGTACATCAACCCCACAATCGGCGTAGGTGAAAGCGCAACCCCTGAAATCACAGGTTTCGAGCCCATTTTTCAGGAAGGTTTTCGCAAGTTTCGCAAAGGCAAAAACCAACCCTACCAACGCCCTGAGATCGTGGAGTGGACGGGCGGCGTAGGCTTGCAAATGGGCAACGAAGTCGGCAAGGATTTCGCCAGGTATATCAGTCTTAATCTAACCAACCACTTCGAGAGCTTCACCAAGGCTGTCAAAAAGGGTAGTAATGGAAAACTCCTGAGCGTGTATATGTACCCTGATGCGGGCAACCCGCAAAACGCTTGGTTTCTGCATAGCAACTTCGCCGCTCAGGCCGCAGCAGCTGATATGATGTATGGCACCGATGGCGATTTCCCCTCCAATATCGACCGAAAACTATTGTGCAACGCCATCGCCCAAGGTATGGGCAAGCTCAGCATGATCGAGTACGACCCCACCGACCTCGCCAGTTCTGGACGGTACTGCTCCGGCATTGACCTGGGCCTGATGGAACGAGAATACGAAAAAGCCTACCAACAAGGCACCCACGTAGTAGCCTTCGCGATGGCCTTCTGTCCTGAGGAGATTAGAAATATGGAGCCGCACCTGAAACGCCTGCATGAAAAGTATATTGGCAAGCCCTACACCCGCCCCAATTGGCCCACCACCGAGGTTTCTATTACGCCCGCCTTCTGGAAAGGCGAACAGATATACAGCCCCTTCTGGAAAGGAGATAACTGGCTACGACCCGACGACACCGACTTCTGGGGCGAAGCAAGAAGATAGAGAAAATGAACTATTCTAACATTCTAACATTCACTCATTCTAACATTGCCCCTATTCACTCATTCAAAAATGAAAAACACGCCCATCCGCACCGTCGCAACCCTAGCATTATGCCTGCTTACCTTGGGTTTTCTGGCCTTAGTGTACCGGGCGTGCCAGCAGAAGCCAACGCGCAGCGCCTTCGAATCCGCCCACGACAGCGCCGCTCACTACCAAGAAAAAGCACGTATTGCAGACGATTCAGCCGCCTACTATGAAATACGCTACCAACAATCCAAGTCCGAACTCCACAGCCTGGCCGTGCGCCTGTTTCGTGGTGATGCTACTACTGTGCTGCTCCGCGACAGCCTCCGGGCAATTGTCCAGGGACGAGTTCTCGACAGCCTACGAAAACGCCCTGCTCGACAGCCTGCTGCTCTACACCCAGCTCCAACACACTCACCAAAACCTCCTGAAAGCCCATGATTACACACAGCAACAGAACCAGGCCCTCGCCCACGAAGTCAGAGTGCTACGCCTGCAAGCCGCCATCACAGAGCGCCTGCACCAGCAAGCACTGCTCACCGCCCAGAAATACCGCCGCCGCCAGCGCTGGAAAGGGCGCCTTGAAGGGTTCCTACTTGGCCTCCTTGTACCCATCTAAACACGAAACCATGAAACCATACTTTCGAGACTATACCGTGAACAATTTTCTTAACGACCTGGCAGATGGCCTCACATCCACCCTTGCCGACAAAGGCCTACTAGCCATAGCACTGGCCACCAGTGGCTTCATGCGCGTACTGATGCAAGACAGCGACGTCACCGCCGACTTCGCCTACATTACTTTCATCGCCTTCGCGCTCATGACCATGCTCGGGCTCGTCAAGCACATAAAAAACAAAGAGCGTGACGCTAAGGTGTTTCTCATCAAGACCGCCACGCAGCTCACCGTCATGGTGTCCGTCATCGTGCTCGGCTACCTATTCGCCATTGCTGTTTTTGGCGTCCGTACCATCGCCTCACGGGTCGGGATTGTCGACGTGCCCACTGCGCCTATCATCGGCATGTACTTCATCTATTCCGGCTACATGATCACCTTCACCTACTACGCCCTTAAATCCCTAGACCTGATCGAGCAGATCCTGCCCAACTACGTACCCGCCTGGTTTTCGGCTACCTTTCGGCGGTTCCGCAAGACCGGAGAGTTCGCCGATCTGCTGAAAACACCGCCCGAGGTTACCGACGAGAAGAAAGACACCAAGCCAGCGCCATGAAACTATCCGAGCACTTCACCCTAGCCGAAATGCTAGCCAGCCAAACCGCCACCCGTCGCGGCTACAAGGAACAGTTCGCGCCGTCGGAGGAGATCACCGAAAACCTCCGGGCCTTATCCGTCAATATCCTTGAACCCCTCCGGCTCAGCGTCGGCGTACCCATCCGCGTAAGCAGTGGCTACCGCTGCCCCCGGCTCAACCGCGCCATTGGTGGGGCCCGCAGCTCACAACACGTGCAGGGCCAAGCCGCCGACATCAGCAGCCCCGGTATCAGCAACGCCGAACTACTCGACAGGATCGTAGCGCTCAACCTGCCCTTCGACCAACTCATTGCCGAATTTCCCGACGCCCAAGGCGAAGCCTCCTGGATCCACGTTAGCTATTCTGAACGCCACCGGCGCCAGCAGCTCACCGCCCTGCGCATTGCCGGTAAAACATACTATCAAAGGACCTGAATCGCTCCCGCATGAAAAACAAAATACCAGCATCATGGGCCGAGTGTAGCCCTAGGCAGCTCAAAAAAGCCCTACCCCTGGTACTGGCCATCCGTACTACCGACGACCAAGACCTCACGCTGCCCCTCTATAACCAGCTCGTGCAGGTCCTCACCGGGCTACAAGACGTAGCCGAGCTGCCCCTCGTAGCCCGCAACGATCTCTACGACGCCGTGCGCTGGGCCATCAACACCCCCATCACCGAGCCGCCGTTTCCGTACGTTCGCGTGGGCCTTACACGCTACTACCTCCCACAGCCCGCCTACGCCGACAGCTCCACCATCGAAGTAGCCATGGCCAACATCTATTACCTAGCCTACTCCAACCCCAAAGCGCCCAACCCCGACGCACTCTACGAATTCTTGGCCATCATCCTGCGCCCGCGCCGCTTCGGTTGGCAGCTACGCAAACATTTCACCTCCTACGACGGCGACGACCGCCAGCCCTACAACTCCCTTCGGGCCAGCCAACGCGCCAAAAAACTCCGTCGGCTCAGCCTCGAAACCATCCTGCCCATTATCTTATACTGGGAGCACCACAACAACGCCTTCGTGCAACGCTACGCCAACCTATACGACGCCGCCCCCGACGCCCGCACCCTCTTTCATAATGGCGAAGGCTGGCTCTCCACCATCGAAGACGTAGCCGAAAACCGCGTCCACGGAAATTTTGACAGTGTCTGTGCTACCAATGTTCATACTATTTGGTTGTATTTGAAACACAAGAAAATCAAAAACGATGAACAACTCCGACAAATGGAAGCCCAAAGCCAAGCGTAGCTACGCCCACCCCCGAATCCAGATATTTGGCATACTCTGGGAGTACATCGCCTCATGGCTCTCCTACCAGCTAGGAGCCATCCGTTTTCGGTTAGGGGCACTAGATGGCCTCCAAATCCCACCCGATACCAAGCTCGACAACACTATGGTCAATTGGCTGATCGCATCGAAACGAGCAATAGAAAACAGCACCCGTCATCCCGACTTATGGGATGACTATTACCAAATCCAGCGCCGCAAGCACAAGCTCCCCCTGGTGGCCCTACAAGCCATCCACGAATTCATGTGCAAGAAACAAGGAGTCACTCGATAGAGTAGAGCAATATGAAAAAACTACAACTATACGGTGGAGATGGGTATGATTACTCAGCATAATCCTTACTGCATTCCGGGCAGGTTGGACATTCTTTGTCCTCATCCCAATCTTCATAAATGCAATCCGCTGAAAATACTACTTTAATCCATTTATCTTTT
>Ga0209702_10005298_pt1 | contig 17712 bp, 12 predicted proteins | sample FRY01_FD_187210 | JGI IMG/M metagenome (GOLD analysis project Ga0209702, IMG submission 187210) | Freshwater microbial communities from Lake Fryxell liftoff mats and glacier meltwater in Antarctica - FRY-01 (SPAdes) (version 2) | ecosystem: Environmental > Aquatic > Freshwater > Ice > Glacier...
TACCATTGCCTCCAATTATTTCATGCCAAACCATCGGACAATATCTAACTTATTGATTTTATTTAAATAATATTGGTTTTCTAGCAATTAGATTGCCTCGCTGCGTGACACCGTTCACGTTTACAGTCGATGCCAGAAAATACCAGTCGTTCATATTGCGGAATGACCGTATTTGCTCCCCCACAATCTGTCGCTCAGTGACGAAATTTGTCATCTTCGATGATCAGCAACAGCTTTCCGCAATTGATTTTCAATGCTGGCTATAACGGGTTCCCACGCGCCACGCTCAGCTTGCCGAACCAGGCGTACTGCCGGATACCAAGGCATAGACTCGCCCTCCAGCCCATAGCGCCACTCCGGCACGTAAGACGCCATGACCCATACCGGCTTACCCAACGCCCCGGTGAGGTGAACCACTGATGTGCATACACTGATCACCAGATCAAGTGCGGTAACCAAGGCTGCCGTTTCGTCATAATCATGATCCACAGCATCGGGCCAGTCAGCAATAGGAATCCCGCGGTCGCGCCCGAACGCGGCAATTTCGTCGGCACGTTCACCATATTGCAGATTGACCCAGCGCACACCCGGCACTGACAATACAGGCAGCAAATCTTCCAGTGACAACGAACGCCTGCCACTGTAGGTCAGCGCCGTGCCACCTCGCCAGGAAATACCTACCTTCAATCCATCGCCCAAGGTCGCCAGTTGCTCGCGCCAATGCAGCACACTTACCGGATCGGCAGTGAGATATCCGCTATGGCCCGGAAAATCACGCAAGGAATTTCTTAGATAGCGCGGTAGGCTGGCTGCATAGGTTTTGACATCGATGGCGCGCTCGGGAACCGACTGCGGGATACGGCGATCATTCCCGGTCGAGAATACGGTGGCCTGCGGGAATGATCGAGAAAACAGTTTCTCGAGTCGCGGTTCGCACTCTATATAACAACGCTTCGCATCAGCCACTAATTGCGGAAAACACGATGAATACATGATCTCATCGCCCAGACCCTGTTCTCGACGAATCAGGAGTGTGCGTCCGTTCAATGACGTCCCGTTCCATCGAGGATTGCAAGCCGGATAATTTCTGTACTGTTCGGTACGAAAACGCTCTTCAAATCCCTGCCAGCCTTCGCGATATTTTCGTCGCATTAAATTGACTTGACCAATATGATATTCAGCATCCGCATAGCCTGGAGACAGCTTGAGCGCGCGTTTGTATGCCGCCAGCGATTCATCAATCTGCCCCAGTGCGAACAGCGCAGAGCCCAGCGTCACATACACCCGGGGTTGCGCGGCACTGATAGTCAACGCCTTCCTGCTGGCCTCTACCGCACCCAGCATGTCATTCGTTGCGTAACGCGCTACGGCCAGGCACAGCAGCGTTTCGAATTTTTCGCCATTTTCGAGCATGGCACGCTCCGCAATGCGTAGCGCCTCCGCATACAGACTCGACCGGGCCAGCCCCTCGGACAGTCTGACCAACAGGTCAAGACTGTCGGGCGCGTATTCCTGCGCGATGGACAATTCCGCCAGCGCATCTTTGTTCCTGCCTGCAGCTTCCAGAATATCGACTAACAGCAATCGGTAACGGCTCTCTGCACCATTCAGCGCAACAGCACGTCGGGCACTGGCCTCGGCACCCGGAAGGTCTTTGCCCTGCAGCCTGACAGTGGCAATATCAGCGTGCGCTTCGGCCAACTCAGGATCCGCTGCTACGGCGGCCATCAAGTGCAGCTCGGCATCCTGATTCCGATCCAGTTCCCGCAATGCCCGTGCACACAAATGGTTAATCTGCGCGCTATGCGGCTCCCGCACGATTGCCGCCTTGCATACCCTGACAACTTCTTCGTAGTTTCTTGCATTGAAAGCGGTAACTGCTGATTCCAGTGCCGGCAGCTCCCTGTCATCGCGCTTCGCACGTAGCGCTTGCGCGGGTGCGCGTATCAAATTGATTAGTAGGTTTTTCAGCATAATTTTTATGGAAATTCAGGCATCCATCAGTTCCAGACCGGCACTTGCCGAACAGCACATAATCTCAGACTCCGCATATCCATTTTTTAGCAGGGGCTACATCGAACTTGATTCGCTTGGTATTCTTCATGCATTCTACCTACTCAGTCCATACTTTCGACAAACAGAGGATCGCACGCATGGGACTCTTCGGCTCCGTATCCGGTAAACAAGTTGATGAATTCGCCCAATCTCTCACAAAGGAAATCTTCCGGCTCCGCCCCCCCAGAAAGCAAGGCAGGCCCGGGAAATCCAGGGGTGTCACTCAAAAGCCTGGAACAGAAGGTAGATGCATTATTTGAGAAGGCCACTGCGTTTCGCAAAGAGCACAAGCTTGGCATTTACAAGAAGGCACGCCTCGCCAATACTTTTCGCTGGGAAATGAAGGAACGCGGTTACGATGATTCCTTCATCGAAATGATCACCGAGAAGCTGGTGATTGCAGTTTCAAAGAAAGAATAGAAGTGCCCACGTTTTTTTATTTTAACCAATTTATTTTAAAGGTTAATTAATCATTAATGGCATCGAAAAACTTACATTGAGGGCGGCGCCTGGTAACCAGGAATTTTGCTGAGGTCCACAACGTCAATCTGCTCGGGATCGAGAAATTCGCGTGCGTACCGATCGTACACTTTCTCCCACATAAATACGTCAAACAGATCGGGATCAACGTGGCCGTTCAATTTGAACTTGCCGAGTATGGTCAGCGATTCGGTTAATGTTTTTCCCTTCTTGTAAGGCCGGTCTTTCGCTGTCAGCGCTTCAAAGATGTCGGCAATTCCCATGCAACGCGCCTGCACCGACATCTGATCCCGGGTCAGCCCGCGCGGATACCCTTTACCATCCATGCGCTCATGATGACCACCGGCATATTCCGGGACGTTCTTCAGGTGCCGGGGCCAAGGCAGCGATTCGAGCATCTGAATCGTGACTTCGATATGGTGGTTGATAATCTGCCGTTCCGCCGCCGTCAAAGTACCCGCACGTATCGTCAGATTTTCGATTTCATCTGCCGTCAGAAAATCTCCCGCGCTGCCGTCCGGGCGCCGCCACTGGTATTTGACGGCAATCGCCTTGACCCGGGCAATGTCTTCATCGCGCATGGCCTCGCTGCCAATGTTTGCCTTGCGCAGAAATTCACGGTCTTCATCTATGGTTTTGAGAAAAGCCTCAGTCACCTCCTCCGGCACCACGCCCATCAACATGGCCAGTTTGGCGTCGCGCTTTATGACTTCGAAACGGGTGTCAATCAAATCAATACGGTCATAAATCGTCTGTAGCTTGGTGGCTTTATCGACAACATGCACTGGCGTGGTGACCTTGCCGCAATCATGCAGCAAACCGGCAATTTTCAGTTCATATCGATCCTTGTCGCTCATCGTGAAATTCTTCAGCGGCCCGGTCTTGCTGTTATTCACGGCCTCCGCCAGCATCATGGTCAACATCGGCACCCGCTCGCAATGCCCGCCGGTGTAGGGTGACTTGTCGTCGATAGCCGCATTGATCAGCTGTATAAACGATTCGAAGAGTATTTCCAGATGGTTGATCAGCAGCCGGTTGGTCAGAGCAATGGCTGCCTGTGATGCCAGCGACTCGGCCAGCTGCTGATCGTTTTCCGAAAATGGAACCACGGCGCCAGTATCACGGTCTTTTGCATTGATGAGCTGCAATACGCCGATGATCTCGTCTTCGTGATTCTTCATCGGCACCGTCAGGAATGACGTGGACCGGTATCCCGTTTTTTTATCGAAATTTTTGGTGCCTGTAAAATCAAAGCCGGCCTCGGTATAAGCATCTACGACATTGACCGACCGGTCATGATGCACGGCATAGGCGGCCACCATGCTGTTGATGGGTTTGCCTTCCTTGTCATACAGATTTACCGGATAAAACGGAATTTCAACGCCACTGGTGCCACCCATGGCGATCCCCAGCGTATCGTTGCGCATGATTTCAAAGCGCAGCGCCTGTCCGTCGGCCATTCGATACAACGTGCCGCCATCGGCGTTGGTAATGGACTTGGCAGCGATCAGTATGGCCTCAAGCAACCGATTGATATCGCGCTCTTTGGACAACGCGACGCCGATGCGCAACAACTCACCCAGCCGGTGCGAGAGTTCACTATGCGCCGGCTGGGCCTGCAGTTTGCTCATTGAGATGTTTGCTGCGAGATGATTACTTGATACAAACCGCGCGCACCTGCTTCATGTCGGTAATCCCCATCAGCACTTTCTCTATGCCGTCCTGCTTCAGAGTATGCATGCCGTCTTCAAGTGCAGTCGAAACCATTTCAGCAACGCGCGCATGCTCCTGGATGTTTTTCTTGAGCAGGTCGGTGCCTACCAGCAACTCGTGCAAACCTACCCGGCCCTTGTAGCCGCTGCCACCACACACGTCGCAGCCAATCGGGTCGTAAATAGTCAGCTTGCCGGGCTCACCACCGTAGTCCTTGACCCAACCCTCAAGCACCTTGGCCTCTGCAGCTTTGGGATCTTTTTTCCAACGATCAGTGTTTTTCAACTCCATTGAATATTCGACCAGCAAGCTGTGTATCTCTTCTTCGGTCGCGTCATGCGGCTTCTTGCATTTCCCGCACAGCCGTTTGGCCAGACGCTGCGCCAGGATACCCAGCAACGCGTCGGCAAAGTTGAACGGGTCCATACCCATGTCGAGCAGGCGAATGATGGACTCCGGCGCACTGTTGGTATGCAGGGTGGCGAACACCAGGTGACCTGTCAGCGAGGCTTCAATACCGGTACCGGCAGTTTCCTTGTCGCGCATCTCGCCAACCATGATGATGTCAGGATCAGCACGGAGAAACGCTTTCATCGCCACGGCAAAGGTCATACCCGCCTTGGGATTCATCTGCACCTGACGCAGGCCTTTCTGCGTAATCTCGACTGGGTCTTCCGCGGTCCAGATTTTGGTATCCGAAGTATTCAGGTAGCCTAGTACCGAATGCAGCGTGGTGGTCTTACCGGAACCGGTCGGGCCGCACACAAAGAACAACCCATAAGGCTTGGATACAACCTCTTTGAGCGTCTCGAGATTGTGATTGGTTAACCCCAGCTTCTCCAGCGGGATCGGTTCGCCGGCAGCCAGTATCCGCATGACGATATCTTCAACACCACCCGCGGACGGTATGGTCGCCACCCGCAGCTCAATATCCAGCGGCCCGTATTTCTTGAATTTGATCTTGCCGTCCTGCGGTTTTCGACGCTCTGAAATATCCAGATCACACATGATCTTCAGGCGGGCAACAAGTGCGCTGCGGTAACTTGCCGGAACCTGGATGTAGGGCTGCAGCGAACCGTCCCGGCGGAAGCGGACTTCCGTTTTTGCCTTGCCGGGATAGGGCTCAATATGTATATCCGACGCGCCCTGCTGATATGCGTCGATGATGATCTTGTTGACGAGTTTGACCAGTTCGTTATCTGACGCGGCCGAAGCCACATCATCGCCGCCGACGGCTTCACCTTCCTCGTCATCGAGCGTACCGAGCATGTCTTCAATGTTGCCAGAGTCCTCCAGGCCGCTGGCACCGCCAAACATCTGGTCCAGCGTGCTGGCAAACTCTTTGTTGGTGGTAACGCGATATACAATTTTGCTCTTGGGATACACGTTACTGACCATCCGCGAGGCCTTGACGCGCTCTGGGTCTATGGTAACGACGATAATCCCCTCTTTGGAGTCTTCCAGCGGCACCCACTGGTTGATCTGACAGAATTCGCGGTTCATGTTGCGCATCAGGTCAGGCGGTTTGATCCGATCCTGCTTGAATGGCTCGTAGGGAACACCAAAATAACTGCTCAAGGAGTCACCCAGCGCAGGAATCTTGACCTGGAATTCATCGGTCAACACAACCTCTACATCAAGGTTCTTGCGACGAGCCGAACGTTGCGCAAGCTCCAGTTCCTCCCCGGAAATCACGGCATTGGCGACCAGGCTGTCGTACTTGCTGCGGACCTGCATCATCGGACCCTGGCGCTGCTTGAATGCAATCGCCAGAGTCTCGGTCAGCGACAACACACCTTCTTCCATCATCTGAGGAAAAGGTTGCGCAGACTTGTTGTTGATGATCTGGACAACTCCGATCAGATCCTTGGCTTTTGCTTCAACCACTGGCGCCACCAGCATCTGCTTGGTGCGATATCCGGTCTTGGCATCAACCGCCTTCAGGAAATTCAGCTGCGCGCTGTAGGTCTTGAGTTCGCCGTCGTCATATACATCACGGATATTGACGATCTGTTTGTTGGCGGCCACAAATCCGGCAATTGACTGCTCGTTGATCGGCAGTTTGATGTCCTTGAACGAATTCAGTCCCGTTTTGACCTTGGAAATAATCGAACCCTTGTCTTCACTGAGCATGTAAATGGTCAGGCGGTCCGCATTAAACAGGTTGCACAGCTCCTGCGACAGTTCGAGAATGATCTCGTCGATATTCTTGGTCGCGTGGATCTTGTTGGTAACGGCCTGCAACTTTTGCTGAAAATTGAGCTTCTCAGCCAGGTTGTCGGCGGCCACCGGTTTGTTTTGAAGTACGGTGCTCATGATCACCTCTCTGTTTCCGTTACTGCTGTGCTGGCACAACCCCTGTGCACTGCATCAAACTCAGAACTCAAAAATCTGATTCTGTTCAAGCATTTGCGCGTTTCGCTGTGGTATCAGGGCAATGATCTGACCCATGATCAACTCTGCTTCCCGCGGCTTGAAGTGTGTCACATAAATGGCTGGATTCAACTGCAGTTTGGCCAATTCAGCCGCCAACAAGCTAGGACACAGATGTTTTGAGACTACCGCAAGTTCACGCTCGGCGTCCGGCAGAGCAGACTCAATGATTAAAAACTTCAAGCCATTGATTTTATTTACAAATTTCCATATCTCGTCATGGCTGGTGGTATCCCCCGTAAATACCAGGCTGCCGGCGCCTGAATCCAGGTGATAGCCAACGGCTGGCACCACGTGATTTGCCGGCAGTGGCGTAATGGTACGCCCGCCATCCAGCGTGATCGGCTTGCCGACGGCGATCGGCGCAAATCGCAGAATCGGCGACTTTTCGTCCGGTATCTTTCTGAAATCCGGCCACAGCTTCCAGTTGAAGAGATGCGCGCTCAGAATATCCAGAGTCTCGGGAATCGCGTGGAGCGTTACCGGTTTCGCACGCTGAAAACCAACCGTATCAAGCAGGAATGGTATGGATGTCACATGGTCCAGATGCGAATGCGTCAGAAAGATGTGGTCAATCTGCGCCAGTTCCGACAACGTGAGATCACCAACACCGGTGCCCGCGTCGATCAGCACGTCTTCATCCAGCAGCATGGATGTCGTGCGCAAGTCCCCGCCTATGCCCCCGCTGCAACCCAGAATCCGCAGCTTCATTATTTGGTCTCGAACTTGTGCACACCACTCCACTGTGCGTCTGGTGGATCTGCACGATAGTTGGCAATGCGCTCGAGAAACGCGTCGTAAAGATAGGGCCGGGTTACCACCTTTTTCAGATTGAGTAACTGCAACTCGGCCTTGTCCCAGTCCTGCGCCCGGTAGTATCGCAGCGCCTGGTTCCACAACTTGACTTCATCCAGCTTGGCCTGATCGACCTCGCCCTCGAGGCCTAGAGGTTCGTAAATCGCCACAGGTTCGTCTTTGCCCTTGACCTGCACCAGATCCAGCTCGCGCACGACTATGCCGGTTATTTTTTCCTTGGTGCTCTCACCAATAATGATGTCGACACCATACTGCTTGGTAATGCCCTCAAGCCGGGAGCCGAGATTCACCGCGTCGCCCATTACCGTGTACGCGCGGCGAATCTGCGATCCCATGTCGCCTACCCGCATCGTCCCTGAATTAACGCCGATGCCGATCGCAAACGGCGGCCAGCCTTTTTCCTCGAACTTGCGGTTGAGAACCACCGCCTGTTTCATCATATCCAGCGCCGCAAGAACGGCATTCTGCGGATGATGTGGATCCGCCATGGGCGCGCCCCAGAATGCCATCACCGCATCACCGATGTATTTGTCCAGCGTCCCGCGATGGCCCTCGCGTATGACCAGACTCATCGTGGTCAGGTAATCGTTGATGTACACCGACAGGTCTTCCGGGCTCAAACTCTCCGAAATGGTGGTAAATCCGCGCACGTCAGAAAACAGCACCGTCAGTTCTTCGGCGCGCGGCGCCATGCTGAATTGTTCGGGATTGCGTGCCATTTCCTCGACCAGTTCCGGCGGCACGTACTGCCCGAACAGTCCGGTAATCAAACGCGTACCACGCGCCTCAACCAAGAAACCGTACGCCATATTGAAGGTGAACAGCACGAGCACCAGCAGCAGTCCTGAAGCAAGCGGCAAGACCAGATTTCCGGCCTGGAACACCGCCAGATTGGTGCCGACTACTGCCACCATTACAAATGCGGTCACCAGCATGGATTTAAACGGCGTCAGCAGTGGCAGCAATAAGGCCAGCGCCACACCGGCCAGCAGCAGCAACACGAACTCTGCCCCCACGATATAGGGCGGGCGCTGCTTGATATTGCCGTCAAGAATACCGGCGATCAGGTTGGCATGGATTTCCACACCGGGATAAACCGGATCCACCGGCGTTGCCCGCAGATCAAGCAGCCCCGGCGCCGTGGTCCCGACCAGCACTATCTTGCCGCGCAATGCGCCGACTGGGACTTTTTCATTCAGAACATCCACCACTGAAAAATAGCGGAAACTGCCCTTGGCACCACGATAAGGCACCAGCGCGGCTGCCTGATAATCAACCGGTATCTGAAAAGGCCCGGTATTGACCCACTCCAGACCACTGTATTCCGTCGAGCTGCCGTCTTCGCTGATCACTGGCTGTACCGGTGGTTGTCCGGTGACCGCGCGCACCATCGCGAGTGAAAGGGGCTCGTAGTAGGCCTGCCCGTATTCAACCAGTATCGGCACACGACGGGTAATCCCGTCCAGATCAGGCAGCGGATTGATATGTCCGGCGCTGGCGGCTGCGCGCTGCAATCGCTCCAGATTCGCGGTATAGCCCGACCATGAGGTAACACCGACCTTGCGGCCACCAAACGTTCCGACTGGCAGCACCGGTGGCGGCAACATCCCCTTTTTGCTGGCATTGGCCGGATCGTCGCTTAGAAACACATGGCCCAGAACGACAGCGCGTCCTTTCATCTTGCGGGCAAAAATATCGTCGTATTCCAGTTGCGGACGCACTCGTTCAAGAACCTCTTGGTACTGCGCGACACCCTTGAGTTCACCTACACCCAGCCGCTCCAGCACACGGATGCCCGAAGACTCGTCGCGTTCGGCAAACACCACGTCGAATCCGACCACTGCAATGCCGTATTTGTCGAACAGCTTGTCGAGCAGCAGGCCAAGACGATCGCGCGGCCAAGGCCAGCGACCTTCGCCTCCCTTTTCCCTCTCCAGCAGGCTTTTCTCGTCAATATCGAGGATCACCACCCGCGGATCGACCGTGCGCGGCATGGTCAATCGAAGCCTCGTGTCGTAAACAATGGCTTCCAGATTGTCGAGCAGGGGCATGCGAAAGACATGAACCGCGTGCATCAGGAACAACACCACGATAGCCAGCCCTATCGCAATGCGTGTCAGATTTTTTTTCACCCTGTATTCCTAAGCCGAGTCCTGCCTGCGCAGGTCTGTACACTCGTGCGACGGAGTTGCAGGCTCCCCCGGCACCACCACCACCCTTGCGAGGTGGCTCCGACTGCGGTATGCGGCCCCGGTGCTGGCCGCGACCGCAGCTGTTGCCACACCTTTGCGCATTCCCGAGGCAGAACCGTGTTGCGCAACACCTTCCGTCGAGTACACGCGATGCAGTCTTGTTGTTATCTCTTGAAGAAAAACTCCATTTTCACACCGGCGAGCTCAATGACGTCGTGATCCTTCAGCGGTTGGGCCTGCGCATCTATAGTCTTGCCATTGATGATCGGGAACTTTGCACCTTCGACATGGGTAATGAAATACCCCTGTGGCCGGCGCGTAATGACCGCAACCTGCAAACCGGGCTTACCCAGCGTCGTCAGATTTTTTGTCAGATCCAGTTCCTTGCCTGCACTGGGGCCGGTCAGAATTTGCACCGCAGCCAGCGTATGCGTTTCGGCCGGCTTCGCCGCTGTTGCAGCGACGGCTGCGGCTGCGGCAGCCGCAGGAGCAGGCGCCGGGTTGGCTGCCGGTTGCACCGGTTTGGGCGGTGGCGGCATCGACGGCTTGGGCGTCGGCGGCGGCATCGACGGTTTTGGTGTTGGCGGCGGCGTAGACGGCACCGGCGGCGGCGCTGGTACATTTGCGGGCTTCGCCGCCGCCGCGAGCGCCTTGGCCGGGGAGCGCAATATCATCGTCTTCTCAAAGTCGTCTCCGCCGCCAGCATGGCCCGCCGGCGCTTCGGCAACATACTTGAGCTTGTACTTGCCAATCTCGATTACATCATTGTTCTGCAATATGTGTTTCTTGATCTGGTTGCCGTTCACCAATGTGCCGTTGGTCGACCCCAGATCCTCGAGAAACGAATCGTTCAGTATCGTCACGATGCATGCGTGCTCCCCGCTCACAGCCAGATTTTCAATCTGGATTTCGTTGGACGGTTTGCGACCGATCATGATCCGCTCTTTGTCGAGCGGCACTTCGCGAATCGTGGAGCCTTCAAGTGTAAGTATCAACTTCGCCATAGTGGTATCCCCGTTGCTTATCTGAACCAGGACTTCAACTTATCAACAAAACCGCTGCGGGCCGGAAAACTTTTCAGCACACGCACCAGAATAACCGAAACATTGTCGCGACCGCCATTGTCGTTCGCCTGCTGCACCAGCTGCTCTGCAGCCAACGGCAGGTTGGCCTGCAATGACGACAGCGTCAACTCCATGTCTTCGTCAGCCACCATGTCATTGAGACCATCGGAGCACAACAGATATATATCTCCCGTCTGCACCGGATAACGGTGCACCTCAGTCTCAACTTCCGGATCTATGCCTACGGCCCGGGTCACCAGATTCTTGTTCTGTGAATGACGGGCTTGCTCCTTGGTAATCAAACCGCTGTCGATCTGTTCCTGCAGCAGCGAATGATCGCGCGTAACCTGTTCGAGCTTGCCTGCACGGAAGCGATACAAACGCGAATCGCCTACATGTCCGACGATCAGCGAATTGTCGTGCCACAAGGCCACCACCAACGTCGTGCCCATGCCCGCGTACTGGGCCTGGTTTTGCGCAGCCTGGTAAATGGCACTGTTGGCGCGCACAGCATGCTCATTAACCAGGCGCTCTGCTGTCGCCACGTCCAGATCACCATTAACATTGGCCAGCGCCTTTTTCATTTCGGTGCTGATCATCGCCACGGCAATACCGCTCGCAACTTCGCCTGCATTATAGCCACCCATACCATCGGCCAGCACAGCAAGACCGATAGACGCATCAGCACCGATGCTGTCCTCATTGTGAGAACGCACCATGCCGGCGTGCGTGGCGGACACCATTTCGATCATGTTTTTTAAATCTCCCATTTTGCGCTCAGGATACAGCAGCAGCCGGCTTCGGCGCAGCAGTCAGTGTACCCAAACAGAGACGAATGGCCTTCGCCATCTGCTCACCGCTCTGATAACGCTGATCCGGATCCTTTGCCAGCGCCTTGTTGGTAACCGCCGCTACACAGGCCGGCAGCCCTGCCCGCTGAGTACGGATGTCCGCATGGGGCTCATTGGCGATTTTGAACATCAGTTGCGCCATCGACTCACCCTGAAAAGGCAACTTGCCACACAACATCAGGTAGAGGGTCGCGCCCAGCGAAAACAGATCGGAACGTCCCTCAACTTTCTTCCCGGCCAGCTGCTCGGGAGACATGTATGACGGTGTCCCGAGCACCATCCCGGTCTTGGTTTTGGATGAATCCGTGACCCGGGCAATACCAAAGTCGGTCACTTTGGCTATGTCGCTTTCCGGCTCGTACATGATATTCGCCGGCTTGATGTCGCGATGCACAACGTTCTGGCTATGTGCGTAACCCAGCGCCTCGCTGACACGGGCAATGATCGACAGCACCTGTGGCACCGGCAGCAATGCATCGGGTTTGGTAAAGGGCGCCAGATCACGTCCTTTCAGGAACTCCATGGCGATATAGGCCAAATCATGTTCTTCGCCCGCGTCGTAAATCGTGACGATATTGGGATGAGTCAGTCGTCCCGCGGTTTCCGCTTCACGGAAAAACCGCTCTTTGACTTCAACCAGTTCATCTCCCTCGAACTCCTGTGCCAGCGCCATGGTTTTTATCGCCACCACACGCCCGATCTTCGGATCCTTGCCGAGGTAGACCACGCCCATCGCGCCTTTACCAAGTTCTTTCTCAATCTGGTAACGACCCAGCATCGGCTTTTCCATGCCGCCGCCTTCCAGCAGCACCGTACCGCCCGGGTGGCCTTGCGCGCCGCCGAGTATCACTGTCTCTGACAGGGCCTTGGCGCGTGTCAGGCGCTGCTCAAGATCGCGGAATTTAGGATTGAACTCCGCCATATAGCGAAACACCGATTCAGCCTTATTGAACTGGCGCTTGCGCTCAAAATCAAGCGCCAGACCATAAAGATTTTCCATGACCGCATCTTCCAGCGGGCATTGCCGAAATTTGTCCCAGGCCAAATCAAGCTGACCCTGCGCCTGATAAGCGATACCTAGCATGCGATTGGATTCAGCGGAATCGGCGTCCGATTTTTCCTTGCCGCGCTCGGTCACCAGGAAACGTTTAGTGGTTAATGCCGCGTAACCGACGGCAAGCAGTGCCGTCGAACCCATCAGCTGAATCCAGGTCAACTGGGTCACCATCAGGCCAAAATGCGCACTGATCAATATCCCGCCGATCGCCAGGCTGACCAGCGCAGCCACACCCGCCTTGAGCCGGGGCAATACGATAATCAGGTACAGGGCAACGAGCAGAAAAACCCCCATCTGCACCCAGACTCCCCAGGACGGCGTCACGAAAAAATGTTCGCCCAGGATGCTCGACACCGTATGTGCCAGCGTCAGCACCGGCGCTGTCGCCGGCGAGGTTGGCGTAACCTGCGCCGTCCCCAGTCCGGCCGCAGTGGGGCCGATCAACACAATCTTGTCCCGGTATTTTGCGGCGGGCACCTTGCCGCTGATCACATCAAAAAACGAGTCCACCTGAAACGGCGTACGGCCATCACGATCCGCATAAAAGAAAGTGTGCATGCGCAGTTCGGAATCGGTACGCACGCGCAGCTTGCCCAGTTGCAGTGAATCGCCCCAGACAGGCTTGATGTCGGTTATGCCGAGATTCAGGCTGCGCGCAGCCACCAGCACCGATAACGACGGAAATACCTTGTCGTAATAACGAACCAACAGCGGTTCGGCGCGAACCGCCCCGTCAACATCGATATCCGCGTTCAGATGCCCTATCCCGGCGGCAACGGATCCAAGTTCGGCAAACGGATACAGCGGAAAAACACCGGGTGGCGGCAAAGCCGCTGCGCCACCGGGGCCGGCCAAGCCATTGGCCAGCACATAACCAGGTAGCGGCTGGTCAGGATTGCCCTGCGGCTCGGCAAGCTGCCGGAAAACCAGTGGCAGCACCACATTGCCAGCGCGCTGCATACTGCCGGCAAGCTGGCGATCCGTGTTCAGCTTCTGCTCAGCCTCGGCCAGTACGACGCCCATTTGCTGCAACGCGTCGTTGCTGCCAGTCGTTTTACCGGGGTTTGCTGCGCTCTGTGCGGACAGATCGCCATGCAGAGTCAGCAGCTTTTCGATATAAGCCAGACCAGCATCGCGCTGTGGCTCAAAAAAGAAAGTCGTATTGGCAATAACCTTGGCCTGGGCACCTGCCAGCAAATCGACCATCCGGGCATGCACATCACGCGGCCAGGGCCAGCGTCCGATGTTGGCAATGCTGCTGTCGTCGATCGCAATCACCGCAATGCGGTCGGAAGGCATACGGGAAGCGGCCTGGACGCCCAGATCATAGGCCTTGCGCTCCAGGCTCTTAATCAGGTCCCCGCCCATCGCAACCAGCATTACCAAGGCCACAATAAGCCCCAGCAACCAGTCGGCCTTCCAGAAACTCAGTTTTTCATCCCTTTTGTACCCGTTCCGCGTTGTTTTTATGTTTCTGCTGAATGACTTAACGACGGATTTTCACAGATTTTACGATATTCACCTCTAAACGTTATGTTTTTTTAAGTACTTAGTGCTAAACGTCACGGGTAATACACATGCAACCGACAGCCGGTTCAGCAGTGGCGACAAGCGTACATCTACCTTCCTGCTGCAGTGATCACGAATTAGTGAAAATACAAAAAATATACATAAAATCAATTATTTAAATAACAAAGGGCCACGCTATAGCGTGGCCCTTCCACATCACAACACCAAACAGGGTGATCAGGTTCCCAGCAATGCGCCTTTCGCCAATCCATTGCTGCGGGCAAATTCACCACCGGACAGCTTCTTGCCGTCTTCGCCGCGTGCGCGCAGCACCTCAATGACGCCACCTTGCGCGGTCACCTTGAAACTCGCATCGCTGACTTCAGAAACTTCGCCTATTTTTCCTGGCACGTCGGCATAACGGCGGAACAAATGCTTGCGCGCATCAAAAATCTGCACTTTTTTGCCATTCAGTGTGGTCCATGCGCCCGGCGCGGGATTGGTACCGCGGATCAGGTTGTAGACGAAGTCGACATGGTTAGCCCACTGGATATGCGCTTCGCCGGCGCGGCACCAGCCTTCGTAACTCGCCTGCGATTCATCCTGCACGGTTTCCGTATGTTTGCCGGCAAATACCAGATCGGCGGCCTCCAGCATGGCCTGCACCCCCATCGGGGACAGTTTGTTGAAATAGGCTTCGCCAATGGTCTCGTCGGGGCCTATATCGCAGGTTTTTTGCAACACCACAGGGCCTTCGTCCAGGCCTTCGTTCGGACGGAAAATGGTCAGTCCGGTTTGGGTGTCACCGCGAATAATCGGCCAGTTGATTGACGACGGGCCGCGATACTTCGGCAACAGTGATGGATGGTATTGAATGGTGCCCAGCCGCGGCAGATGGACAAAGGTATCCGGCGCAAACTGAAGTACATAAGCCATCACGCCGATATCCACCTTGAGGGCCTTCAGGGCATCATGCGCCTCGGGTACCCGCAGTGACGGAAACTGGAAAACCTTCAGACCGCTTTCCTCGGCTGCGGTACGCAGCGGATCGGGCTTGGCGCCCGGCTTTTCCGGCGCACAAAACACCCCGGCCACTTCATCCTTGCGCGCCAGAAATGCTTCGAGTACCGCTTTGCCAAAGTCCTGCTGGCCGATGATTGCTATTTTCATGGTTTTACTTCCTTTTCATTATGCGCGGCGGGCGGTCAGACTTTTTTCTTCGGTGGCGGACTGAATGCACCCGCGGCCTTCAGTTTACCGATCTGCTCGTCACCATAACCCAGCACTTCCTTCAGCACTTCGTCAGTATGCTCGCCGAGCAAGGGTGAGCGCTCGATTACCGCAGGAGACGCGGACAGCTTGATCGGCATACCGACATTCCACCACTTGCCGCGCTGCGGATGATCGAGCTCCACATACATCTGGCGGCCGCGGATATGCTCGTCGTTGGCCAAGTCTTCGGTGGACATGATGGGCCCACACGGCACGTCCAATGGATTAAGGATTTCCATGAATTCGCGTTTGGTATGCTTTTCGGCAAATTTGTTGATCAGCGTCCACATTAGTTGCTGATTCTTGCGCCGGTCACCGATTTTGGCGAATCGCACGTCAGCTGCAAGATCGGGTATGCCCACGTCAGGGCCGATGCGCTTGGCGAGAGCGCTCCAGACTGCTTCCTGCACCACAATATAAAGCCAGTCATTCGCGCCGTGCGGTTTGCAATGGATGGCATTGCCGAGCTGGCCGCCGCCGGAATCATTACCCGCGCGAGGCACTTCGCCCATTCCCTTGTAGGTCGGCACCGAATACTCGGCCAGATCACCGCGGGTGAGGCGCTGGTGGTCACGAAACTTGACCCGGCACAGGTTCATCACGCCGTCCATCATTGCGACTTCAACATATTGCCCCTGCCCGGTGCGGGTCGCCTGATGCAACGCGCCCAGCAGACCGATCGCAAGATGCAGCCCGGTGCCCGAGTCGCCGATCTGCGCGCCGGTCACAAACGGCGGGCCGTCGGGGACACCCGTGGTGCTCATCGCGCCACCCATGGCCTGCGCAACGTTCTCATAGGCCTTGAATTCGGCATACGGTCCGCTGGACCCGAAGCCCTTGATCGAACCCATGACGATTTTCGGGTTGATCTCGTGAATCTTTTCCCAGGTAAAACCGAATCGATCAAGGACGCCGGGACCGAAATTCTCCATGATGATGTCGCACTTTTTCAGCAAGTCCACGAATATCGTCTTGCCTTCGGCCGACTTCATGTTGACCGTGATCGACCGCTTGTTGCAGTTGAGCATCGTGAAGTAAAGGCTGTCTGCGTCCGGCACGTCGCGCAGTTGCCCGCGCGTTGCATCGCCCTGCGGTGGTTCAAACTTGATCACGTCGGCACCCATCCATGCCAGCAATTGCGAGCAGGTCGGGCCCGCCTGCACATGGGTCATGTCAAGAATTCGAACACCCTTTAATGCTTCCATTCTGTTCTCCAAAAATTCTGCGGCGGATTAAAGGCTGCCAGCCGTTGCATGCGCGGCAGTGACGCGGCGCCCCGTAAGACAGTGGGTCCGTCATAGATATTATTCTGATTGTACATAGCGAGAGGGCGTGACTATAGGTAAAGGCTGCTACCCTGACATTGACCAGAGTCAAGATTCCATTTCAATGTCTCCCGGAAATCAACAAAATAGTTATAAAATTCAATCACCTGCTTCCACCGAACGACCATGACCCAACTCGCGCTGCATCCCCAATCCAAAATCATCCGTCTGCAATTGCAGCAAAACCTGGTTCTGAAAAATCTGGGGGTGGCGCAATGGAAAGAATTCGAACTATTGTTGGAGGTGATCGATTACGCCAAGGGCGAAACCCTGGAACTGCAGGGTACCCACGCCATGGAGCAGTATTTCGTCATCGACGGCGTTTTGAAACGAACCGTCGCCAACGCCCAGGGCAAAGAAATGATTCTGCGTTTTGCAGCCGAAAGTGACATCGACACCAGCTATGCCGCATGGCGCCTGAAAACGCCAATGCCCTACTCGATACGTGCAGTCACGCGCGTGCGCGCCGCCAAACTGTCGATGCTGCAGTGGGCCGCATTCCTCGAGCGACACGCCAGGATCAAAGGCGAATTCGAAATGGAAGTGATGAAACTGATGAGTGAGGTCATGGCGCATACCATAACCCTGCATCTGCTTGATGCCCCGGGACGGGTGCAGCGTTTCATGCGCAAACACACCGAACTCGCCAAGCGCCTGCCAAAAAAGGAACTGGCCTCCTATCTGAATCTGTCGCCGGAAACGCTAAGCCGCCTGAAGCGGCGCGGCAAAATCTGACCGCGCCGGCAACCCTGTTTTCCTGGCTCCCCGATATCACAAAGTTATTTGATGCATCGCAATACTCCCCTTTGTTCGCCACTGAAACTCACGGTCAAATCGACGTCTCCCCGCTTTCAGTAGCATTCGGCTTTAGAGTCCGGGGGTTAATGTAGCGGATTTCACAGCCAGTTGTCTGGCATAGGCTGATGGCGTCATGCCACCCAGTGA
>Ga0209702_10005300_pt1 | contig 17704 bp, 17 predicted proteins | sample FRY01_FD_187210 | JGI IMG/M metagenome (GOLD analysis project Ga0209702, IMG submission 187210) | Freshwater microbial communities from Lake Fryxell liftoff mats and glacier meltwater in Antarctica - FRY-01 (SPAdes) (version 2) | ecosystem: Environmental > Aquatic > Freshwater > Ice > Glacier...
CTATACCACTCTTAACCAAGTCATGCGACCTACCCACCACGGCATACATTAGGGGCAGCGCAACGCACCCTTGGCACATTGAGCGAACTGCTACGAAGTCATTATGTGTGCGGTGGAAAGATATAGGTGCGATTGCAAGTAGTGTCATGTTATTGACCAATAAATTAAACGGGCCTTTGGAGGCTGGGTGTCAATTATGGTGGGATCCAATTTTAATCAAATATAGGTTTGTTATGAGGGTTGACAATAGCTCCGCCAATCTTTTATTTATTGATTTCACAGGCCCTCAGCCATTAAAAGGAACTTGGAACAGCATTGTTGTTTCATACAGCGGAGGCACAGCAGCGGGCTTAAACTTGTACGTAAATGGGATTGCTTTAACCGTTGCATCCATCAATAACGACACTCTATCAACGGGCAATACCGCACCACGCAGCGCATGGACAATGAACGCAGGATTTGAGCCTGACAACACAACACTCATCATAGTGTATCCCCGAAACCCAATGAAGTTCGGTGAATTTCAATTCGTAGATAAGGCAATGAGCGCAGCCGAGGCATTGGAGTTCAATCAGCGCAGAAGGTCAAAGACATCTGACTTCAGCTATGCAGCGAGTATAGCCCACAGGATGCTATCAAAAGACATTGATATGGCTACCACAACCTTCACAGGAGAGTCAGGTGCAAACAGCTTTACAGCCGTTAATTCAGTCAGCCCATTTAATAACTACGATGCAGCATGAAGAACATGATGATAAACTGAAGGATTAAGAAATGAATATTCAAGACTGGTCAAAGGAAGTTGTAGAGCAAGCGCAAAGAAATATCGGTGCGTTCAGAACAGTAAATGGCAAGAGACGAAGGATATCAAGCAGCGGAGCGTTGAAGGAGAGCCTTGGCTATTTGGTAATAGAAAAGAATGGAAAGATTTCAATAGCGTTTAAGTCAAAATTGTTCTATGCAGCCTTCATTCAGTCAGGTGTAAATGGAACGGAGATAAACCATGGAAGCATCTATTCTTTCAAGGAAGGAGGGAAGATGATTCCTACTGGAAATGTAAAGGGTGGCACATCGGACGAAACGTGGGGAATACGAAAGTGGATGCGAGAAAAACCAATGCGACTCAGAGACAAGAGTGGGTCATATATAAAGGCAACCGAGAAGGCAAAAAGAAGCGCAGCATTCGCAATAGCTATCTCATTGAAGAAGAAAGGAATTGCTCCAATGCCATTTATGTCTGAAGCGATTATGGATACGATGGATAAACACGGAATTCCTTTAGCTGATTTCATAGAAGATGCCATGAGTAATTCACTAAAGAAGTACAAGAAATGAGTTTGACAATAGTTCAACAGCCAAGTGAGGTTCAAGGAATCAATGGAAGGACAATCATCGTTGCCAGCAGCACGAATGTATCAGAGCCAAAGTTCAGATTTAGATTTGTGATTCTAGTTGAATCGACTTCATTCGGCCCCTACTATATTGAAGCCGACCCGAATGATTTGGGAGTATTCGACTGCTCTCCAAGATTGAAAGAACTGGTGCAAGCTGACCTTGTGTACGGAACAAGTCCAGCCACTATGAAGCATATCTTCGACAATGAAGTTGATATGACGTTCATGCTTGGTCAAAGTTCGATGAAGGATGTCGATGTTTTCGTGAGAGAATCATTCGCAGTTGATTTGGATAGCGAGCCAATTGACCAAGGAACAATCGAAACAATTAGCTTCAAGATGACACCTGAGAGCCATCGTATAAAGGAGGGAATAAATCCAATTGTATCACGTGGTGTATTGACGGGCCAAGTCAAAGAAGGTCTTGTGATTTGCACAAATGCGAGGTACGCACAGAGCACAATCCTAACCGTAAATCTTGCGCCAGCGGCTCGGTACATCATTCCATACTTCACAAACGGATTGCTTGAAAGTGATGTCTCATATTGGAAGATGACCGTCATATTTGCGGACGCATCAACTCAAACTTCTGATATCGAGCCAAGCACTAGCACGTTCAACTTAGCCAGCGGAACTCCTGAGATAGTTTACTTCCTATGTGGCCCACGAGATTTGCACGCATTCACGGGCATTCCATTAGCTATGAGGCCGACAACGGCAAGCACGTGGAAATCATATAAACTTGTGGCATATAATGCCTTAGACGAGCCCATTTCGGCCACATATACAATCGTGAGGAATGAGCGCAGTTGTAGATACGATCATTACCAATTGATGTTCACTAACCGAGTGGGCTTCTGGAATCTTCAATCATTCTACATGACGAGCAAGAGAACCGTTAAAGTCGCTGGCGGTGGGAAGGAATACGTGAAGAACGTAGGGAGCACGACCGATGGAGATGGACTTCTGTATGGGTTCAAAACATGGGATAGAGAGGTATTCACCTATGGCAAAGAGCCAGAAGTCATGATGGAATTAAATAGCGATTGGTTGAATGCCGCTGAAGCAGCAGACATGGATTCGTACATCTATTCAAACGATGCTTGGCTGCTAAAGGGTGGAATTGCAGAGCCTATTCCAGTTAATATCACAAATCAGTCTCACAATGATGATGAGTACAAAAACATGAGGCAGTACAAAGTCAGCATTGAAGTAGCCCAAAGATATTTCACGTTATGAATGAATCGGTAGTGTTAAGAGTTTGGAAGGAGAGCGGAGTTCAAGTACTGCTTGACGTGAAGGGGAAGCAGAACATTCCGACAACCTATCAGTTCCAGAACGTCTTAAACTTTGGCAAGGCTGAAGGAGATTATATGAAGCAATTAGACCTTCCAGCAACGAAGAACAACATTGCGTTTTTCGGAGAGCTTTGGAATGCGAATCTTCAAGGAACTTTCAACCATAAGAAGAAGTTGAAGATGGTAATGGAGTTCAAGACAATTCCTATACTAAAGGGGTTCATGCAGCTTGTGGATGTGAAAGTTGAGAAAGGAAAGTATGCTGAGTTCACTGTCAAACTATTTGGGGAGTCAGTTTCATTGTTTAAGGACTTTGGAAACAAGCTGCTGAAAGATGTTGATTGGAGCGCATTTGACCATTCAGCCACCTTGCAGAATGTAGCAGATGGAATGGACGGCATTATTGGTCAGGAAAATTTCTTTTCAGATGACTTGCAAAGTGGTATCGTGCTAGGAAGCGATGGAACGTCAGGCGAATTCTTCTTTGTAGATTTGGGTGATAACATTGACTACCTAGATTCGGGAGATGGGTTGATGGTCATACGGACTGGCGACACTGGTTCAATAATTTACTATGCATTTGACACCGTAATGGGTGAAGAGTATGAAATCGACATAGTGATTGGTAGTTATACCTACACGTCTGATAGCAACCTACAAGTACGTGACCACGGAACTGAGGACATATTATGGAATCAAGACTTCTCAGGTGACGGAATTCAAAGCATTACATTCATAGCAACTGGAACTATATCAAAGTTCATGATAATTACTGACTGGTTTAGTTTTGGGCAGTTGGATTTGATGTCGTTTGAAATACGTGGTGCTGGTCTTGGAGATTTGGCAGACATTGGAGTGGTCTACGGCATTCAAGATTATGGCGACCAACTTAGGGCAGAGGCCATTGACGTTGAGAATGATTTGTATGCGCCGTCCTACGGGCTCATCTACCACCGACTCAAGCCTTACATAAATACAAAGAAGATGCTTGACGTAATGATGCAGCAAGTTGGCTGGACGTACGAAAGTGACTTTATCAATGATGCTTATTTCAACAAAGTTCACTTGCTTGCTCATAACCTTGGAAAGGAACTGAGCTTCAATACAGGATTGTTTCATATTTCCAAGGTCGGAATTACATCTGACCAGTACATGGAGACAGGGTTTAACCAGAACGGAGTTCTGTTTGATGATGAAAGTTCCTTCGATTTCAGCGACACGAATAACGTGAACCAAGCTGGTGCTGGATTGTCAGGAATCTATACTGGATTCGTAGCGGAATATAACTCAGCTGGGCAAGGCGGATATAGATTCAGAATATCATTGAGGTTCACGGGAGGAGATGGTAATGGTGGTGAAGTTGTAATTTATTTGATGCGAAGATTTGGAGGCACAGAGTTTACAATGCAATCTTGGAATTTAGTAGTGCCAGCTGATTCAACGGGTGACGAGCGAGAGTTCTTGGAAGAGACTAATACATTCATACAAAGTGGTGACTATTATTTGCTGATGTATAACTCAGTTATATCAAATCCGTTTAGTCCTCCTCCGATGGGCTTATTCAGTTTGATTGCCAGCGAGCATACATTCTTTGAGTGCTTCCAGTCGCCTGTAATCCCTCTTGTAAGCGTTCCGAATACCTATGACTATCCATTCCACCTGAGTGATAACATAGGCCAAGAATTAAAGCAGAAAGACATTCTTGCGTTCCTAGATTCAAGGTTCAACTTGATGTACATTCCAAGCAAGACAAAGGAAAAGCATGTGAGGATTGAGCCTTGGAATACATACATGGCCGTTGGTGTCCGAAAGGATTGGAGCAACAAGATTGACTTATCCAAAACCTATGTGATTAAGACCTTGGCAGATAGTGAAAAAGAGACCATTGAGTTCAACACTAAGCAAGGAGAGGACATTATCAACAAACTTGTAAAGGACAATGCAGCGAGAGTTTATGGACGACAGAAGTTCGTCAATGACTTGAATGATTTCGCAACTGGTGAAACGAAGATTGTAAGCCCTGATGTTGTAAGCCCGTTGAACGCTTTAGCTGGGAGCGACATAATGATTCCAAGGCTTTACACGGAGTCAGGTACACCCGTGAAACCTGAGTTGAGGTTCTTCGTGAAAGGCGAGAGCATTGACATTGGCGACTATAAACTTCGTGACTATCATGGCAATGATGTGACCCGTGACCATTACACTCACTTCGGGCACTACTCAGAGCCGATACCTGACAGTATAGATGAGGACTTGAACTTCGGCAAAGAGTCGCCATTCCATGCGTATGTGAACCTTCCTAGTGGAACTTGCTATGAAAGATATTGGAAGGCGTACCTAGACCAAACCTACGGCCCTGAAGCAAGATTACTGACTTGCCATATTGATTTATCAGCGCATGACATTGAAGGCTTTGAGTGGAATGACAAAGTGTATTTGCTAGGCGCATGGTGGAACGTAAACAAGATAACTGGATTCGACCCGACAAATGGAGGCACTACCATGGTTGAATTTGTAAGGAGGTCAAATCAATTAAGTGGGTTGACCTCAGTTGATGCAGTTTCCGATGGCCTTGAGAACTCATACACATTAAACTTGAAGTAATATGGAAACGATACTGGTCAAGATTGAAGCCGATAACTCAAAGGCAATAAAGAGCATAGAGGAACTGGAGAAATACGTTAATGACTTGTGGGATACGTTTCAGAAAGCTGGTGGAGACACCAGTAAAATAAACTTTGACGCATTTTCGGAGGCTAGAGAGAAACTTGAAAGACTAAAAACTTCTGCAGACGTATCAAGCGAATCTATTGACAAGACTAGCAAGGCATTTCAGAAGTCGGGGAGCGACATAAATAAGGGAATGAGTGTTGGAACGATTGCCATAAAGGCCATGGCAAATCAATCCGAGAGTGCTGGTGATACGATAAACAAAGCGAACAATCTTGTGAGCGGTGTAATGGGGAAGCGTATCAATCTTGAAAAAGAACTTGCAAAACGGCTGAACGATTCAAAGGTCAAGACAGTTGCTCTTGCATCTGCGAAAAAACTTCTTGCATGGGCAACTGGTGGAGCAACGGGAGCAACAAAGCTTTATCGACTTGCATTGATAGGAACGGGCATTGGAGCATTTGTAGTTTTACTTGGAGTGATGATAGTGAACTGGGATAGAATTAGTTCTTCAATCAAGGAAGGTGTATCATCTTTAATCGGATGGATACGAACAATTTCACCCGTGGGAGCATTATTTGGGGTGATAATTGATAAGATTCAAGCATTCGCAGAAAAGGTTGGAGGTATCAAGCAGTTGATGAGTGGGCTGGCAAGTGGAGTGATTCAACTTTTCCGTTCAATTGGTGATGTAATGGCTCTGGCTCTAAGTGGAAACATTAGAGGCGCAATTGCGGCAGCACGTGAGGCTGGAGAGAAGGTAGGAGATGCTTTCAACAAAGGAGTCGAGAGCAAGCAATCTGAACTTGATGAAATAGTTTTCCAAGCTGGCCTTGCTCAGAACATAAAGAACTCAGAGAACTTGATTGCCCTTGAAAAAGCAAGGGGCAAGAATACCATTGAACTTGAACGTGCACTTCTACAATCCAAGCTTGGTCAGTTCAAGCAGTACTCGCTTGACTGGCAAGATGCAAATAATGAGTTGATGGTTTTTGAGGCTGGGCTGCAAACGGATAAGGATGCTGCTGGACAGAAGGCAAGAGACGAGGAATTAAAACGAGTGAGGGCCGAGCAAGAAGAAAAAAGAAAGATTCGTGAGGAGTTCGATGAAATGTTTAGAACGATGGACTTCACAGAACTGCAATTAAAGCTTGATGTCATCGCTATTAAAGCAGAAAAGTATAGAAATGCTGGCGTTGCTGAAGTTGAAGTTGACAAGTTTGTGGCGGCACAAAAGAAACTGATTCAAGACGATGTAGATGCAAAGCAGAAGGAAAGTGATGATAAGCTTGCGGCAGAAAGACTCAAGGTTTTAAAGGCTCAAGAGGGATTAGAGGACGAGCTATACTTCGCATCACTTGACAAGCGGAACCAAGAACAGACTAGCCTGATGCTTGCTTACGAAAAAAGGGTAGCCATCGCTGGCGATGACGAAGGATTATTGATTGCAGCATTAACTAGGTATCTGGATGATTCCAAGGCATTAAAGAAGAAGCACGACAAGGAAGATGTGGAATCATCCGCTCTTGCGGTGAAGCGGAAAGTAGATGAATATGATTATGCGGCACAAGTCGTAAAAGCTGGGCTTGACGTAATAGGAGGACTTGGAGAAATATTTGCTGGAAAAGGAAAGGTAGCCGCAAAGAAGCAGTTTGAGTTCAACAAGAAAATTCAGATTGCTGGTGCGTTGGTCGATACCTTCAGAGCAGCGAATGGATTCCTTTCTATACAGCCAACTACATTTGCAAACGTAGCATTCGCAAGTGCTGCCATCGTAGCTGGTCTTGTTAATGTCAAGAAGATAGCCAGCACTAAATTTGAAGGAGGCGGGCCAACCACATCAAGTTCATCATCACCAATGGCAAGCGGCACGCCAGATATGGGAAACTTCGGTGGGGTAGATTTCAGCTTCCTCGGTCAAGGCGGAAACTCAAACGCATCTGAGTTCGGTGGAGGCCAAGAAAAGAAAATTGAAGAGCAAGGAGGTGTCAAAGCATACGTTGTAGGACAGGAGATAACAGGCCAGCAAGCCATTGACCAAAAGATTGCAGAACAAGCTTCACTCCTTGGTGGCTAAGGGAACAAATCTGACCTTCATTCCATTTATGGGCATGAAGAAACACCTAATTAAACTTGACAGATATCGCAAAGTCATTGAGATGTTCATTGACGAAGCAGACCCTTATTGGGGCGTAAATGCTATCAGCGTGGTTGGCAACCCAGCCATTCAGAAGAACTTCATTGCATTTAGTAAGGATGCTGGGAAGAATGAAATCAAGTTAATGAATGAAGAGCAGCGAATCATCGTTGGGCCTGTTTTGATTCCTGACATGAAAATAACTCGCTCAAGCGAAGCAGACGGTGAGTATGAAATATTCTTTAGTGCGGACACAGTTAGGAAGGTAGCACATCTATATCTCAAAAGAAACAATCAATCGAACACAACAGTTCAGCATGAAGGAGGTATCATCGAAGGGTGTACCGTTGTGGAATCTTGGATAGTGGAAAGCAAGATGGACAAGAGCGTTCACCTTGGCTATCAGCTACCGAGCGGAACGTGGATGGCAGCAATGAAAGTTGAAGATGACTCCATTTGGAATAAGGTAAAGAGCGGAGAGTTGAAAGGGTATTCAATTGAGGGAATGTTTACAGAGTTGGAAGGACTGACAGATAATGAAGATACGGTTCTTCAGACGGCCATGAAGGCAATCAAGGAATTCATTTCAAATTGATAAAGGGAACGAAATCCACAAGCAATCCATTTACAAGAAAAGCATTAAAAAACTTCAGACATGAAAAGGTTCGGACATAGTATCAAGCTGGAAGCAGCAAAGACAAATCAAGACAGTTACTTAAAGCGAATGGCGGTTGCTGTTCTGCTTTCAATTGGACTGTTGGACAAAATAGAAGCCACAGTCGAAATGAAGCTGATTGGTGACAAGGGTGTTATTCTTTGCAGCACAGATAAACTTGAAACTGGTTCAGTTGTCTTCATGAAATCTGAGAAAGGCAGAACAACTCTCGCAGACGGGGAGTACTCCTTAGAAGATGGAATGAAGTTCAGCGTGAAGGAATCAGTAGTTGAGCTGAAGTTAGAGGAATCAGCCGACCCAAAACCAGCTGACCCAAAGGCCGCAGACCAAAAGGCACCAGTTAATGAGGAAGTCCTCTTGGCCGCAATTAACAAGGTTATCTCATTGAGTTCTCAAAAAGAACTAGCGAATGAAGAACTGCTAAAGAACAAGATTGCTCTTGCAATATCTAAGATTCCGTTGGTCGCTCCATTAGGAGGTGACGATACTTCAGAAGGGAAAGGTGAAATGGTAATGCTATCAAAGCATGAGGTGGCAATTATGTCAACCCATGAGAGAGCTTATCACATTGCTGGGAACTTGATTGCAAAGCACGGAGTGCAAAGAGGCGCAAATTTGAAACTTGCATCGGGAGAGCCGACAATTACAAGCACATACGCTGGTGCATTCGCCTTGCCATACATAGCTGCGGCCATCCTCGGAGGGCAAACACTTGGAAACAATCTTATCACCGTGAAGCAGAACGTAGGCCCGAAAGGAGTTACTGTTAAAACTTTGGCGGTTGCCGATATCATCCAAGCTGCATCATGTGACTTCACTCACCAAGGAAGTGTTGACCTAGACGAAAGGAAACTCTTGACTACCGATTTGAAAACCAATATTGAAGTTTGCAAAACGCCATACATACAAGATTGGGAAGCGATGTCAATGGGTGCTGGCAGAATGGGTAAGCAATTGCCTCCGAACTTCCAGTCATTCTTCTTGATGGAAATTGCAGCGATAATCGCTGGTGCATTTGAAACGAAAGTTTGGCAAGACACCTTAGCTACTGGTGCTGGACACTTCGATGGACTTGACGTTGTTCTTACAGACGGAGATGAAATTGACCTTACTGGCGGAGCAGTTACTGCGGCCAACGTGATAACCAAGCTGCGAATTGCCATTGCAAACGTTCCACAAGCATTGAAGTTTAATCCGAACACGAGGGTTTATGTCGGAGGTGACGTTGCACTTGCATATGTTCAGAAACTTGGCGACCAAGGATTCATGAATGAGTATCAAACTGGTGTCAAGCCGTTGAACATTGACGGATATCAATTGGTGTACGTTCCTGGCAAAACTGCTGGCTCTATCACAATCTGTACTCCCGACCAATTATGGTTCGGCACAGACCTTCTTTCTGACCTTGCGTCTGCGAAGTTACTTGACATGGAGGACAAGGACGGAAGTGACAACGTGAGGGTCATAATGAAGTACACTGGTGGCGTTCAGATTGGCGTTCGTGGAGACATTGTTCACGGAGTCCAAGCAGCCTAATTAGTAACCGAATTAAATTGAACTGAAATGTGCGTATTAACACAAGGAAGAAAGAAGGCTTGCAAGGAACAAGTTGGTGGAGTGAAGAGAATCTTCGCTCAAGACTGGTCTTTGGTGAGTAACAAGATTTACGATGCAGACGGAGTTCTGACAGGCGTTGATGCTGTTACAGTTTATCAAGTAGACCTTCCAGCTGGTACGGCCGAGTTCAATCAAACCATGAAAGCAAGTCGTGAGAATGGAACGGTGTATTACGAGCAAGGTGTAACTATAAACCTCTTTGGTCTTTCAAAAGAAGATAGAAAGGAGTTACAAATCATGGCACGAATGAATCTGTCTATATTCGTAGAAGATTTCAACGGAAATATATTCGAGTGTGGAAGAGATGGTGGAATGGATGCAAGCGGTGGTGGAGTAAAGACTGGCAAGGGCAAAGGAGATATGAGCGGTTATACATTGGAGTTCATGGGCGAGGAAAAAGACCATGCACCATTTGTAGCAGCTTACACATCTGTTCCATTTGACAACATTGCGAACATAACAGTATCATTCCCAGCGTAAGAAATAGTTCATAGTTGTAGGAACGCAGAAAGAAGGGAGGGTGAATGCCTTCCCTTTTTTTGATTAAAAAAGAAAACATGGCAAAGGAATTCATATTGAATGCAGCTGGAAAGATGGTCGAAAAGAGCATCTGGAAAGAAGGAATTGCTAGAGATGCAGCAAAGACTGAAAAGAAGAAAGAAGCGGTAGGTGAAGTCAAGAAGAAGCTGAAGAAATAATGTGGCAGCTTCGTAGAAATACGGTATCGCTTCTCGCAGCCACATTCAATGACAACGAGATTGGAGGTGTTGGAGCAAGTTACTTGATTGAGTTCAGCACGATGGACTCCGCTCCGCTGTATGTTATTCCAGTCATCCTTTCAGACATTGTGAGAGCGACAAGATTCAGCTTGAACATTGTTGATGGCAATCCAGCAAACGGTGAGATAATGCTTAAAGTTGGGCATTATGACGTCAAAGTATATCGACAAGATTCTGAAGTCAATCTCAATCCGCTTCATCCCTCAGTTGAAGGCTGCGTATTCATAGGAGATGCTTTCGTTGAGTCAGCAGCGTTATCAGAGCCCACATTCTACATGCGTGAATTCGCAAAATCAATATACTATGACAGACAATAATACTGCCCACGTAGTATCAATGATATCCCATACTGACAGAGAGTATAGGGATGTGATAACCCGTGGTGAAAGACCATACGTGAAGTATGGCGAACTGGACGACCTTCCGAATTATCTCAATGATTTGTTTGAGAATAGTTCCATAAATGGGGCCTTGATTAACTCAATTGCCGATATGGTTTATGGGGAAGGATTGCAAACTGAAAACGGAGAGCCTCCTAGTGATAGAATTCAAGAGTGGCTTGATACCCGAATGTTCGGACTTGATGGCGTAGACACTTTGCGCCATGCTTGCCACGATCTAAAGAAGAACGGAATCACGTTCTTGGAGGTCATAAGAGGTAATGGAGGTATCAGCACCATCTTCAGAGGGGAAGTTGAGAATTGGAGGCTCGGAAAGATGAACGATGCGAGAGAGATAGAGAACTGCTACTACTCGCCAAACTTCCTTGAGCCATTAGGCCCGAACACGCCACAACCAGTACCGATGTGGAAGGCCGACACAAAGAATCCACGTTCCGTTTTGGTGGTAAGCATTCCTGTGCATGGAAGGAAGTACTATCCACGTCCAGATTATTTCGGTGCTGCGAAATATTGCGAGCTTGATAAGGAGATTGGCTCGTACCATTTGAACAATATCTTGAATGGAATGGCTCCGTCATTCTATATCAACTTTAATAATGGTGCGCCAGAGACAGAAGAAAAAAGAAAACAAGTAAAGTCAAAGCTGCTTCGGGAATTAACGTCACCGAGAGCAACTGGAAAGGTGATAATTGGTTGGAGCAATGGGAAGGAGAAATCACCAGACATACATAAGTTTGAACTGAGTGATGCGGATAAGCAGTACGACCAGCTTGCACGAACCGTAGTTCACCAAGTAATGGTTGGCCATCGTGTAGTAAGTCCAATGATGCACGGAGTTCGTGACTTCGGAACGGGATTCAGTAACAATGCAGAAGAACTCAAGATTTCATCTCAATTATTTGAGAGAAATGTTCTAAGCCATTACCGTGAAATTCTTGAGAAATCTTTGATGCCTATTTTTGAAGAAATGGGACAGACGGATAGGCTATACTTTACGTCTCCTGACCTTGAGCCGTTGAAGGAAGAACAACCGAACAAGCCTATTGTGAAAGATAGTATTGCCACGGGAGAAGAAATGCCAGTTGCCGAGGAAGTTGCAATGTCCATGTACAAGTTATCCGACACAGATGTTGCAGAGGCCATCGTTCATTTAGGAATGGTGGGAGACAAAGCACCTATCGAATGGGAGCTTGTAAGCAGCGAAAAGGTGTCCGATGATGGTAGGTACAAATTGAGCGCATTGCACTCAGCACAGAACTTCCTTGTAAGCCTTGTGAGCAATTTGGGGAAGGTTTCAAGTCAACCAGCACTTCCAAGCATCCAAGACAGTAATTTATTCAAAGTTCGTTATGCGTATATGCCGTTGAGGGCATCAGAGGATAGCCGAGAATTCTGCTCGTTTATGGAGGGAATGACAAGTGAAGGAGCAGTATTTAGATATGAGGATATCGTGCAAATGAGTTTCAAGGGAGTGAACAGAAGCTTCGGACATAAGGGACAGAACTACAATTTATTCCTTTACAAAGGTGGGCCGTATTGCAACCATTTTTGGGAGCGAAGAATCTACAAAGTGAAGGTCGATGCTGCGAACCAAATCAGCGTGAATAAGGCGAAGAAAGAAGGTTTTGCTCCTATACTGAATCCTAGAGAAGTTGCTAAACTTCCGACTGATATGCCAAGGCACGGTCATCATCCAAACTACGGGAAATGAAAGAAATATACTTCATTGACGATGCATACATGATTCGCTTCAGCTGGCTTAATGGGTCAACTGACCAAGATTATCTCAAGCCAGCGATTCGGCTTGCTCAATTGAAACGTCTCAGGTACTATATTGGCACGTGCTTGTATACCAAACTTACAGACCTCGTTGAGAGCCAAGACGTAGGTGACAACACAAGCATAAACCACGCAGACAACGCCAAGTACAAAACAATTCTGGATAACCATATTCAAGACGTTCTATTGTACTGGACATTGGTTGAATTGTATCGATATCTAGTTTACAAAATTGATAACTCAAGCATACTCAAACGTGTGGCGAATAACACCGAAACGTTGAGCAAAGAAGAGTTGATGCAGATGATAGAATCTGAGGAATCAAACGCTCAATTCTTCACACAACGAATGATGACATACCTAGCAAATCTCAAAGGGGATGACCGCATTGCAGAATATGACAATTGCTCTGAAGGAGCAGACATAGAAGCACCAAAAACAAGCGTTGAATGGATTGGAATAGATGTACTTTGACAAAGAGGCAAAAGGAGAACGAGTTAAAACTTTCTGAATACATTCGCAAGAAGGAAGAAGAAAGCAAAGTAAAAACCAAGAAGTAATGAAAACAGTATATCTAATTTTAGCACTTGCGGTCATCGTATCATGTGCAAAGCTGCCAGTTGACAGGGCAAAGACGTTTGAAGGAATGTCGCCAGAGGAAGAATTCCATACGTTCATCAGTCCTAGGTTATTCGGAGAAATAGACGACAATAGATGCCCGATTAAGGTGGAGAATCTTGACAGCCTATTGATTGCGGATGAGTACTTCCTATGGATTGAAATTGACAATGGAGTGGGAACGTACCACGAACAGGGTGAAGTATCTCAGGTGAGAGCAAATAGTGCGTTGCTTCGATGCGGACTTTTTGGATACGGCCGAGCATGGATGAGGCTTGATACATGGGAAGTAAGTAGCGCAAAGAAAGTAGGAGTGACACATTGGCCTATTGGTTCTGTTTCTGGTATGAATATAATCGAGGTTTACCACCATGGAACAGATAAGACTTGGATTCTTCGTAGCAATACTGAAGTCGGAGAATTCTTGGCTTTCACATCTGCAATAAATGGGTATGCAAATGAGGGTTCACAGACAGGAAGCGCAACGGCTTATCTCAGGACACCAGACCTTGAATACTTTATCGCTACTGAGGACATCGTGACTGGATTCACTTTGACATTGTACGATGGCGAAGGAGCATATTTCGTAAATCAGAATTCATACACGGAGTATGGGAGAATTCTTTGGAGAAACTTTCAGACAGAGAATAGTGGCTGGGATTATTTTCAGCCGTGCTCAGTTCAGAACATGATGATTCGTGTCGACCTAACAGTAGAAGGAGCGAGCGTTCAGTCCAACTGGTACTCTTTCAATATGCGCTCTCAATATCAGAGTGACAATGCTTGCCAAGGTTCAAATGATTATCTGTTTACATCGAATGACCCATTGATTGGTGAGTTCAAATACTACTAAGAGATTATGCCTCGAAATGAAATCCGAAGTTTTGTAGACGGAGTGACCAGCGTGCCTGATAACGTCATGAAAACAGTTGGTGGAGCAACTGGTGTTGGAACAGGACTTGTTGAGGTTGCTGACGAGGCAACTCAGCTTCCTTTCATTTACCCTGATTTCATGGTGTACGTGTTTGACTTCGGGCTTGTGTTCTTTTATGGAATGATCGGGGCATTGGGAGCAGCGTTTGTCAATTGGATACTCAAGCGTTTCATAGTAAAATGAAGAGCGTTGGCACAAAGATATTCGGAGGGTTAGCCGTCACCGTAGTTCTTGGATTCGGGGCTTACAATTTCGCCATGTACAAAGACATGCTCACGTTCCATACTCAAGGAGAAACTATCTCATGTGAGAGAGTGGATACTTACGATGAAGCATTGGCATACGCTAAGATAATCGCAAACACGGGTCTTCAGAGATTCGGAAGAAGGTATGGGTGCTCTTACCACTACGTGATAATAGGAAAATGGATTTTCAAGATGCAAGAAGACCTTGCAATTAGCGCACATACAGCGGACTACAACACACGAGCCATTGGATTGATGCTTTGCAGAACTGATGATGAAGAGTTCAACAAGTTGACCATGTATACCGCCAGACTGAAATTCATTGAGCTACATGAAGAACATGAATTCGTCCTCGCAGTTTTTCACTCGGACGTATCAAAGATTGGAAAGCCAGACCCACAAGAATTCAAGCCGTGGATTATCATGCTGGGCATGAGGTTCGATGGCAGAGACGAAGCAAAACGATTAAACATTCCTTTGAGGAAACCCGACCTTCGCTGGAAGCAAATTTGAAGAATCATGGTCAATGCAGTAATAAGAGGCAACGAGAACATTCCTTCATGGAGTAAGGCATTGCACGCTGATGATAAAATAAATCTCGGAGGCACTTCAAGCGAGACATTGGGGATTGACTTCACAGACCAGCAATGGAAAGATATTGCAGCATTGAAGTGTGGCGTTTGCATTCCTTGCCCAAGCAATATCACGACAAACAAGTTCTATGAAATACTTCGTAGAGCAATAAGCTTTGGCGTGAATATCACAGATGTAAGGTACTTCAATGAGTATGCGAACAAGCCTGACTTCACGGGAGTTAAGCTCTCTGATATCAAGTACTGGACAAGTGGAAAAGTAGACGATTACATCTACAAGGTGGCCCCATATCGAACGGTGGTTGAATCATTGCTTACGGTCACTCATATATACGCTGGAATCTATTCAGACGACACGCAGTACAACAATCCAAGCAAGAGCAGATTCTTCATTTACGAGACTGAATGGATGCGAAGGTTGAATGAAGTTCTCAGCCCAATTGACGGAATAGACGTACATGTATATGACCGCCCGTACATGAAGAAACTTGACCCGATAAAGGTGAAGGAATTCTTCGCCAGATACACTCGTCCAATGTACGTGATAGAAAGTGGGAGTATAGCTGCTGCTGATGCGATTCCCGACACAGAGCGAACCTACTTCACATGGGATATCACTCATGCAGCACTTGGCCAAAAAGATGAATTCTCAGTTCAGCTAATGGAGCAAGTCAAGATGGGATTCGGTTTGGTATGGAAAGGAAGTCTTACACATTGGGGTTTGAGATACCTGAGCCTTCCAAGAAAAACAAAGCCACGCATAATCAAGGTGTGGTTCACGTTCGGATTCGGCTCATTCAAGTGGTGGACTCTAAAATTAAGCAACGGACAGGAGAAACTTGTGTTCAGTTCTAGTCAGCCTGTTGAAGGAAGCATCCTATGAGACGTGATGCCGTCTATATCACTATCATTCTTATTTTGCTTCTAAGCGCAGTATTTGCTCTTGACAGATATAGACATGAAAAGATTGAGAAGATGGCATACGTTTCAGCAAATGATGTTCTGAGCGTTGAAATAGACAAGGCTGGGAATGAGATTGCATCGAAGAACCAAATCATTGTTGAATCGGAGAGGCAATATAGGCAGCTTGATTTGTCATTCGATAGCATGCATTTGGAACTTCAGAGCCGAGTTAAGAAGATGAAAGGAAACGTGACTTCATCTGCTTTGATTTCCAGCACGACAGAACTCACTTCATCAAGCCAGACGATTAGAGATACCGTTGATGCCATTGTAGTTTACAAGGGAGCGCACAAGGATGAATGGGTAGAGTGGAATGGAGCGGCAAGGGCTGATTCATTCATCGTTCATTTCATTGTCGAAAATAAGTATCAGTTTTCTGAGGTGGTTCGGAATCCATTATTCAAGCCAAAGGAAACAATAGTGCAAGTGGTGAACTTGAACCCGTACACACGAACAAAATCTATTGCCAGTTATACGGTAAAGGAGACAACGAAGAGATTCGGTGTCGGCCCGCAAGTTGGATATGGACTTGACATCAAGACATCACAGCCATCATTCAATGTCGGTATAGGCATTCAAGCCCGTATCATCGGGTTCTAGTTATAGCATTACTACCTGATTTCTTCTCAAATAGGTATGCCAAAGGGTGCCTACCAAATGCCGAAAAACGCTGATTTCATCAGTTTAGGCCAAACTATTTTCATTTTTATGGCTTTGATTTTCAACCACTTACAAGATAAACGTAAAATATATTTGGTGAAACCAATAAAAACCTTTTATATTTGGAGTATGCAAACGGGATAGAACAACGGTTCGCTCCAATACACATCGTGGGGATGGGATGAATTTATAGCCTACATCTATTGAGACGCCGACCTAATACCACGTAAAAATTACCGAAAAAAAACCTGAATAAGGGGTGGGGAATGAGGATAGTTCTTTGAAATTTTGGGAAGTATGAGTGCATCGGAGGATGTATCCTGACAAGAAATTGGTTAAAGCCGTGAGGCTCGACATTCATACGCTAAGATGGTGAACTAGCAAATCATCATCCCGTACATGGATGGGTATCCATGCTGATGATTCAGAAATGATGAAACGGGAGCAAACAAAACAAAAACAATATAATCATGACAATCGCAGAACAGTTAAACGTAACGGAGCTTCCTTTTATCATATCAGATTCAAGGGGTAATACACTTTATTATGAAGATTCAGATAAGTATTGTATCAAAAGAGAGTTTGATTCTAATGATAATGTAACCTACTATGAAAATTCAAAGGGAGTGATTATAGACAAACGCCCCGAATCAATTCCTGAATACACAATGGAAGAGCTGACCAATATAGTAGGCAAAGAATTCAAACTCAAGAAGTGATGGTGTTTAACCACCCGTCCAAGATACTAAGTAAATAATCAGGCGAAAGCCGCAACACGCACAAAAATGAATACATACAACGTAACCAAAAAACGAGATGGTCAATCAGCTAAGCATGACTACCAGATTTTCGCTCTTGACTTCGCAGCTGCAAAAAAGCAATTTGCTAAAGACATGACGAATGGCAACTACGAAAAGAACAACGACATTAACTGGCTATC
>Ga0209702_10005301_pt1 | contig 17704 bp, 24 predicted proteins | sample FRY01_FD_187210 | JGI IMG/M metagenome (GOLD analysis project Ga0209702, IMG submission 187210) | Freshwater microbial communities from Lake Fryxell liftoff mats and glacier meltwater in Antarctica - FRY-01 (SPAdes) (version 2) | ecosystem: Environmental > Aquatic > Freshwater > Ice > Glacier...
GCCTTTATGGGTGCAGGTGTGCTGTTTGGCACTATGAGCATTTACGGATACTTTACTAAAAAGGATCTAAGCTCAATGGGACAGATGATGATTGTGGGCTTGATTGCAATTATTATTGCCAGTGTCATCAACATCTTTATTGGCAGTACAGTAATGCAGATGGTTATTAGTGCCATTGCTATCATTGTGTTCCTGGGCTTGACTGCATATGACACACAGCGTATCCGTGAAATGGTAAGTGTAGGCGGCGACACCGGCAAACAAGAAGTCATGGGCGCACTAACACTATACCTGGACTTTATCAACTTGTTTATTCACTTGCTGCAACTGTTTGGCAATCGCAAATAACTGTATGACAAAAAAATACAATCTAGCAATCCTGTTGCCCACACGTGGCAGAACACATGCGCTAGACCGTAGTGTGCGTACTTTGGTTGACAACGCACACAACATGGACAATGTGCAGATCATGTTTGGTTTTGACCGTGATGACAACGTTGGTCTTTCTCACTTTCGTGACCATTTGCAGGCCGAATTAGATCAGCGTGGCGTGGATTATGTAGCTGTGCAGTTCAACCCAATGGGTTACATCAACATCAATCGGTACGGTAATATTCTAGCACAGCATGCCAGCGCTGATTGGTACATGTTCTGGAATGACGATGCTATCATGGAAACTCCAGAGTGGGATCGAATCATTGGAGAACGCACAGGCGAGTTTAAACTGCTGGCTGTGCACACTCACAACGATCATCCTTACAGCATTTTTCCTATTGTGCCTGCAGAATGGATGGACATTCTAGGACACCTGAGTCCGCATCAGATGATTGATGCATGGTTAAGTCAACAGGCTTACATGCTGGATATCATGGACCGTGTGGATATCTACGTCACGCACGATCGTCACGATCTTACTGGCAATAATCAAGACGCTACATTCAAAGGTCGTACTGCACTAGAAGGCCGCCCACAAGACCCTGCAGACTTTCATCATATAGCCAACACTCAACGCCGCATGGCTGAATGTGAAAAACTGTCGCGTTACATGAAGTCAATTGACATGAGTACAGAATGGTGGGAAGCAGTCAACGCAGGTACTCAAGATCCTTGGGAAAAACTTAAAGACTTTGATACCAACAAACAAATGATGCAGTTCAGCATGAAATTGGATCAAGACACTAATCAAGTAAAGTACGCACCTGCAAAATGACCAGAAAAATACACAGCTTTATTGACCCAACACAGTTGCTAGTATCTGTGGTGTCGCTTTCTTCTTTGACTCAGGACCGTAAAAATGCATCTGAAGAAAAAGAAATTCTACAGGTCAGCCTAATGCGCTTGCCCGAAGGCAAAAGTATTACACCGCATCGTCACTTGCTAGTGTCTCGTATCACCGAAGGCACTAGCGAAGCATGGATAGTAATTTCAGGGTCAGTTCAGGCAAAGATATTTGACCTTGATAATAGCCCAGTTGCTACAGTTGATCTTGTGACCGGAGACTGTATGGTTTTGTATCGTGGAGGACATTCATTCACAGTGATGGCTGACAACACTGTGTTGTACGAAGTCAAAAACGGTCCGTACTACGGTGCTGCAGCAGATTCGGAAAAGATACAATGAAAGCCTTGGTATTTGGCAGCACAGGCGGTATTGGCGCTTGTGTAAGCCAGCAGTTACAACAGCAAGGGCATACTGTTGTAAACATCAGTCGGGTTGAACTAGATTGCAACAGCAGTGATCAAGAACAGCAGATATCCGATATCATTACTCGCACTGCACCTGATTGTATATTCAACTGTGTTGGAGTAACTGGCAGCAACCAAAGTAACTACCGAGCAGTGTTTGATGCCAACGTTGGTAGTGCGTGGGCTATTATCAAACATTACATTGAACGCCCTGACCAAAAAGTTAAAATTGTATTGTCTGGGTCTGCTGTGCACAATCAACCACGCAGGAACTTGGTGTTGTACGCAGCCAGCAAATCAGCATTGCATAACATGTGGCAAAGTACCGAGGACATATTTACAGGAACTGATGTACATATTGCGCTGGTGCATCCTCCACGTGTGAACACCACCATGTTAGCAGGACGTCCAGGAGCCAGTTTGGAACCAGAATATGTTGCTCAGATCATGATAGACTTGACAAACAGCATGAAAAGTCGTACACTATTAGAAATAGGAATTTAAAATGAAAACAGCATTTATTACAGGTATTGCAGGGCAAGACGGCAGCTACCTAGCAGAGCACTTGCTCGAACAAGGATACCGAGTTACTGGTATCATTCGCCGTAACAGCACAGTTGAGCATCAAAAAGATCGTATTGGTGATTTACCAGTAGAAGTTGAATATGGTGATCTAACTGACCAAAGCAGTCTTGACCGTGCACTACGCATGTATAAACCTGATGAAATCTACAACTTGGGTGCACAGAGTCATGTGCGAATCAGCAGTGACATTCCGCAATTCACTGCACAAGTAAATGCGCTAGGTGTTATTAACCTGCTGGAGGCTTACAAAACTATAGTACCAAACGCAAAGTTTTATCAAGCCAGCTCAAGTGAGATGTTTGGCAGCAGCATAGACGCTGATGACTTTCAACGAGAAACCACCCCCATGCGTCCGGTGAGTCCTTATGGATGTACCAAAGTTTTTGCCTACAACATGGTACATCACTATCGCAATGCCTACAAACTGCATGCCAGTAACGGTATTTTGTTCAATCACGAAAGCCCACGACGTGGCTCTAACTTTGTGACCAACAAGGTTGTAAAGGGCGCTGTAGAAATTGCAATTGGTCTCAAAAATCAATTGGAAATGGGCAATATGGACAGCTATCGAGACTGGGGACATAGTTATGATTATGTCCGAGCAATGCACTTAATCCTGCAACAAGACAAGCCAGATGACTTTGTGGTATCTACTGGAGTCACACGTTCAGTTCGTAACATGTGTGAATATGTGTTCAGCAAGCTGGGATTGAATTATCAAGACCATGTGGTACAAAATCCTAAATACTTGCGTCCTGAAGAACTTCCGTACTTGCGTGGCGACAATACTAAGATTACTACACAACTGGGATGGAAACCCAAGTATACATTTGAATCCTTAATGGACGAAATGATTGTGTACTGGCAGGAAATCTACAAGAAACAATGACAAGACTGTTTACATTTGGGTGTAGCTTTACTAACTATCGTTGGAGCACTTGGGCAGATTGCCTAGCACCTGAATTTGACTATTTTGAAAATTGGGCACAGTCTGGTGCAGGCAATCATTATATTTTTAATAGTGTAATGGAAGCTGATCAACGTTATCAGTTGGGTACTAGCGACACTGTGATAGTTTGCTGGACTGGGATAAACCGTGAGGACCGATATATTGATGGTCGCTGGCATACACCTGGCAATGTGCACTTTGCAAAAACTGTGTACCATCCTGAGTATTTAAGGTCCCATGTGGATTATCGAGGATCTTTAATACGAGATTTGGCCTACATCAAGGCGGTCAAACTCTTGCTAGAATCTTGCAGTACTAACTGGAGATTTCTTAGTATGAGCAAACTTGTGCAGCCAAACAGTCTGTACAAAGATGCAGTAGATCTGTATCAGGATGTGCTAGACAGTATTGCGCCTGGGTTTGACCAAACGGTATTTTTAAACAATTGGCCTAAGGCAAGCGATGATCCGCATCCAAGCCCAGCCGAGCATTTGGCCTATCTGGATACAGTATTACCGGGTTGGGTGACAAAAAAGGAAACTCGTGTTAAAATGTACAATGAAAGCATCAATCTAAATAAAGATCCTAAGCGATCAGGAATGACAAAGGTAACAAGATTATGAAAATTAAAGTTAGTGAATTATTTTACTCAGCACAAGGCGAAGGCCGTTATGTGGGTGTACCGTCAATTTTTATGCGTACATTTGGTTGCAACTTTACATGTGCAGGATTCGGCTGCAAGCCTGGTGTAAAATCCACAGCAGCCGACGATGTAGCAGAAGTTGTGCACATGTACAATCGATTTGAAGATCTGCCGTTGATAGAAACAGGATGTGACAGCTATGCATCGTGGCATCCTGCATTTAAACAACTGAGTCCCACATACACTGCAGAACAGTTGGTTGATAAGATGACTGCACTGTTACCCAATGGTGTATGGCAACAGCCCAATGGTAATCCTGTACACTTGGTTATCACAGGAGGCGAGCCTTTGCTGGGATGGCAACGTGCGTACCCAGAACTTCTGGATATTCTAGCCGAGCGTGGGTTGCGACACATCACGTTTGAAACCAACGGCACTCAAGAACTTACACGAGAGTTTAGACAATACTTGTCTGATTGGTTTGGAGAGATTACTTTCTCTATCAGTCCCAAACTAAGCATAAGCGGCGAAACGTGGGAAAACGCTATCAAACCCGACATTGTCTGGGACTATGAAACATTTGGCGTTGCGTATCTCAAGTTTGTGGTTGAAAAGCCCAGCGACTTTGATGAACTAGATCGTGCTGTGGCCGAATACCGTAGTCGCGACTTTTCTGGTCCTGTGTTTGTGATGCCTGTGGGAGGTGTAGTGTCAGTGTACAATGGTAATCGAATCAACGTGGCAGACGAAGCACTCAAGCGAGGCTACTGGTACAGTCCAAGATTGCATGTGGATATCTGGGGCAACGGTTGGGGGAAATAATAAAATAAAGGAAAACATAATGGGACTATTTGATATTTTTAAAAAGAAAGTACCTGGACCACCAGCACCGGCTGTGCCAAAAGTCAAGTCTAAGAAGGTAGAAAAGACCGACAAAGAACTAGCAACAGAAGCTGGCGAACCGTATGTTGCAGTGCTGCGCATGGATGTGGATCCGGCAAATCTGCATCAAGGTGCATTTGAACTAGACTGGAATGAAATCTTTATTTCTCGCCTGGTCAAAGCAGGTTACATGATCAAAAAAGATGACACTGATACCGAAATTGTAGATCGGTGGTTTCAGAATGTGTGCAGGCATGTGGTCATGGAAACATGGGAACAAGAAGAAGCAATAAAGAAGAGTGGTATATGGGTTAGAACCACAGACATTGGCAACGGGCGTAGTGAAGTATCATGATTTTTAATCATATCAAGCAGCTCAAGGCAGATTGTCAAAAGATTGGAATTGTTTTTTCGTCATTTGATATGTTTCACGCCGGACACATTGCTATGTTGAGTGAAGCCAAGAATCATTGCGATTATCTTATTGCTGGACTACAAACTGATCCCACAATAGATAGGCCTGACACCAAAAACAAGCCAGTACAAACTGTGGTAGAGCGTCAGATACAATTAGCAGCATGTCGGTACGTGGACGAAGTTGTGGTGTACCAAACTGAACAAGACCTTGCAGACCTATTGCTTATTTTACCAATTGATGTACGCATCCTGGGTGTTGAGTACGAAGGTAAAGACTTCAGCGGCAAACTAGAATGCGACATGCGAGGAATCAGACTTGTGTTTAATTCTCGTAATCATAGTTTCTCCAGCAGCAGCCTGCGCAAACGTGTTGTAAGTGCCGAAACTGTAAAGACTCTTAAAGAATGATCTTGTATGTAAATGGCGATAGTCATGCTGCTGGTGCCGAAGCAGTTGTTCCTCACGGCTGGGCCCAAGATGACGGCTTTTACTGGGGCATGGGCAAACAGCCACACCCGGACAACTTGAAAGCCAGCTTTGGCTGCGAACTTGCTAATCACCTGCATGCTATACTAGAATGTGATGCACAGTCAGGTGGCGGAAATGACAGGATCATCAGAACCACAAAAGACTGGATTCAACAAAATTCCAACAAACTAGCTGACACGTTTATGGTAATACAGTGGAGCACTTGGGAACGTGAAGAATGGCTACACAATGGCGAGTACTGGCAAGTCAACGCATCTGGATGGGATCAAATACCGCCAGAGCTACAAGATCAATATCGGCAATTTGTAATTGACGTTGACTGGGTCCGGTGCACAAAAAAAGCACATCAGGCTATCTGGGAGTTTCATTGCTACCTTAACAAGTTAAAAATCCCACACTTGTTTTTCAACGCTAACAGTCACTTTGGTGGCTTGCATTTGGAAAATAAAGTAACGGTTCCTATAATTGAGCAACAATACGATTGGGACTGTGCGTACATTGGACCGTACCATGTTTCTCAAACCTACCACAGTGTGCTAATAAACAACAGATTTGAGATGATAAATCCCAAAGCATACCATTTTGGTGCAGATGCCCATTGCTTTTGGGGAGAATACCTGTTACAATACATTAACGACAACAACTTGATTACAAAAGAATGAAATACATCATAATTGACACGTCCAACATGTTTTTCCGTGCGCGGCATCAAGCACATCGTGCAAGCGATACCTGGACCAAGCTGGGCCTTGCGTTGCACCTGACTTTTATGAGTGCAAACAAGGTAGCACGTGATCTTGAAGCAGACCATGTGGTATTTGCGCTAGAAGGACGCAGCTGGCGCAAAGATGCTTACAGTCCTTACAAGTCCAATCGTGCTGTGGCACGTGGCAAAATGAACGAAGCAGAAGCCGACGAGGACAAAATGTTCTGGGAGACTTATGATGCAATGACCAGCTACCTTATCAACAAGACTAATTGCAGTGTGCTGCGTTGCGCCACTGCTGAGGCTGATGATATCATTGGTCGATGGATTGATCTGCATCCTGATGACGAACATGTGATTATAAGCTCAGACTCGGATTTTGTGCAAAAGATTGCACCCAATGTCAGACTCTACAACGGCATTAATGATCACCTGTTTGATGTTGATGGAGTCACTGACAACAAAAAACGTAGGCTTGCTTTTGAAATCAAAAGCGACAGCAAGATCCGTGTGGGCAAGCCTGACCCTGAATTTGTAGCACCTAAAGATTATCAGCAATGGGTGTTGTTTATGAAATGTATGCGCGGTGATCCGGGAGACGCCGTGTTTTCAGCGTATCCCGGTGTGCGTGTAAAAGGTACTAAGAATCAGGTAGGATTAACAGAAGCATTTGAAGATCGCAACAAGAGAGGCTATGCCTGGAACAACATGATGCTACAGCGTTGGACTGATCATAACGGCGAAGAACACAAAGTACTAGACGACTACGAACGCAATCGCATGCTGATTGATCTTACAGCACAACCTGCAGACATCAGAAACACTGTGGATGCTGCTATTCGCGAACAAGTGAGTCACAAGGACGTGGGCATGGTAGGTGCACACTTTATGAAATTTTGCGGCAAGTACGATCTTGTCAAACTTAGCGATTATGCAGACCCTATTAGTCGCTGGTTAAATTCAACATACCAAGGAGTATTAAAATGATTGAAGATAAAATTGAAGCCAAGCCGGTTATCCCGAATCAATACTGGATACTTAAACAAAACAACCACAAGGTTGGGCAAATTGAAGTTGGAGAACACGGTGTTACTGTAAAGATTCAAGGGCAAGTTGCTGGCTACAAAACCATCAAGATGGCCAGTCGTGCAGCCAATATTGAATTTGGGACTGTTAACAAAACAACAACTTCAACTAATCTTGTGCACGGCTATGAAGTATCAGGTCGAGTTTATAATCCTGTATGGGATGTGAAACATCGGCTGCCGTTGTTTACACGTAACAACAAAAGCAAAAGTTGGTTTGCAGCTGGTTGGTATATGGTCAAACAACACCGTAATTGGAAAGCTGTACAGCATCCTAAACTTATTACCTTGCAACGTTATGCGTACCAAGGTCCATTTCATTCCAAAGAAGAAACCAATGTCAAATCTATTTCGTGATCAAGAAACATTTATGAAAGCCTGCGACCAATCAGTAGGCAAATTTAACAAAGCACAGTATACATTGTATAGTGACCTAATTGAAGAAGAATTCACAGAGTTTAACGAAGCAGTTGCTGCTGGCAATCGTGTAGAACAGTTAGATGCATTACTGGACATCCTTGTTGTTACCATTGGTGCCATCCACAGCGGCGGATTTAAAGGCGAAGCAGGATGGAAAGAAGTTATGGCAACTAACTTTGCTAAGATTGACAAAGAAACAGGCAAGGTACGCAAGCGTGAGGATGGCAAAGTCCTCAAACCGCTGGGCTGGGCTGCTCCAGAACTTGCACCTTATGTGCTCAAAGCATAATATAACACACAACTAAAGGAAAATGAAATGGAAGTACAACCCAAAGATACAAGCAAGGGACATTTTTATGTTAGCCTGGCAAAGAGTGCTATTCGTATTTTTGCAGGATATGCATTGATTGGCGGCAACTTAATGTTAGCAGGTGCGTTGATCATTGCAGCCGAAGTGTTAGGCGTAATAGAGGAAGTAGTATGAGTTTGCACATTAATCGATTTGTAGACTCAATCAAGGCACACGAATCACGAAATCAAAGAGACTTTACTATGAGTTTACGTGATGCCAAAGATCTACATTCTGACATCACAAAACTTTTGTTGACACTGCAGGCAATGACTGTTCAACAACAAGCTAATAATCAAGTTGTTGAAATTGAATTAACAGGTGGTGATTTTAAAAACTCCTAGTTTATGGCATAAATAATGTTAGGAGCAAATCATGTCAAGACCCAAGCCAACTGTGCTGATAGAGCATACCAACAAACACACCTACAAGACCGAGCAAGTGCTGGCCTCTGAAGGTGTCTGGGCGGTATTCTATAACTCCAAGCCAATCAATCTCAAAACAGGAAACATGCTGACTCAGTATCCAGGTCCCAAGTATAAGAAAGTATCTTTTAGTAATCCTGGACACGCTAAGAATCTGGCACGTAAACTCAACACTCAGTTTAAAACAGACAAGTTTATTGTGGTGCTACTAACTCAGGGGACACAGGTATACCCCGATGCAAGATCGAACTAAACTGACACAGAGTTGGTTGGACAAACTTGATCCCGAAATACGCCCAGCATTAGCAACCGCCATGATTGAATGGTGGCGCAACATACGTGACACCGGCGGCTTGGGGTTAACCGATCTTGGACATACTTGGCTCACACAAGAACTCAACATGCCTGTGTGGGAATATCATATCTCGCACACAAATCAAACCAGTATGAGCCTGGGTCGTGTGTTGGTACTGGACCGACACTGTCCTTGTGTGTACTGGTTCAAGATGTCTAGCAAAGCGTTTCACTTGAGTTTTTTTGACAGTAAAGAAGCCATGACTTACAATCTCTACGGCGACTTAGGTCGATACTTGGACATGCTAAAACGCAGTTGACTTAAAATTGCACCTGTGTTACAATGTAACACTCAAGTACTACTTTTACCAATTTGACATAAATTCGCTCATGTGCTATAATAATAACATGATACAGCAAAAAGCAACTCGTAAAAAACGCTCAGACCGTACCCATATTGTGTACAAGATCATGTCAGGCACAGACTTCTACATTGGTGTAACTGCAAAGACTGAAAGTACTGTGCTCAAAAGCCTAAAGACTCGTATCAACAAACACATTTACCGCAGCCGTAGCGAGAACAAATCATGGCGCTTATACGAAGCAATTCGCGAACGTGGTTGCGGTGCGTTTGCATTTGCAATTGTTGCAGTGGTACGCGGCAAGACAGAAGCACACCAGCTGGAACGTGCACTGATACGCGAAATGCGTCCTAATCTAAACACTGATGTGCGCGGCATGGTTTAATAACAACTGCTGCGCTGCTGATATAACTAAAGAATGACAAAGGAATATATGCAATTTTTACCCGAACTTGAATTGATTGATCGACTCTGCATTGCACGAGTCAAATACGAACGAACTAACAAAGGCAATCAAGACGAACTAGACTGGTACGAGGCTCGTTACCAAGAACTAAACTTGCAACTATCTGAGTCTCAGAAACAAACACTGGAGTTCAACATTGGTGAAATTACAAACATCCACAATCAGATCTGGAACTTAGAATGGCAGTTAAAATCTGGAGTAGAGCAGTTGCTAGCTATGGACGAAATTGGTCGACGTGCTATTGCTATCCGTGACTGGAACAACCGGCGCATTACCTACAAGAATTCAATTGCTGAATTGTTTGGATTACAGTTAAGGGAAATCAAAACAGATCATCTTAGCGATAGCCAACAACTTTTTAAACAGTAACCCCAATGATGCATACTGCGATGAATCAAGATAGAATGAGCCAATATGGGTTTTACCAGGTTGGCGAGTTTAAATTTTACAGCAAATTTGAAGCCCAAATCGTTAGTGAAAAATCTGGATTGCCTATACGCTGGAACTTTAATGACGAAGCATACGACTGCAGCAACTGGCAGGTTGAACCAGTTGAAAGCATCAGCGAACTATATCAACAACGTGCACAGCAACTAAGAGATCAATACGATTATCTAGTGCTGTGGTTCAGCGGAGGTGCTGACAGTACCAACATCTTAGACTCGTTTGTGCTTAACGACATCAAGCTGGACGAAGTAGTCAGCTACGTTAACTACGATGCCAACGGAGACAAATTCAATTGGCTGAATGGTGAAATTTACAATGTTGCCATACCGCGCATTACTAAAGCACAAGAAGCCCAACCTGGATTAAAATACACCATGGTTGATCTGTGCCAGTTGACTATGGACTTTTTCAACAACAAAGACGCCAAGTTTGACTGGAGTTACCAGTTGAGTTCGTACGTTAACCCTAACAATGCTGCACGGCAGGATATCAAACTAACAGTTCCAGAATGGAAAAAAATGTTTGATGCTGGCAAAAAAGTTGGTTTCATTCACGGAGTAGACAAGCCGTTTGTGACTAGTATAAACGGAAATTTTTATTATAAATTTCATGACATGATTGATCCGGCAGTGAGCCCAGGTGCTAGGATAGCAAATCGTCCCTGGGACTTTGATGAGCTGTTCTATTGGTCGCCTAGCAGCCCTAAAATTCCAATCAAGCAAGGACACTTGATAAAAAATTTCTTAAAGACAGCAACTGAGCACACACCAGGACTTACGCAAACTCGAGTTGGACTAGTGTCTACTGTGATTAATCAAAAAATTTATCATATGACAATGGACAAGATACACAAGCTAATCTATCCCAACTGGTATCCAGTGCCATATCAGTGGAAATCTAAAAGTTTAATCTTTACAGCACGGGACGAATGGTTTTATAAACTACCTGACTCTGACCCTGCTAAGTATGCATGGAGGATCGGACTAGAACATCGATGGAATGCTGTACCCGACCAATTTAAAAACAACCCATCCGATCTTTCCAAAGGGTTCAAGCAGTACAACAGTAAACTATACTTTTTAGGAAAGTAACATGAAAAAATTTATTCTTTCAATTGCACTAGCAGTTGGACTCATTGGATCAGCTGCCGCAGCTGATATTAAAATTGTTGTGCCGTTTGGTGCAGGAGGAATTGCAGATCAAGCAGCACGAACCATTGAAAAAATACTTGCTCAAAACACTCAACACAACTACACAGTTGAGTACCGCGCAGGCGCTGGCGGATCTATCGGTGCAAGATATGTCGCAAACAAAACTGAATCAGAAACAGTGTTACTAGTGCACAGTGCATCGGTGGTGTTGCAAAGTTTGATTCCAACTCCTGCTTACCTCATGAAAGATTTTGTTCCAGTTGCAAATATTGGCAGTATACAGTGGTTGTTGATCACCAACAAAGATAGCAATGTCAACACTTTAAACAAGCTGATGACTGTGAAAGAACCTATATTCTTTGGCAGCAGCGGAACAGGAACTACCAATCATATTGCTGGCCAAATGCTTGGAGCAGAAACTAAACAAAACCTAGTAGGTGTTCCGTTCAAAGGCGAAGCGCCAGCATTTGCCGAAGTGTTAGGTAATCGTTTGCAGTTGCTGTTTGCTGGCAGCGGTTTGGTCAAAGGTCACAACGATATCACAGTGTTGGCAGTCTCGGGACCAAAACGACATGCAGATTACCCCAATGTGCCTACGCTGGCAGAAGCAGGAATTAAAGGATTCGACACCAACTTGAATTGGCTAGTACTGTTGGCAAACCCAGGGGCTGATACAGCAGTGATCAAAGAGATTCAGACAGTACTTGCTGCTGCTCTCAAAGATCCTGAACAGACTCGTGTACTAACAACAGCTGGTGTTGATGTAGAAAACAACAACACTAACACAAAAAAGTTTTTAGAAACAGAAGAAACCAAACTGCGTAAATTTGTTAAATAACATCCTGTTTGGGTAGGTTGACACAAGAATGCAACTAGGTTGCATTCTTTTGAGTATTTGTATATAATTAATTAAATAGAATTATTGGGATCTTGGCTCAGTTTACCCCGGCAAGTCTCAATATATATCTGCCCTTAGCTCAGTTGGATTTAGAGCAACGGATTTCTACTCCGTGGGTCGGCAGTTCGAATCTGTCAGGGCAGGCCATACAACAGAGCATAATGTTACAACGACTAGAACATAATCCAAATCTGGGATTTTACCAAGTAGGAAAACAAACGTTTTACAGCAAGCCTGAAGCGTTGATAGCTGCTACTAAAACTGGACAATTTCCTGAATGGAACTTCAGCAAGCATGTGTTTGATGCAGTTGAGTGGGACGTTGAGCCTACCGTAGGTATCCGCGAGTTGTATCGTTTACGTGCTTTACAGTTGAGAGAAAAGTATGACTGGATCCGCTGCGAAGCATCCGGTGGTGGCGACTCTACTACTGCAGTGCTGAGTTTTCTTAACAACGGTATTCACCTAGATGAAGTTGTTTTTCGATATCCTAAGACTGGCGATAAAAACGTACACAATGATCCATTTAACACCAAGTGTGAGAACACACTTAGTGAGTGGGAATTTGCAGCTAAACCGTTGTTGGCTTGGATCTCAGTAAATCATCCCAAGGTAAAAATTACTGTGCACGACTACAGCGAGAACATGCTAGAAGGAAATACTGACGAAACTTGGGTATTCAATAGTAAAGATTACTTTCAACCCGGGCATGCATTCAAGCACGATAACATTGGTCTGATTGATCATCGTCGTGATGCTGACAAGGGCAAGAGCATTTGTGTGCTGTACGGGATTGACAAGCCTAAGATGTGTATTAAGGACTCCAAATGGTATGTTTACTTTATGGATTTACAAGCCAACCATTGCAACTCAGTGGTTTACGAATACGACAATATTACCAACGAGTATTTTTACTGGACGCCTGACTTGCCTGAGATTGTACACAAGCAGGCACACATTATCATGAAGTGGTTTAGTTTGCCACAAAATCAATTCTTGCAATATCTAGTGCGCTGGCCCAACCACTCCATTGCAAATCGCACTGCGTATGAAGCCATGGTTAAACCGTTGATATATCCTGATTATGATCCTTCAACTTTTCAAGTAGCAAAGCCTACTAACAGTTTCTACAACGAAATGGACTTTTGGTTCTATGAAAATTTTCAAGAAACCAAAGCATACAGCGTGTGGAAGGCCGGCTTGCAACTGTTAGTAAACAACATTGATTCAAAGTATTTTAATAAAGAACTTGATCAACCTGTTGGATTTGTGGGATTCTTGAGTCCTTTTTACTACCTTGGCCCAGCACAGTATGTGAACTCTGGTGTAAATTCCTTTAACAAGTTTTGACGCTAAATAACTGCAGCAACGCCGGACCGCCCGACGTCGGAGACTTTGACGCTAGAAGTAACCACTTCTTTACTGCAGTGACACTGCAGAACGCCAGCCGTATGTGACCTACTGTTCACTAGCGCATTAATTAAACAAAGGAAAATTATGTCTAAAAAACACGTAAAATGGGTTATTGCCCACGAGCCAATTGGCTTGTTTTTAAAAGTCGCAGAGAGATTTGCACAAGAAGTCAACAGTCAACTTGACAGCAAACTTTACATTGAAGTACTGTCATTGAGTGACTACGCCACCAAGTACAATGATAGCAAGCACATTACCAAGTATGATCTTATGGATTTGATTAATAGTGGTAAGATCGAAATGAGTCATATTTACACCACATGGTTAGCAGACTACAATAAAGATTTGCATGCTTTTGATTTGCCTTTCTTGTTCCGTGATCACGACCACGCTGATAAAGTGCTAGAAGGAACAATTGGTCAAGAGCTACTAGCTGGCGTTTCTAAAAATTCAAACATCCATGCTATGAGTTTTACTTACTCTGGTGGATATCGTGTTGTTCCTGCAAATTTCCGTGCAGACACAGTTGAATCATGGAAAGGACAGCCAGTTAGAACTAGCCGTAGTCCTGTTGCAATAGAAACTTTCAAACTGCTGGGCGCTGATCCTAAAGAGCATATTGCTCTTGAAGACATGAACGGATACGCAGACCGCGGTGAAATCACCGCTGGTGAATCAACTTATGTTCGTGTATTTCCATTGAACCAGCACAAGAGTTTCAAGGTTGTAAACGACACTGCTCACAGTTTGTTCTTGACTTCAATCATTGTCAACAAAGACTTCTTTGGTGAATTTGATCAAAAGTCTCAAGAAATTATGAGTCGTGCAGCATTTAATGCGGCTCGCGCCGAACGTCGTGAATCTGTTGCAGATATTCCTAATATCTTGGCACAGTGCAAAACCAACAATGTTGAAGTTGTTAAGATGGATGCTACTCAGGAACAATTGTTCAAACAAGTAACTTCCAAAGTCTATGAGAAATTTGAAGATTACTTTACTCCTGGACTTGTTGACAACATTCGCAACATCCACTAAAAAAAAAAGGGCTTAGGCCCTTTTTTTTACAATTGTGTTTTGTTGAACTAAGTATTCATGGCATGTTACATGCCATGAACTCCAATCTAGGTATGTGGTACGCCACTCACACTCCCATTAGAATTTAAAATGATAGAACTTGTTGTAGTAGCATTACTGGGCATACTGGTAGGTATGGTTGCAGGACTTTTGCCTGCGCTGCCTGTCTTTACCGGCCCACTGATTTTGTATTACTTTGTGCATGATTACTATGCACTAGAATACCTATTGGTGTTTTGGCTAGCTAGTTATAGTGGCACACAGTTCTTTGGTAGCATTGCCACTATCACAACAAAGATTCCCGGAGAAGAAAGTTCTGCAATATATCTCAATGACATTGATCACCTGACTCACAATCAAAAACGTAATCTGTTGTACGACACTGCACTAGGCAGTTGGCTGGCCAGCAGCATCAGTCTTGTGTTTGTGTGGCTAGTAGTAAAGTATCTGGGTGTTGGGTATTTCCCCGAGCTGTTGAGTCTACCAGTGCAATTGACTGTGTACGTATTTGCAATTGGGTTGTTCTTTTTTATAGGCAACAACTGGTTGGCAACTGCACTGTTGATTGTTGCAGGATTAATTATTGCTCCTAGTCAGAACTATGCATTGCCAGCTGCTTGGTACAACCTGCAACAATGGTTTGACGGTTACACATTGTACATGGTAGTGCTGGGCACTATTTTGTTTCCCAGTCTATTTTACCAAACACAAAAGATATCAACAATAGAAAAATTTGGTGAAGTTCGTAGCCAAGGATACAGTTTGTTAACAGGACTAAAAAGCAGTTTGATTGGTGCTGTAGCAGGACTCATACCTGGTCCTAGCGCAAGTGTAGCAACAGCGTTTGCATACAAGACTGCAGGCTCTAACAGATACAAACGAATTCTAAATGCAGAAACTGCAAACAACAGTGCAGTGATAACTTGTGCAATACCTTTTTTGCTACTTGGATTACCTATCAATCAAAACACACTGTTAATGAGCAACATAATGGATGTGCAAAGTCTAAACATTGTGCATGCAATTTTAGAGCCGGGCGTGTTTGGCATTCCGGTGCTTGACGTAGTGATAGGCACTAGTCTTGTGGTAATGCTGATTTACTTCTGGCTTAGTACTCACTTGATTGATTTTTACGCAGGTCTAGTGCAACGACTGCATCATCACATGCGCTGGTTGGTAGCACTACTGTTGGTAGCAATGGTCGGTGTTGATTTACAATTTGCCCAAGTTGGCTTGATAAAATATTTTATATTGTTGTCAGGATTTACTGCATTTGGCTTTTTGTTAAAACAGTTTAGGATATCAGCTATTCCGTTTTTGTTTGCTCTTATACTAGCAGACAAAATAATTTGGCTAAGCATCCAAGCTGCAGCTATATATTTTTAAATTACATAAACTTCAAAAGGAAAAAATGAACTTAGTAAAATGTATCGTGTCTGTAATGGCACTGTCAGCTGGGCTGGCACAAGCGTCTAACCTTACTGTTATTAATCAAAGCAGTGCAGCAAGCCCTGCTGGTGTGTATGCACAGGCTGTTAGAAAAAGTCTAGATGCTAGCTGGTATCAGAGCAGCAACTGTACAGATGCTGCAAATAAATTTAATTCTACAGAAAATGCAGTGATGGTCTACAACTCCAGTGTTGCGTTTGCAGCACTGAACAAGAAAATGGAAAACTGTCAGTTGGATCAAATTAGCAAAAGCTCTGCGTCTATTGTGTTGGTCAGTTCAAGCCGTATGTTGATTTGCTCAAAACCTGATCAAACAAACACACTTGCTGTTGACAATGTCAAGCTGGGCATGGCCAGCATGTATGCTGTGCCCAAGCATCAAGCACAGTGGAACGCCAAGGGTGGTAACGTTACACTTGTTCCTTACAGCGGAAGCATAACAGTGTTAACTGCACTGCTTGCTGGTGACATTGAGTGGGGATGGTTAGGAGAAAGTTTAGCACTCAAACAAGACGATCGGCTGTCATGCCAGTACAGCACAGACCCTGCAAGTGACAAATTTCTGGGCAAGTTTTTTCCAACGTTGACCATAGCTGATTTCTCAATCAACGTGGTTGTGTACACCAATGCTAGAAATCCTATTCAAGTGGTCAACAGGCTCAAGAGCGATGTAGACTTTCAAAAGTATCTGGTCAATGGCAAGAACAACACTGAGTTTTTGGTCAGAGATGTTGCCCCTGTTGATGCTTACGTCAAAAACATGTACAATACTTGGGCAGATTGATTGTGCGTTGATTACCGTTTTGGTTGACTCTATTGAACAAATTTGCTATACTAGCTACAAGTTAAGAAATTAACAAAGAGTCAATAAAAAAAGTTCTTGACAACAAAAGATAAATAAATTACAATGAAAAACATGACACCATTATTGAAAACAGTCAAAGCAACAACCTGGCACGCAATGCCCGGACGCGGCTATGCGATTGATTCCATTAATAGTCAGCCAGAGGGAAAGTTTATCAGGGTCCAGAAGGACAGGGATGTGTAAGTAAATAACTTAACATCGCAAAACTTCAAGGACCCTGGACTAAACACCCAGGGTTTTTTGTTTTTGGCTTTTTGAAACAGTGTGAAGTATACCAGTAACGAGGACTGGGCAGTGCACTTTAAACATGCTGCAAACGGGCGGACTAGTGGATGGCTTATCCTTTTGTGGATAAAAAAATACTAGTTATTATAAAGCACTTTCTATCCGAAAGGAGACATGTGGGTTCATCCATGAAAAGTGCTTTATAATACACTTTTCTGGACTGGGGATTCCTGGTTGACGCATAGCGTGGAGAGTGTATCGGAAGTTGCCCACTACAGCGGTCTGTAAAACCGTCCCTAAAGGTAGTGAAGTCAAGGCACGTGGAGCGTTACCATCAACTTCCACCAAGTTTTTTATAAGGAAACAAAATGAAACACAAGAAAATAGCCAAACAACGTAACCAGCTCGTTGCCTTGGCTTTGTTTA
>Ga0209702_10005303_pt1 | contig 17698 bp, 17 predicted proteins | sample FRY01_FD_187210 | JGI IMG/M metagenome (GOLD analysis project Ga0209702, IMG submission 187210) | Freshwater microbial communities from Lake Fryxell liftoff mats and glacier meltwater in Antarctica - FRY-01 (SPAdes) (version 2) | ecosystem: Environmental > Aquatic > Freshwater > Ice > Glacier...
TCTATTTCGCCAGCAAATTTTAGATGAGTTTTTTTGTTTTTTTTGTTATACTCTAAAAATGGCGAGTAGCCATAAACAACTTTTCTTTGATTTTTTTTTCTAACGAACGAACGTACCGTTCGTCGTTTTGGGGCTTTGCGATGGTGGGGAATTCAAGGCGCAAATGCTCAATTAGCACAAATGTTCATTAGAATTCTAAATGCTCAATTCAGCACTTCAGCCCCACTATTGCAAAACCCTTGTTGTGCGTTCGGTTTTGTTTTCTAAATTTAGTTCCCCAAATATTTATATATTTAATCGTGATAGATAAGTCTTCTAATAATTCACCATTGTTTTTTTAGGAAGTTGAGTAACTAAATCTTCGACAGTTAAATTTGCTTATATTCCCCCGCCTTCATCCTCAATAGTATAGAAAAATATATCTGTTTATCAATGATTTTCTGGAGTGCCATTATGGAGTGACCCAAATCGTTGTGCCACGACAAACCTAGTTAGCGATTCGAATTTATCTATTCGCTCTTAAATGTGAAAAAGGGGGTTAAATTTACAGGGCTTTCTAAAAGTTGTGACTGATAGCGAATAGCCTTTCCACTTATAGTATTATTTTCCTTTAAGTCAATGGTTAAATGATAAATTCCTTGATTAGTAATTAAGGCAAAGACATTTGTATTAAGATAAAGTATTGTGTATTTATTTCCGTTTTCTAATATAATCTGACCCTGCCCTTCGTTTATTTTTAATTTACCTTTTGTTGTTGTTGTTTTCTCACCCAGAGTTATATATGCATCTATATTATATTCACCATTAATACTTGAAGGTGTTTTGTTTTCAACACGAAAAGCTTTCGCCAACATATGAGCTGTTGATTCAATAGAACTTACCCATGCAGTATTTGTCATTATTGAAATAGCCAATTCCTCATCTGGAAAATAACAAATTACTGTTCTGGTTCCTTGTGTAGCTCCTGCATGTTCAATTACTTTTCTGCCATCCATATCATAACTTGTTCTCCATCCTAATCCAACTTGTGTTTTTTCTCCTGATTTTAACTTTTGACTCTCAAACATTAATTTTACTGTTTCTGGTTTCAAATAACCGTTAGAGTATGCTTTAGTCATATTTACCAAATCTGTAGGAGTAGTTATCATACCGCCAGCCGCCCATATACTACTAATCTCTCTAGGATTATTTATGAAGACGTTTTCTCCATTTACTTGTTCATAAATTTTAGATAGATTTGGAATCAATTTATACTGCCTCATATCTACTTCTGTGCTTTTCATAGAAAGCGGGTTCAACACTTTGTCTTGAATATAATCTAAATACTTAACTCCGGAGGCTCCTTCCATAGCGGCAGATAGAAGAGTATATCCATGTGATGAATAACTATATTTTGTTTCAGGCTCTCCTATTAATTTTTGATGCGAAAACACCGTCAAGGCATCTTTTACAGAAGAATAAAACCTGTTCTCTTGTTTATCTGTATCTGTATAATGTGGCATTCCCGCTATGTGTCCAGCAAGTTGTTTTACAGTTATGGGATAATCCTTTTTCGGGAAATAAGGGACATATTTCTTAATTGGAGCATTAATATCTATCCGCCCATCTTGTATCAATATGCCTAGTCCAGTTGCGGCTATCACCTTTGACGTTGATGCGGCTCTAAATTGGGTAAGTGTGGTTACTGGAATCTTTTTTTCGACATCGGCATAGCCAAATCCTTCTGCAAAGACGATAGAATCATTTTTGCGAATAGTAATAGAAAACCCAGGAAGATTTGCAATTTTCAATAATTCGCTTGCCATATTTCGTACTAATGTCGCACTGCTATTGTCAATATCAATTTGCTGATTGGGTTCTGGATTGATGTTCTCAGATTCAAGTGAAAAAATTACACTTGCTATTTTCCAATTGTCTTTTTCTTTAGCCAAAAGCCAGAACTCTTTACCCCAGTTGCCTTTTTTGTTATTTACCCAAAAGCTATAATCAAAACTAACCGAGGCTATACTACCATTCTCAATTATTTCAATATTATTAAAGTCTTCTCTTCGAGGTTCAGGCTTACAAACGCTTCTAAACCAAGTCTTATAATCAGAAATTTTATAGTTCACTGATAAGCTATCTTTTTTTAACCTTTCTTTTTGGGTAATTTCTTTATAAACACCTACCCATGTTACAGGTCCTTCGTGAAACAAATTATAAAAAGTTACGCTGTCCTTTTTAATAATGCAGTCCTTAAAAGTTGTCAGTATCTTATTGATTTCATTTTCATCTGTCGTTTGTTGACTAAATAATAGATTAGAAAATAGAAGTATTGTCAAAAGTAAAGTCAGTCGTTTCATTTCTTGATTTCTTGATTTGTTAAATTGTTATTTTCGTATATGCGGTAATAAATAGTATAAAATTCGTCATATTCTTGAGTCTGCGTTAAACTGACGCACAACGTTTATGGGCTTGGCGAAGGTGGCGATTTTCACCGCAAATGTTGATGCGGAGAACCAAAGTTTGATTAACTACAAATGTGTCTACGAAGCACTGAACCGCCAATTTTGCCAAACCGCTGTTACCTGCTGGCGTTCTGTCTTTCGTGTCAAGTTACCCTGTCTGTTTATGGACTGCAATGAACGGTCAAAGTGCTTGTCTGTCGGGGGGGGGGCGGTTGCAAAAAAAAATAAAACACCGAAGGGTGGGAGAAAAAAAATAAAATTCTTCTTGGGTGGGAGAAAAAACACTCTCTCAAAAAAATTGCTTGTAGCGTTGGCTTGTAGCGTTTTTTAAGAGTGCATTTATTTTGTGGGCTGATTTATTTTCTTCTGTAAACGTCATTAGTTTCGTTTTTTCAGGTCTCAATTTTCAAAGTATTAATAAGACGGCATCAAACTAAGAAGCAACTTCATTCTGCCAACGTTAGAACAATTCGTTAAATTAATTCTTCAGCAGCATTTAATAAAGTTTTAAACTGAAATTCATAACCATTATTTATTATTTTATCTGATGATATTTTACTTCCATTTAAAATTGAATTTGCTAATTCACCATAAAATATTTTAATAAAGATTGCTAGAATATTTGGCAACCAAAAAGGTTTTTTTAAGGCTCTTGAAAAACTTTCATTAACTACTTTATTGGAAACCTGCTCAGGTGCAACGGCATTGTAAGTGCCTTCGATGGCTTGGTCAGAAACAGATTTCATCATTATTCCGCAAAGGTCAGCAATATGAATCCATGGAAATATCTGACTGCCTGAACCCAATGCTGCACCAAGTCCATAGCGGATTGGGAAAATAATTTTTCTGAATGCTTCACTTTCTTTTGACAGAACAATTCCTGTTCTGATTATCACGGTTCTTATTGCTAACTCTGAGAATCGGTTTGCCTTTTGCTCCCAATCAAAGCAAGTGTTTCCCAAAAAATCGTTTCCATGAATGTCATTTTCAGTAAATATTTTATCAGTTGTTAGGGCTCCATAAAATCCAACAGCTGAGCCTGAAATAAATGTGGAAACCTGATGTTTCTCTTTTGATAAAATTTCAAAAAGAAATTCCGTTGACCGAATCCGACTGTCGTAAATTTCCTTTTTCCATTTATTAGTCCATCTTTTTCCGTTAATACTTGCACCAGCTAAATTAATAATAGCATCTACTCCAATTAAAGCTTCGGTTTCTATTTTTTTATTTTTCCAATCCCATAAAAATTGAAGAGTGGGCTCGTTTGCGTCTTTTTTTCGGGTGAGCCATCGAACTTGATGACCATTTTCAGTCAACAGCCTAGTAAGTTGTCTGCCGATTAAACCTGTGCCACCTGTTATCAATATAGTTTTCATAATAAAGAAAGATTAATTAAACTCGCCTAATAGAGAGCTTTTAAAAACTGCCAAAGCTCTATTTCTTGCAAATGAATGTTCAACAATTGGTGACAAATAACCAGGATTAAAATTTTTAACCCATTTGCGTATGTAATTTAACTCTGGGTCGAATTTTTTAGTTTGTTCTTCAGGATTCAATGTCTGAGGTATTGTAATGTACCATAATTTAAATTAATTGAGTATTAAATTTACCATTTTATATTTTTAAACTACCCATCCCTCCATCGGCACCAATAATTTGCCCGGTTATCCAACTGCTGTGGTCGTTTAGTAAAAACGAAACTAATTGAGCTATTTCATTTGCTGTTCCAATTCTTTGTAAGGGATGACGTTTCGATAACGTTTCCTTTTTCTCATCGGTATTTAATAAAAATTCTGCAAGTGGCGTGTCTGTTATAGAGGGTGCAATCACATTTACTCTTATTTTAGATGAAGCAAACTCCGCAGCTAAACTTTTAGCCAATCCTTCTATTGCTGATTTAGAAGTTGCAATAGACGCATGAAATGGCATTCCTAATTTAACCGCAACAGTACTGAATAATACAATACTTGCACCATTAGCTTTCTTTAAATTTGGCAAAACCTTTTGAATAATTGCTATAGCACCTAATACATTTTGATTAAAATCAGTTAAAAAATCCTGAGCAGAAAGTCTGTTAAACGGTTTTAGGTTTATCGAACCCGGACAATAGACGATACCGTGAATTATTTCAGGCAATTCAGTGAGAAGGTCTAAACTGTCCTTTGCTACATCTATTTGATAAAAGTTTGTGTTCAAGGCATTTAATTGATCAGTTAAGGTGCGAGAAATGGTTATCAATTTATTTTCTGAGGCAAGTAGTTTAGCGGTTTCCAGTCCAATACCTTTGCCTGCTCCTACGATCAATATATTTTTCATTATTTTTTTATTAAAGTAAGAAATTCGTTTTTGGTTGCCTCAGTTAAAAATTTACCCGAGTAATGGGTAGTTATAGTACTGCTATTGGTGTCATTAATGCCTCTTGATGCAACACAAAGATGAACACCATCAATTACTACTGCTATATCTTCTGTGCCTATTGCTTCTTTTAATCCTTCGGCTATTTGTACAGTGAGGCGTTCCTGAACTTGCGGTCTTTTTGCGTAATATTGCACTAAACGATTTATTTTGGATAAGCCAATAACATACCCATTTGACATATAAGCCACATGAACTTTGCCAATAATGGGAACGAAATGATGTTCGCAATAGGAGTAAAGTGTAATGTCTTTTTCAATTAGCATTTCATTGTAAGAATATTTATTTTCAAACAAAGTTAACGCTGGTTTATTATCAGGGTTTAGTCCGCTGAATATTTCTTTCACATACATTTTAGCAACTCGATGTGGTGTGCCATTTAAACTATCATCATTCAAATTAAGCCCTATAATGTTCATTATTTCTTTGAAATGATTTGCAATAAGTTTTATCTTTTGTTCATCACTAATTAAAAACGCATCTTCACAGAGGGGAGTCTCTGCTAATATATTTAGTTGTTCATCTTCAATTTCATCAATGATCGTTTCCTTTTGGTTATGATATATTGTATTTGTATTTTCCATTATTTATTATTATTTAGATATTGTTTTAGTTATTAATCAGGATATAAGCATTTAATGAAGTTGCTATAATTAACCAGATTAAATAGGGGAGTATGAAAAGAGATTTTAATTTTAGTTCTGACCAAAATTGAATTAGTATAACAGTAACCAAAATAGTCAATGAAATAATAACAATTAGACCCATTAATATATTTTGAAAGTAGAAAAAGGTTGGATTCCATAATACATTGAGAATCCACTGGAAAGCAAATAAACCTATCAATAAATTAATTCTCTTTACTTTCTTAACTGCAAATGTCATAAAAAAGGTGAAACAGATCATGATACTTGTCCAGGCTGCTCCAAAAACCCACCCTGGAGGTGTCCAAGGAGCTTTATTCAATTCAGCATACCAATTGGACATAACGCCATTTCCAGTAAACATGCCTCCAATGGCAAGAGCACCAAAGTTAAGCACTATGAAAATAACTATGTTAGTAGCGAATTTCATAATAATTTATTTGAAGAGATTAGTGTGTTTAATATCGTTATTCTATGATTAAAAATAGTTGTCAAATTTCGTTTTACGAATAAACTATAAATAATAGGAGCAATCCAGTAGAATGGAAGTTTGAAATGAACAATATCTGTCATTAATACTCCACGGTCAACCTTCTCGAAATTGTGTAAATGGTGCCACATTTTATAAGGGCCAAATCGTTGCTCATCAACAAAAGATTTACCTTTGGCAATGTAAGTGATTTCTGTAACCAAGTTCATCTTGAAAACCTTGTTTAGTCTTATGGAGTAGGTAATTATTTGGCCTAAATAAGCCTCTCCTTTTTCGGGACTATTCATTCTGAAATTTAGATTTTCAAGCGTTATTTTTTGCAAATTTTGCGGAGTATAAAAAAAAGACCATGCTTCTTTTATTGATATGGGAAAAAATTGCTGACTGTATAAGCGGTATATACCGGACTGTTTTGAGAACTTCATATCGTTTTATTCAATTTCTATTTTATCAATAATAAGCTTGAATGTTTCATTTTTTTTATTCGCAATGAGAAAGGAAATTTCCTCTATAGAAGATGCTTTAAAATTTGATTTATTTAGTTTATTGCCTCTGAAACTTGGATATAAATCTTGTAACTTTATTTTAACTGTTTCCCAGTGATTTGATGTGGAGAATGAAGTGATATATGAGTAATAATTATTGGATTTATCCTTCACACGAAATTGGTATGATTTCGAATCACCTTTTAGACGAATAAAAACTGTAGTTTTTCCTGTAATATTTATTTCATTGAAACGATAACGAACAGATGCAAATCCACCATTTTTTTCTGTAGAAACAGTGCCTTTAAATTCAGCATTCCCTTCACTGTTTATCTCAAATGATGCATTTGAAACTCCCCCCATCACATCATCATTGACAAGTTTCCAATTATCTATTTTAGATGTTTTAGAGAAATCAAAGATTGTATCCATTTTTTCAATTTTTAGACTAAAAGAGTAAGTCACTATTAAAGTAACCATAAATAGACCGAAAGTATTAATTTTCATTTTCTATTTCTTTTAAAATTTGCTCTACTCCAATTAAAGCTTCGGTTTCTATTTTTTTATTTTTCCAATCCCATAAAAATTGAGGAGTGGGTTCGTTTGCGTCTTTTTTTCGGGTGAGCCATCGAATTTGATGACCATTTTCAGTCAACAGCTTAGTAAGTTGCCTGCCTATTAAACCTGTGCCACCTGTTATCAATATAGTTTTCATGATGAAGGAAGATTAATTAAACTGGCCTAATAGAGAGCTTTTAAAAACTGCTAAAGCCCTGTTTCTTGCAAATGAATGTTCAACAATTGGTGACAAATAACCGGGATTAAAATTTTTAACCCATTTGCGTATGTAATTTAACTCTGGGTCGAATTTTTTAGTTTGTTCTTCAGGATTAAATATCCGAAAGTAGGGAGCTGCATCACATCCGCAACCCGCTGCCCATTGCCAATTACCGTTATTGGAAGAAAGTTCATAGTCGAGAAGTTTCTCAGCGAAATAGGCCTCACCCCATCGCCAATCAATCAGCAAATGTTTGGTGAGAAAACTTGCAACAATCATTCTTACGCGGTTGTGCATCAAACCTGTTTCATTCAGTTCTCTCATTCCTGCATCTACAATTGGATAGCCGGTTTCACCTTTGCACCATAGTTCAAATTCTTTTTCATTGTTCCGCCATAAAATGTTTTCATATTTTTTTTTGAAACTTTTTGTTACAACATTTGGAAAGTGGAAAAGTATCATCATAAAAAATTCCCGCCATATCAATTCGTTTAGCCATTGCTCATTTAATTCGACTGCTACAGAAACAAGTTTACGAATACTAACTGTACCGAAACGCAAGTGCACACTTAGTCCACTTGTTCCAATTATAGAAGGAATGTTTCTTGTTTTTTCATAGTCTGAAATAATTTGTTTGTGAATTACTGGTGAATCTATGTTTGAAGATGATGACTCAAAACCAATTTCATTGAGTAGCGGAAATCGAAATGCCTCTGTTTTAATTAAATTGCTTAAAAGATTTTCGCTATCATAAAAATTAACTTCCGTTTCCTTCAACTTTTGTTTCCATATTCTTGAATAAGGAGTGAAAATGGTATAAGGCGTTCCATCGTTTTTCAGCACTTCATTTTTTTCAAAAACAACCTGGTCTTTTGAAGTGTGAAACGAAATGGCCATAGTATTTAAAAAATCAGCAACTTCCTTATCTCTCCTTATTGCGTAAGGTTCGTAGTCATGATTTGTATATACTTCGTCAACATTAAATATTGAGCAGATTAATTTGAATGCATTGAGTGGGGTTTCATTAATTAACCATATTGATGAACCGATCTTGTTTAATTCATTTTCAATATTCAATAAATTCTGATAGATGAAAGAAACTCTTTTGTCTTTTTTATCAGTTAGGGAGTCTAAAATATTTCTATCAAAAATAAAAACCGGCAAAACCCTGTTTTTACTTTTCAATGCACGAAATAATCCATGGTTATCAAAAAGACGGAGGTCTCTGCGAAACCAAAAAACGGAAACTTTAACTTTATCCATTATCAATTTAAAAAATGTTGTTTAAAATTCAAAAATAAAACCCAAGGTTGGAACAATTGACAAACCTTTGTTATCCAATATAATCGGCAATGCATTAGAGCCATCTTGCATAATATCTTTCCCATCTGTTGTTTGAAATCCTTTATTGTCAGCAGTTCTTTTAAATGTGTAATCGGGATTGCTTTGATTTTTAAAACCGAGTGCATTTTGAACATCAAGGTAAATGTCTAAAGTTGTTTTCTTGAAATTTATTTTTTTATCTACTCTGAAGTCAAGTTGATTAAATGCCATCAACCGTTGACTGTTAAGTTTTGTATTATCAAGAGTTCCTTGTCCAAGTAGCAAATAGGTTTGTTGCGATACAGTCATATCATAAGGCGTGTATGGCGAACCTCCTGCAAACCTATATTTAAGTCCCATTTCCCAACCTTTTTTAAACTTTCGCCCAAGGGTTGCAGAAATTAAATGCTGGTTGTCCCAAGAGGAAGGGATTAATATTCCATTGTCTCCTGAAAATCTACTCCTTACAAAGGTGTAACTAATTACATAAAAAATATTTTTAATCAATTTTTGTTGCACAAAAACTTCAAAACCGTATGTTTCACCTTTTCCGTTACTTTTAATTTTTTCACTACCAATTGAACCAAAAGCCGCCCCTTGATTTGCAAGTGAAACTCCAGTGGCAGCAGAAACTGGATAATTGTTGTACTGTTTAAAGAACCCCTCAAGGGTAACTCTAAAACCTTTATTTGGTAAATATTGAGTGCCTAATACATAATGTGTGGATTGAATGTACTTCATTGATTTATTTACTAAATCTCCGCTGGCATCTTTATAACCAAGCGTAGTATAAGTAGGAATTTTATAATAATTTCCAATTGAAGCAGTCAGGTCAAATTTTGGGCTGATGTGATAAGCCATGGAAAGCCGAGGTGATAATGCATTTAAAGGGTTATTTCCATCTTTCATAAAACTGTTCATATCGGTCCTGAAACCCAACGAAACCAAAAGTTTTTCATTAAAAACATTTTTGGCAACTTGCCCAAAAAGACCATATTTAAAGAAATCTATATCACTTTTAAACTGTATAAATTGAGCTGGAATAATAACATTACCTAAACTGTCTGAAATGCTATTAGTTACTTTACTATATAAATCTGTGTTGTATTTTACATATTGAGCCATTGCACCAAACGTTATTTTCCAATTATTTACATATTTATTGTAATCAAACCTGAATTTATTTTCAATTTCTTGAGATTTGAGCTTGAGCGTTCTTTGCGCTTCGATTTTGTTTTCATCTTCAAATTTATCAATTCTATTTTCGAACATATTTCTGCTCGCAATAAAGTTCATAAAGCCTTTGTCAATTTTTCTTTTTAGAACGAAACCAGTTGTATAATTCCATTGGTTAATGTATGGAACTGAACGCATGATGAATACTGTTTCTGGCGTGCTATTTCTTGTTTGGGCAAATTCAAATCTGTCAATAGCACCCAACCCAATAGCTGACAAAGTAGTTTTATCATTAAATTTATGTGTTACTTTATATTGAAAGTCATAAAAATTAGGTCTAATAGGAAGGTCAATTGCTTTGAAAAGTAAATCAAGATATGATTTTCTGGCTGATGCCAAGAATGTTGTTTTTTTTGAAATTGGTCCTTCAAGAGTTACAACTGCTTCTGTTAAACTTGCACGAATATTTCCTGATAGCCTTTCTCTATTTCCATCACGTTGTTTAATAATAAAAGTTGAAGCCAAAGCATTATCATATCTGGCATCAAATGCAGAAGAAGACAATTTTAAATCTTCGATAAATGAAACATTCAAAATACCTTGAGCACCACCTGAGCTGCCTTGTGTTTGAAAATGATTTAAAACCGGTATTTCAACCCCATCTAAATAATATACATTTTCATTGGGAGCGCCACCTCTTATAATGATATCATTTCTTGCTGCTCCACTGGTACTTCCACCAACACCTGGAAGAGTTTGAATAACTTTTGAAACATCAAAATTGCCTCCCGGATTTGCTTTAATTTCTTCAGTAGTAAGTTGCTGAACAGATAAAGGCGTAATTAAATCTGTTGCCACGGCTGATTTGCCTTTGTCAAAAGTTACGATTACTTCTGTTAAACTTGTTGCACTTGGTTCAAGTTCAAAGTTTACAACTTGAGCATTTCCAGTAGTAACAACAATGTTGAATTTAAGTTGGGTTTGATAACCAATGTAAGAAACCTTTATGTTACAAGTACCAATTGGGACTTTTAGTTTATAGTTTCCTTCAATATCAGTTGCAGCACCATTAGTTGTTGTTTCAACTACCACTGCTGCACCAATTATTGTTTCTTGGGTGTTTTTGTCTTTTACATTGCCTATTACTACCCCAGTAGTTTGAGAAAAAGCTGACTGCAATCCGAACAAAAAAATAGTTAGCGTTATTTTAGTTATTTTACTCATTTGATGATGTAAGGTAGATTCTCATTCTTGTAAAAAACAGTTTTAAATTTTTCATAAATAAATATAGTTAGGATTATTAGTTCAAATCCATAAACAACATCTTCGATCGGAATTGTGAGTAATCTGATGGAAAGATTCTCATCATTATTATACCAAACCACAGGCTCTGTCAGCCCGTAGCCTGTGAGTATTCCGTTAACAATGAAAAATGGAATCAGAAGTATCGGGTAAATACTAAATATTTTTTGAAGCCATTCAACTTTAAAAACAAATTTGAATATCAGAAGCATTAACCCAGTGCTGATAAAAGTTGTAGAGGTATAAGTTTTTTCAAAATGGATTAATCCAATAAATAAAAGCATAAAAGAAAGAAATAAGATAAAACCATTTTCGAATTTTCGATTCCATGCTATATTGAAAAATTTATTTAGGCAGTGATAAGTAAAAACACATGCAAAAGGAATACAGAAAAAAAATAAAATCTCTTCGATAGGAAGATTAAATAGCTTGATGCCTAAAGTGTACTTACCACTAAAACCCCAGACACCTTTAGCGGTGAACACTACATCCCAAATTAAAAAGCAAAATGCCGAAATAATATTGGCACTAAAAAATGCTCCAAAATATTTGTTGAATTTAATTTTTGGATGAAATGAAAATATAAACGGAACTATTACCGAAAATATATTTACAAGAAGGTAAGTAAATTTCATAGTAGATTATTTGTGTTCGTTTTTCGAAAATATTTTAACGGAACCCAAAGCATACCGAAACATTCTCCGTGTTGTTTTCCTAAATGTTTGTGGTGCATTTTATGTGCTCTACGTATGGCTTTAAAGTAAGCGTTATCAATGTTTCGTAATATTTTAAATCGCTGATGAATAAAAATATCATGAACTAAAAAATATGAAAATCCATAAATTGTAATTCCAAGTCCTATCCAAAAAAGAAAATTGAAATTGTTTTGCATTCCAATCAATAATCCAACTATTCCAGGAATGGCAAAAATGAGAAAGAAGAAATCATTTCTCTCAAAGAAGCCATTCGTGTCCTTTTTATGATGGTCTTTATGCAATATCCAAAGTAGACCATGCATAATGTATTTGTGCGTAAGCCATGCAATAATTTCCATGGAAGCAAATGCACTAAGGGTAATTAGGAGATTTATCATTTTTTCTTAAACATTTTATTAAGTGCATTTTTTCTAAAATTGAAAATATTTTCAATTTTATTTCTGATAAAAAAGTGATGTACAATTTTACCAATGAATGAAAAAGGCAACTCATATTTTACTTCGTCACTCATCAGAACACCGCCATTACTTTCGGTAAAGGTATGTGTGTGTTCCCAAACTTTGTAAGGACCTTTTAGCTGCCGGTCAGTAAAATATTTCCCTGTTTCTACTTTGCAAATTTCAGTTTGCCAGCTCACTGCAATACCCAATAAAGGTTTTACTTTATAATCAATAATCATACCTTCATAAATATCACCATCTAATGTAGTTAATATTTTAAAATCCATTTCAGGAGGTGTTATTGACGAAAGGTTTTTTGGCGATGAAAAAAACTTCCATGCTTCTCCAATGCTGATTGGCAACCAATGTTCTGTTTTATATTGATACATGAGAATTAATTTTTATTTTATTTTTTTCGGCAAACTTCTGGTAATGAAAAAGTATTTTATCAAAACATATTTTCAACCATGCCGTATATTCATCAGGATTAATTATTAAATCTTTTGCAAGTAAATTCAGGTCAACATACTTCCAGTTTTTTACTTCTGATTTGTTTGGAACAGGAACGCCATCAGAAATTCCAAAAAAAATATGGTCATACTCATATTCTTTTAAACCATTTTCAAATTCTGCTTTATAAATAAAACTGAATTGAAAATTCGTTTCACATTTTATTCCCATCTCTTCCATCAGCCGCCTTTCAACGGCTTCGTTTAACTCTTCACCAAATCGCGGATGGCTGCAACAAGTGTTTGTCCACAATCCGCCTGAATGATATTTATCGTCAGCCCGCTGTTGAAGCAACAACTCACCGTTACTGTTGAAAATGAAAACAGAAAATGCACGATGCAACAAACCTAATTGATGCACAAGCAATTTTTCGAGTTTGCCCCAAGGCTTATCGTCTTCATTCACAAGAATCAAATAATCTTCGTTTGACATTTTTATAATTATATTTTTAGTAAATAATTTTTAATTATGCTTTGGAGTTCTTTGTCATTAAGCCCATTAATATTTTCCTTCAAGAATTTTTTATCTGAATCAATATTACTTTTATAACCAAGAAAGTTCGGAGCATTCATTTGTATCGTTAATCGCAGATATCTTAGTTCTATATTATTTACATCAGATGCAATTGCTGATTCAAGGATATCTTTTCCTTCGTTAAATAGATTCCATTTTGTATAAGGATTAAATGCATATTTTGCTATACTAATTTTTGCAGCCCCTTTGTAACCGTAAAACACTAAATTATTGGAGCTGTTTTTATCTGCTATAACTAACAGTTGATTTGCTTTTGCTTCATCTTTTGAAGCTTCCTTATAAAGGTTACGTAAGCTACTTAAATCAGAATTAACAAGTGGAAGAAAGAAAAGCAAAAGAAGGAGTTTCATCTTAAAAAATATTTAATTGATACCGTAGGTTTGATTTAAACATGAGAATAAATTTTTGAATGTTGGGAATGCGAACTCTTTCATTCATAATGCGTTGTGCCGGCATTTTTTTAATCTTTTTGAACAGAACGGTGTAGTAATAATAAGCAAGGTAAACTCCATTGCGTGAGTTTTTTGGCAACATCTTAATGCCAGCCAAAGCTTCTAAAAAATCATTTTCAATCTCCTTTTCAATTTTCAATTTATCGTGAGTTTTGAAATTCTTCAGATCCACATTAGGAAAATAGGTTCTTCCTAAGTCTTCGTTATCTGCTTTTATATCACGAAGAAAATTTACTTTTTGAAATGCAGCACCCAGTTTCATTGCATAAGGTTTTAGTTCCTCGAATACTTTTTCATCACCTTCAGTAAACACATGCAGGCACATTAAGCCAACTACTTCAGCTGAACCAAGAATGTATTTATTGTAATTCTCATTATTGTAATTCTGTTTATGCAAGTCCATCTCCATACTGTCAAGAAATGAATTAATCCACTGCATCTTTATTCCATATTGATGAACAACATGCTGAAAGGAATTTAGAATTGGGTTTAATGAAATTTTATTTTCAATGGCTGTGTATGTGTCTTCTCTGAAATTTTGAAGGAGACTCTTCTTGTCATACCCATGAAAGCTATCCACAATTTCATCAGCAAAACGAACGAAACCGTAAATGGAATAAATAGGGTTCCTAATATTTTTATTTAGAAATAAAATACCCAGTGAAAAACTGGTACTGTATTTCTTTGTGGTGATTTTGCTGCAAGAAGCAGACACCTCGTCAAACAGTGATTTCATTATTTATCGCTTTTAATTTTTTATCAAGTAAACCCGCAGCTATTTTTCCAGAAATTATTGCTGGTGGAACACCCGGTCCGGGCACAGTCAACTGACCTGCATAGAAAAGATTCTTAATCTTATAGTTTTTAATTTTTGGTTTCAGGATGGCTGTTTGCATGAGTGTATTTGCCAAACCATAAGCATTTCCTTTGTAAGAATTGTAATCAGAAATGAAATCATTTACACAATAACTTTTCTTGTAAATGATGTGCGACAGAATTTCTTCTCCAATTAAATTTTCAAGTCGGTGCATCATTATTCTGAAATATTCTTCCCGTGCAATATCCGTATCTTCTAAGCCCGGAGCCAATGGCATAAGGAGGAAAAGATTTTCATTTTCAGCAGGAGCGACAGAGTTATCCGTTTTGGATGGACAACACACATAAAACAAAGGTTTGGTAGGCCATTGTGGATTTTTGTAAATTTCTTTTGAGTGGTCGGATAAACTCTCATCAAAAAATAAAGTATGATGATTGATTGTTTTAATTTTTTTATTTACTCCAATGTAATAAATAAGACAAGAAGGGGCAAAGATTTTTTTAGACCAGAATTTTTCGGAATAATTTTTTTCGTCTGCTTCCATCAATTCACTTTCTACATGATGATAATCGGCTGAGGCAATAACGCCATCACAGGAAATAATTTCTCCGTTAACCCTGATTGCATTTGCGGTACCGCCTGATGTAATTATTCTTTCGACCGGTGAATTGAAATGAAACTTTGCCCCATTAATTTTAGCAACTTGTACAAATGCATCCACCACTTTCCCGAATCCGCCTTGCGGATACCATGTTCCTAATTTGAGACCTGCATAGTTCATTAAGCTGTAAAGAGCAGGTGTTTCTTCCGGCATTGCACCAAGAAAAAGCACAGGAAATTCCATTAAAGCAAGCAGCTTTGGATGAGAAAAATATTTTCGGATGTGTTTGCTGAAAGATGAAAATACTTGCAACCGAAGTGCACCTTTTATCAAATTGATATCAGCAAATTCACTCAACGAAAGTCCCGGTTTATAAACCAATTCTTCCATTCCTGTTTTGTATTTATACTCTGCTTCCTCCATGAATTTGTTCAGTCGCTTCTTGCTCCCTGCTTCAATGGATTCAAACCAATCGCCTAACTCTTCAAAGTCTGCTGGGATATTTATCACATCATTTTTTCCATACACTACATCAAATGCAGGATTCAATAATTGTAGTTGATAAAAATCTGAAACCTTAAATCCAAAATCGTTAAAGAATTTTTCATACACATCGGGCATCCAATACCAGCTTGGCCCCATGTCGAAAACAAAACCGTCATCCGTTTTTAATTGCCTTGCTCTTCCTCCTGCTTCACCATTTTTTTCAAACACATGCACTTCATGTCCTGCTGCTGACAAATAGCAAGCAGCACTTAATCCTGAAAAACCAGAGCCGATGATAGCTATTTTAGACATTAGTGATATTTATATTTATGTGAATATATTTAAACATGTGTAATAATTTGTTTTTCTAAATCCTCAACAGAATAAAGTCGAATGAATTTATTTGAATTCTTAAGCGTGCTTAATCTTGAAGCATCGGAAGCCATGTAAATGGTTTGGGATGAAAATGTTTTTTTCATTCGGTTAATCTTCTTTAAATCATTGTCTGTGTCATTTTTTCTTACCATGAAGAACATGAGCCTTGTAGGATTAAGTACTTTCACAGCCGACTCAATCGAGGTAAATGGAACATTGCATCCCAGGTAAATCACTTTATGCCCCGCATTACGGAGCAGGTAGTGAGCAAACAACAAACCAGTTTCATGCAATTCATCTTCCATAAGAAAGAGCAGCCATAATTTTTTAGGATGTTTTGCAGGAGGCAGTGCATCAATAGCAGTGTGCAGTTTTTGCCTTATGAGGTTTGTGATAAAATGCTCCTGAGCTGGCGGTAAAACATCCTTTGCCCACATAATTCCAAGGCGAACAAGTGAAGGGTAAATTATCTGTATATAAGTTCCTTTAATGCCGAAGCGAAGCAAAGCATTGGAAAAAAATTTGTCGAATTTCTCTTCGTTGAACTCAATGGCAGCAGCAATGCACTGTGAGATGAGATATTCAATACCATGGTCAGGCGAAATAGTTTTAGACAATTGTGTTTCGAGTAGCCCATTTAGTTTTTCATCTGACATTGAGCACAATTCAGAAACTTTAAAATCATCATTCATTAAGCTTACGATATTCAACAAACGCCTAAGTTGTGAACCATCATAATAGCGGGTATTTCCTTCGCTGCGTTCAGGTTTCAATGCATTGTACCGCTGCTCCCACACACGAATAGTATGTGCCTTGATACCTGAAAACTGCTGAAGTTCGGATATGGAGAATAGATTCATTCTGTTTAACTTTGTGCAAAAATATATAAACAAAATGACGTAGCAAAATATTTGGTAAAAATTCGTCAAAATTTGGAGTGGAATAATGCATCAGGGAGGCGGCTCTTTTGCTTCATACTCTGCTTTGGGTAAGTTGTTTTATTCTGTTTCCTAAACTGTCCTTCTTTTAATGAATTTGCTTTGACTTAATTTGTCAAAGACACTATTTATTCTTGTAACAAAAGTGAAATTTTGAAAATAGTTCTCATTACGGAGCCAATAGAGCGTGGGAGATTGCACTCTTTTGACATTGCCTTTGGGCTTCGTGTGTCGGCAGGCAAAGGCAAATGTGTGCAATGTGCGGTGGCTTAGAATTTTTTTTGTGCGGTGGGGGTGTTTGATTTTTTTTGAAGCGGTGGATTGAGTGTAGGCAATTGGTCAAGGTCTGTGTCGAGCTACAGTGAAATTGTCTGCCGAGTTCAGGTCTGCCGAAAGGTTGTTTGGAAGTCAAAAGTTTGGTCGTTTAGATGTCAGCCCGATGGTTGCAGTGTCTGTCCTTACGCTTGCAGGTAACGGCAGTTCGTCTAAAAACCTCAAAAAGGTTTTATTAGAACTTAATTTTGAGTAAATATAGTTGATTTGTTGTACAATAGTGATGCTGTTTGTAAAATAGACCCAGATTTATTTTGAATTTTATATAGTGGCACAAAGCCTTAAAATCACCTTTTATGCTTTCAAAGAACAATGCCAATACTTTTAAGTACTGTTTTAACTCATTTTGATCAATCAAGTTAAAGATTCTCTTGAGATTATAGGCTGTAAAAATCAATCCTACATCTGCCGAGGCATGTTTTATGGTTTTTTTGGT
>Ga0209702_10005304_pt1 | contig 17696 bp, 13 predicted proteins | sample FRY01_FD_187210 | JGI IMG/M metagenome (GOLD analysis project Ga0209702, IMG submission 187210) | Freshwater microbial communities from Lake Fryxell liftoff mats and glacier meltwater in Antarctica - FRY-01 (SPAdes) (version 2) | ecosystem: Environmental > Aquatic > Freshwater > Ice > Glacier...
ATAAATACAAGCTCTATATTTTGTCCAAATTGAAATGCGGGGGTCCAATCCACTTTAAAGTTCTTAACTTCACTCACTTGCGAACCACCACTAAACACAACAATTGAATAACCATCCGTTCGTTGAATCACATTACCCATAGTTGATTGCACTTGTGCGAAAGGATAATTAATAACTATCGAATTAGGTGTTGGTGTTGCTCCAATAAAAGCTGTAAACGTTTCTCCATTTTCACCGTAAAAAACAACTGGTTCATCTTCAAAGTTATTAAACCAAGGGCTTTCGCCAGTACCTGTTACCAACGTATTCAAGCCAGATGCTTCAATAGATATAACATCAAAACATAAGTTCTTAAACACGGGGAAACTACCAACTTGATTGCTATATAAATTCTCATTCATTGTTATATCATTCGGTCCACATCCATAAATCCCAACCGATGATTGGAACGATGTTCCACCAGTTAATGTATACATACCAAAATCAGTTGTCACATTAAACGTAAGATTTGCGGTTGCTGCTGACACGGCTAAATCAATACCATAAAATGTTAGTCTCATATCGTTTTCTGGACGAACACGATAGTCTTCAGGAACATTTGTCAAGAATTTAGCTACTGGATTTTCTAGAAACGAATAATCAAAAACATCCCAATTTGAAAATGCCTGATGCGCTACCGCACCGTTGAATACCGTTAGTAAACCTACTTGTAATAAATTAATAAATTGTGTCTTTCGTCTATCTGCAAAAGTAACTATACCACCCACCTGTGTCGTACTAACAAAAGGAATAGGTACGATGACATCAAATTGACTAGCCGCAACTACAGTAGTTACAACGTTATTGTACACTTCACTTTCATTTGGTGCATTTTGTGTAATGAAAATTTGGTCTCCTATGTTAAAAGTATTTGTTCCCAGATTGGAAAAAATACGCGTGAAACTCCCTCCAGTAAACGGTCCAGCTGCTATCGTCACAGAATCATCCCACTCCCATTCAACGATATATTCTTCCCCTAATGCGAATTCATAATTCATATGTGATGGCCAAGATGTACGTGGTACTGTTAGAGGTTCCAAATCCTCACCAAGATAAGATTTTAAAATAGCTGATATATTAACAGCTCCATACCCATCACCAGGTCTAGGCTCAATAACTAAACTAGTAATTAACTCAGCAGTATCCCCTGAGTATATATCCACCAAATAACGAAAACCATCTAAGGCTTTATTTGTTGAATCTAGAAAAAAATAAACTGGGTTGAAGGCTGGTGCTAGTGTGCCTACTTGTCCGATAATTGTTATTGCCATAATGTTTTTTTTAAGTTAAAAATAAATCGTCTAATATAATTAAACTATATGCGTTTGCGATTTGCTCCTGTATATTCGCGTATGTTGATGAGTTAAATACATTCTGCGATATATTGAATTTATCATCCAAGAATTTAAAGTAATCTAATGATTCCATTTGTAAAGTAAACCCACCATCAGTTGTTGGTATTACTATCCATTTCACACTATCTCGTAATCTACCGCTTTCAACCAATCCTTGTGTGGTTAATTCAGCTTGGAATAAACTAGTTAAATCAATCGCTACTTGACTTAATATTGAAAATGCTTCTTGGTTGGCCATATTATCTTTTGTATTTGATTAATTTAGTCTTTAAAAAACGTTGGTTCTCTCTCATTGGAAGGTCGTGAATCACCTCATATTTGGTATTCTCGTTTGTTATCTTTATATAAAAAATATGCTGCTCCATTAGCCATTGGTATTGCCTATCAACCAAATTGAAAAATGCATTAATTTCACACGACTTTCTATTCTCAGACTTAATTACTAGTGAGTCATCAACTGAATAAAATACTACCTTTGTGTTATAAGCACACCTGTAATAAGTTGAATCAGATTGATAGCTTTTTACCTTTGTGTTTAAATCCTTATAGCTAACCTTTAAAGTCTTTATAAACGCTTCTTTGGTACCTTCATTGTCAATAATTGGTTGGATATAATTAGTCTTATCCAATTGCAATCTATCCTCTTCAACTTGAAATTGAAAGGACAAGAATACCATAAGGAAAATGATAAGGATAAATAGTACACGTGCTTTTATTTTCATATTATTCTTCTTCAATTATTGGTTTTAAAATAAAACCATTAGGGTCAAACACACCTGGTATTTGTGGTGTGTAATTATATTTTTCAAAACTAAAGTCCACTGGACATTCAAAGAATGATATGTTATCAGCTGGTACCTCTTGATGCCAAGACATTATCTTATCTACCTCTCCCGATAGAATTCCACTTAAATCAATTAAAACTGTTCCCATAATTATGATATTTTAAATTTAGTTGTTGTTGCAAAGTTTGCTCCAGAAGCACCCACATCAGTTACATATGCATAACCATTGGTTAAATCCAAGAATATACTATAAGCTAATAACGCTGTTGTTGCTTGTCTTAGACCTGCTGACACTCGTACTATTTTATTTGTTTGAGCATCGATTATTGTAAGAATAACCGTTGAAGGTGTACCACCAGCAACATAAATAAGACCTGTTGATTGGTCTATTGCAATTCCATACGGGTTGATAATACCTCTAATTTCTTTAACCACACCAAATGTTGTTGCTGTTTCTGCCGATAAAACCAAGATACTATTTGGCGTTGTATTCGCAATAAAGTAACAGTCATATAGCTCACAGTGAACCAAGTATGCTGGGAGCGTAAGTAATCCACCAGGGTTTAGACCCAACGCAACTACTGTTTCACTAACTGGGTCAATCAACGCAATTTCACTTGGATTTCTTGCTGTAACAGCAACCAAACCAAAATGAGGTGAACCAACTGTTGTGTTCTCAACCATCGCAAAACAAGCGTTGTTAATGCCCAGTTGTGTCGTTGTTATAGATGATGATATTACTCGTGTACTTGGGTTAATAAATTGGATGGCATTACCAGAAGAACCTGTGGTGCAGATTACTTTAGTTGGGGAGAATTCTATCGCGTGTTTACTAAGTGACCCAAATGTAAAGGTTGGTGGTGATAAAGGCACACCAAGTAAGCTATATCTGTAAGTTAAAGTAGTGCTTCCCATCAACCAAATTTCATCGATTGAATCAACCTTGTAAACGATTTGTGGGATAGTTGTGCCTACGTTCACTGTTGCTATCAAGTCACCTGTACTAGCTTGAATGATGGTAAGAAATCCTGTTGCAGTTCCTGGTAAATACAATCTGTCATTATCAACATCAATGAAATTATATATACATCCGTTTGGAGATAAATAAGAACTTTCTATGTAAGGGAAAGCTGCATTATAAGCTCCTAATGCTTTTACTAAATCTATGTTAGATATAAGTCCAGCAGTAACCCCAGAGCTTGAAGCAAGTGGAATATGAAACTTATGGTCACCTAATCCGTTTGAGGCTATTGTTGGCGATGTTCCTGTTGTTCCTACTGTTAACGTTTGTGCTGCTGTTATGTCTCCATTGATAGAAGTTATACCACTAGTACCCGTTCCACCAGTTGAATAACCTGACACACTAAATGTACCACCTGTATTATTGGTGAATATAGTTGTTCCAGCGGTGTGTGTTCCACCTGTTACTCTTATATCCAAAGGCAAACCTAAATATGTTGTTGCACTAAATGTATTAGCGGTTAGGCCATTTGTGAATATAGTTTCACCATTAATAGTACCACCTGTAAATGTAGAACTACCTGAAGTGAAACCTGTTATAATTACATCTTGGTTGTCATTGCGACTAAGTGTAAGTGTTTGACTTCCAAATGTTCCACCAGTAACGAATACGTCAGGTGTTGTTAAACCAGTTACACTAAATGTATCACCTACATTATTCCTGAATTTGATAATACCTGTTTCGCTACTGTATTCCCCCTCAATAACAAATACATCTAGAGGTAAACCTAAATAAGTTGTTGCGCTAAATGTGTTTGCACTTAAACCATTTGTAAATATAGTTTCACCGTTAACAGTTCCACCACTAAAACCTCCACCAACACTAAATCCGTTAACATCAAATGTACCACCTGTACTGTTAGTAAATATGGCTGTTCCAGCCGAATATGTACCACCTGTTACATTAATATCCAACGGTAAACCTAAGTAAGTTGTTGCGCTGAATGTATTTGCAGTTAAACCATTTGTAAATATAGTCGCTCCATTTATAGTACCACCTGTAAATGTTGTACCCGTTCCACCTGTTGAATAACCTGACACACTGAATGTACCACCAGTATTATTGGTGAATATAGTTGTTCCAGCGGTGTGTGTTCCACCTGTTACTCTTATATCCAAAGGCAAACCTAAATATGTTGTTGCACTAAATGTATTAGCGGTTAAACCATCTGTGAAATTAGTTGGGTTATTAACAGTACCACCAGTGAAATTTATAGATGTGCTAAATCCACTAACGTCAAAAGTACCACCTGTACTGTTGGTAAATATGGCTGTTCCAGCCGAATACGTACCACCAGTAACGAATATGTTAGGACCTGTACTAAATCCATCAACATCAAACGTACCACCTGTACTGTTGGTGAATACGGCTGTTCCAGCCGAATATGTACCACCTGTTACATGTGTGTTCAAAGGTAACCCTAAGTATGTTGTTGCACTAAATGTATTTGCACTTAAACCATTTGTGAAAATGGTTTCACCGTTAACAGTTCCACCAGTAAATGTTGTACCAATACTAAACCCATCAACATCAAATGTACCACCTGTACTGTTGGTGAATATGGCTGTTCCAGCCGAATATGTACCACCTGTAACATAAGTGTCTTGTGTGTTTATTCCAGTTAAATTACTTCCATCACCATAAAATGTTGTAGCCGACACTGTATTTGCGCTGAAATTTCCATTGGTATAAATTATCCCAGTTCCAAGGAAAATTTGAGTATCACCGCTACATGATTGAATAACATTGGTATAAACACCTGAACACGCACTAAAAGATGGGAACGAAGTATCAATAGTTTCGATGATAAACGTTTTATTTATGTCATATCCTTTTCCTGTGTGACTCATGATGTTGTACTTCCATTTAAAATAAACTTTCCAGTTACAAGGAAGTTTTTATATATTTTTACATTAACCACATCATTTGCATTTAAATTAAGTGGTGTTGATAAAACAGTTCCGTCAAAAACTACAGAACTGTTTACAGAAATTATTATTCTTGTGATATTTTCTATATTAATTAATTGTGTAAACGATAGGTTATATTGTGCGGTAAAAGAAAATTCATCATCCGAATTAGGTTTAAAAACAAAAGTATAAAAAACTTCATTTCCCCTCTTAATTGGTTCAAAAATAAAATTATTAACGACTCTTTTCTCATTAATTTCAAGGGTTACAATAGTTCTATTTATTGTAGGAACCACTTCAAAATCTTCTTCATCTAAAATATAACCAGCCATTCTAATTTCGAACATCAAAACATAAAAACGTTTTCCCTCAAAAGCATCAATATTACTTTCATCAGAAATAGTTTCTAAATATAAAGGCATCGGGTGTCCGTTTACGTTTATATAGCATTGTCTAGATTGAAAAGATTTTTGAATCGCTCTACTAAACTTATTTAAATCTTTCATTCTATTTGTAAACAACCTTACCTCATAAATAATATCTACCGATGTTGGTTGAGGTACTTTATAAAGGTCAACCCCTTGTCTTATACCGTCCCATGTGGGTACTTTCATGAATGTGTATGTTCTATTTCCTGGTATGTTCCATAAACCAGCTTGATTTTGGCCTTGTTGAATATCAGGTCTCCTAACCACTGATATAAAAGGCATTTCAATGTTTTTATATTCATCGGTAAATTTCCAAGTCTTGGTAAACTCTATCCACCTTTGAATCGTTAAAAAAATAACGGGAACCTTAGCTCCATCGATTGAAATAGAAACACGTTTATCAGAATCCAAAAACTCAATAAAAGATTGGTCCATATCTTCTGGAAATACGCTTTTAGGTAAATACAACCCTTTATCAATAATACCGTCTAGAATTTCTTGTCTTCTTTCTGGCCCTATTTTTTGGGGGTTAATATTGATATTGTTTCTAAATCCTTTAGGTAGTTTCATTTTATATAAATAGATTACTTAGCTGAAAATTCATTATTATCTACTGGAGCACATTTTATAGTTCTAAAAGCACTTTTATATCCCATTATTGTGTGTTTATTATCAAAGTTTTTAATACCATCGTTAACAACACTAAAATATCTGATTTCCGTTTCGTTTACTGGATAACCAATATAATCACCGTAACTTATTTGAATATTCAATTCCTTTAATTGAGCGTCATAAACCCCAAAGGTAAATTCACCATCTTGAAGATATCTTAAACCACCGCTACTTTGATTATAAGCTTTGTTTTCGGGTTCGGCCAGTATTGGTACTACCTTTATTTCAACAGGTGGAAAAAATTTAATACCGTCTTTTGTTGCTTCACCGTATAATCCATCGTATTCAGTCATCACCCTATCAACTCGATATAAAATCAAGGTAAAATTACCATCACCTTCAATAGCTTCTCTACCCATAGAGACCTCTAAAAAAAAAAATCTTCTTCAGAGAAAAAGCGATTAACACGAGTTATAGGTGTTATTTTTTTATTATCCATGTTTTTTTATGTATTTATGTATTATTTTATTTGAACATCCAAATATATTACCTATTTCTACTAGATTCAATCCATTGTTAATATAATTTTTTATTTTAACAATATCTAATTTATAAATATTAGATGGTTCTTTAATAATAGAAAATTCTTTTATTTTTTTACTAATTACTGTTCTATGACACCCATAAAAATAAGCTATCTCATCAATTTTTTTATTTTCTTTAATATATAATTTAATAAGTTCTTCCTCACCAATAGTAAATCTAAAATTAGGGTTATTTTTACCTTTAAAAGTACCCTCTTTTTTCACCTTTACACTTCTTTTTGATAAAACATCTTTTGGTAATGATTTACCAAACATTGGATTATTTTCACCAGAATTATTAAGACTCATTATTTTTTTTGCTTCATCAGAATGTTTATAACCTAAAGAATATTGATTACCAATATGTAATTCAGATAATAATTTTTTAGTTTCATTTGTGTGTTTATAACCCTCAGCTCTACTATTACCCATCATGTTTTTAGACATTTTATCTTTAATTTTAGTAGACCATTCATCATCTGACCATAACTTACTTAATATTTTTTTTCGTTCTATCTTTTGTATATCAGTTCTTTTTAATCCTTTATTATTTAATGATATTTTACCCCTAGCTTCCAATGTGTGGGTTTTCCCAAACATAGGGTTTATATCACCACCATCAGCAATATTCATCAAATTAACACCTAATTCTCTATTTTTTTTAATTTCATTAATCTCGCTATTCAACAAATCAACATAATTATCGTATTCTTTTATTAACTTAATTATTGGTTTCAAATCACTTTTATTTAATGTTTTGAACCAATAAGCGATTTTTCCGTTTGTTGGGTTTCTTAAATGACCAGATAATCTATCATTTAGTGTTCCAGTAGTAACACCAACATATCTTAATTCATTAGTTATTGGGCAATAAAGTCCGTAAAGTAAAAATTTATTTTCCATTTCTTTTTTTATATAAATATTTGTATTTTGTTTAATCTGTGATAAACACTTGATTTTAAAATAATTTATTGTTATATTTACATATAATACCAGGTAAATATTAAACACTTTGATAAAATTAAGCGACTTAAAAAGTCATTCTGCTATTTCACGATTAGAATCCTATAAGGGTATAAACCCTTATTTGCTTGGACTTAAACAACAGTTGATAAAAAACGGTAAAATTTTATTAACTGAAAATCAGTCAAAATATATAATCGATAACGATAATAGAGAACCTATTTTTATAAATCGAGTTATTTCAATCACTAAATATTTGGGTGAAGAGCTTCAAAAAAAAGAGGGTGTAACGTTTATCCCAGAAAAAATTTTGATTGAATTCATTTTAGCTGAAACAGAAAAATCATTTCATGTTTACGGTAAATTAAAAAGAAACCAGAAGGTATCAAAAATGTATTGGTTACCAAAAACACAAGTTCTTGACGACCCATATTTCGACTTGATAGATATCGAAGTAAACTTTGACAAATACAACGCTATTCTAGCAAAAGAAGGTAAAAAACTTTATCCTCATCAGGAAGAAGGTATAAAATTTTTATTATCTAGAAATGGTTGTGTTTTAGCTGATGATATGGGGTTGGGAAAATCGATTCAATCAATTATTGCTGCCTTGGAAAGTGGTGCCAAAAAAATATTGGTTGTAGCACCATCTTCAGCCAAAATAAATTGGGAGCGAGAAATAAATGTTTTTTGCAAAGAAACAACTATTATTGAGAATAAAAAATGGTCTGAAGCTAAATTTACTATTATTAATTTTGATATTTTAAAAAACTTTCACACGATAAAAGAGACTAAATTGGATGGTAAAGAAATTACTTTGAACCGAGAACTCGCTGAAGCTGGTTTTGATTTAGTTATTATAGATGAAGCACATTATTTGAAAAATAATAATAGCAAACGTGGTAAGATTATGGTTGAATTAACTACAAAATTCAACATTGGTAAAGTTTGGTTACTTACTGGAACTCCAGTTGCTAATAGACCTATGGATTTCTTTAACTTGTTAAAGATTATAAAGTCTCCAATAGCTGAAAATTGGAAACACTATGCTGTTAGGTATTGTGATAGTAAAAAGTTCTTTAAAACGCTTAAAAACGGTCAAAAAAAACAAATATGGGTAACTGATGGTGCTAGTAATCTAGAAGAACTTGCCTCAAAAACCAAAAACATAGTTTTAAGAAGGTTAAAAACTGAAGTTCTAGAGATGCCAGATAAAGTTATCTCACCAACTTATCATCGTTTATCTAAAATCGAAGAGTCTCAATATGAACAACTATGGGATGACTATTTAGAAAAAAGGATTCTAGAAGGTAAACGTAATGGTAACCTACAAAAAGATTTAGTTGAATTAATCTTGCTTCGTCAATTTATTGCATCTATAGCAATACCTTACACTATTGAAATGGTTGAAAACGCTATTGAAATGGGTAGAAAAGTCATTATATTTACTAGTTTTACTGAAGAATTAGAAACACTAACAAACCATTTTGGTAAATTAGCTGTGAAACATAATGGGCCTATGACTCAAAAACAAAAACAAAATTCTGTGGATTCTTTTCAAAACAATCCTAAGGTAAAAGTTTTTATTGGGAATATAAAATCGGCTGGTGTTGCTATTACATTAACAGAAGCGACTGTTGTTGTTTTTAACTCATTTGATTGGGTAACAGGAAATAACGAACAAGCCGAAGATAGATGTTTTCGTATTGGTCAAAAAAATGATGTCAACGTTTATTATCAATTATTCGTTGATACAATATCAACTAGAATGTGGCACATGCTTAAACATAAGAAAGAGGTTATTAATATAATTTTAGGGGATAAAAAATTAAGTGATGAAGAAATAACTGTTATCTTAACAGAAAATTTAATGAACGAATTATAATGGTAAAAATATACTCATTTCCAGAATGCCCTTACTGTACTGAATTAAAGACAATCCTTACTGAGGAAAATGTAGAGTTCACTGATGTAAATGTAAACTTGTCAGAAAATGAAGAAGAATTTAATAAAATACATGCGATAACCAATTCTGACGAAGTACCTGTTATTCTGGTTAATAAACAATTACTAGTCCCTAATGTTAGTTTTACATCTATTAGAGAAGCGGCTAATCTAACAAAGAAATTTTTAGGTTAATTCTTTTTTTTCTTATATTTATAAGAAAAACTAATATGCCAATAGATACAACAGATAAAGATAAATTATTTAAACAGTTAAGACATTCTCTGGGTGCTCCAATTCGTCAAATAGAGTTACTTGATGAAACACTTTGTACACTACTTGAACTTTCGATTGAAGATTACGCTCAATACGTTCAAGAATGGTTAATCGAGCATCAATGGCAATCATTGTTAGGACATAATATTACAACAACAGATATGGCCTTTGCTTTGAGTGTTAGGAGTCAGGATTATGTTAATAAATCAACATATGCTTATTCAAAACAAGTTGGTTTACAAGCAAATGGTCCTTGGGAATTAAAGAAAGATTTTGTTGAATTAGAAGCTGGTAGACAAGTTTATCAAATTCCAGCTGGACGTGAAATAAATGAAGTTCTTTGGATTACACCACCACCCACTAGCCAAGCTTTATTAGCTAATTTTGGTGGTATTGATTATGGTTTCGGTGGTGGTTTTGCTCAAACTGGTGGTGGTGTTGGTACTGCTGGTTCTGGAGCTGGTAATAAAGGTTATTATATCGCACCAGCGTTTGATATTTTACTTACAGCTGCTGATATGAATCTTAAAAATAGGATTGTTAAAAGTGAATTGGTTTATAAAATAACTGCTGGACCGAATGGGACTAAATTATTGCATTTGTTATCTGTTCCTGGTTCTAAATTTAGTTTTGGTCAGGGTTTTGGTGGTGCTGGTGGTGTTGGTGGTTCAGTAAGTATGAGAGGGTGTCGAGTTTGGTATTTTTATTATGATACCACACCAGAAAACGCTGACCAATGTTTACTTGATAATCCCGATGTTATTAAAATGCCTAATCAAATACCATTATCCAAATTAGAATACTCTGATTTTAACGAACCAACTAAAACATTGATTCGACAATTATTTATTGCTGAAGGAAAAAGAGCACTAGGTAGAACACGTGGTAAATTTAGTGGTATTGTTGGGCCACCAGAAGCTGAAAGAACTATGGATTATGAAACACTTCTTAGTGAAGGTAATGAGGAAAAAAAAGAATTATTAGCACGTTTAGACGCTAGACTTTTGAGGTTATCAACAACTTCACAATTAGAAAGGTCGGCATCTGAAGCGACATCTTTAAATACAGCTTTAAAATTTCAACCATTAGGTTTTTGGGTATATTAAAAAAGGGGTTTAAACCCCTTTTTTTATTTTAAAATAACCACCCATCATCTTCTTTTTTCAGACTTATTTCTTCATAGTCATCTGGTCTTTCACTATAGGTGTCATCTACCTCGTCATCCAATAAAAGAACTTCATCACTTCTAACTAGATTCCCTTCTTCATCTTCTTCCATTTCTATACCATCATCGTCTTCACCAGTTTCTGAATATATCTTTGTTTTTTTAGGTTCTTTTAAAACAACTTGGTTAGCTTTTTCTTTTAAAAGTTTAGTTACTTCTGTTGTGTTTTGTTCTTTTGTTTCAACCTCATTATCTTCAACTTCTTCACCGTACATTACTTTTCTTTCTGTGATATAGTCTAAATATTGTTGGTATCTATCTTCACCTAATTGATTAGCCATCACTTGATAGTACTTATCTCTTTGATTGGCCTCTTTTTCGTATTTAAAGATGTCCTTTACGTGACACAAAGGTTCTAACCATTTCCTTGATATTAATTGACCTGAACCATCATCTGCTACATCAGCGATTATAAACACATCTAATGGAAGTTCACCAAATTTAATAAGTGAGGTAAAATTAGCTAACTCTAGTCGCTTAAATATTTCATCTAAAGATTCTTTTTCACGATTGATTCCTTCAAGTCTTGCTATAACCATTCTTTCATGATAATCAACTCTAATTGCATCCCAAGTTTCTTGTTCCATATAATTTGGTAATTTATCAACTTTATCCCAAAATTTAATTTCCTTATCTTCCATAGTCATAAGCTCTTCATATGAATCTTGGTCTGCTTCTTTATATGGTTTTCCCGATATAAGACCGCATTCATTTTTGGTGAATACAGTTCTTTCTTGAAGATATTCAGTGGTTGTTTTGGTTACCTTATCTTTAACCTTTATTATGTTTAAAAGAATCTTTTCTCGTACTTCAGGTTCAAAACAAACCAATAATGGTTTTACCTTTTTATTAAACGATTCCAAGAAACGAGCAACGTTATAATCATCGGTGTATAAACTGGAATTTATTTCATCCATTCTAGTTTGCATATCAACGATGTTTTCATCACCTACCTCGAATGTTAGTATCGCTTTTTTAAGCATTTCTAACTCTTTTATCGCTTCAAAATCTCGTTCAACAATTGTTGGGTCAATCAAACGACAGCTAAGTTCAACAACTTTATTTGGCTTTGGCCATTCACCATGGTCTTTAAAATAAGCTTCTCTCAATTTTTTGGTCATTTTATTCTTATCAACCGTTTTTAAATCTCCTTGAGATTTTGATGTTCCAGTGTTGATATAATATAAAACTTCACCCAAAGTTACGTTTAGATTATCTCTAATAGCTAGTTCCATGTGAGCTTGCTTAGGTAATGGGTCACCATTTTTATTTTTTTGTGACGCTCTCTTTTTATAGTCAGAAATTGTGCTCTTTATTTTAGCTTTTGACGCTATTTTAACCAAAGGAATTTGGTAGTTATAAATTTTATCTACGTAGTCTTGATAGTAGCTAATAAATGAATAACCATCACCATCTAATAACATTCTAATCGCTTTACCTAAAAATTCTTCAATATAAACAGACATTTTTTTAGATTTAACGGAATTACCAACTAATTTAATTTTACCATCAATATCGGTTGCGTAATTTTTACGAGCAAAATTTATTGTTGAGTTACAAATATCATCAATATCTAACCCCATTCTACCTTCCATGTAATTCTCGTTGAATTCAGCCAATACAGCACTTAAACCTGTAAGTTCCTCCCCAGCTTCGTCTTTGGTTTTCCAATGGCTACCTTTAGCCACATATTTTATTTCGTCTATGTTTTCTGGAAACGCAAAATTACAACCATCAGTATCTAAAACCAAAGGTTCGAAATTATATTTCTCATGAAAATGTTTAACCATAAGACGTAAAGCTTGACGACCACGACAAGTTGTTTCTTCGGCTGAATCAGTGTCTCCCCAATTAAATATATACGGGGCTCCATAAGAACCAAACCATGAATTAGCTAGAATTTTTAATGGTAATTGTTTTTTATCATAAAGATTAGAAAGACGTTTATGTTCAGCTATATTAGCTTTCATTTCCACGATTTCTTCTTGACTCATTAAATGTTCTTCATTATTTAATTTTTCTTGTAGTTTTTTAGCTTTCTTCTTTTCTATCCCAGTAAGGAATTTAAATTCATCACGTGTATCTACGATATAAGTAAGGAACCCTCTCATTACTCCAGAAATATCTAAATCTGGAAATATCAACCACGTAAGTTGTGTTTTTGGATAAAGAGCTGCAAAGTCAAGTTTTACAACTCGTTTTGAGAAACCTACACGTAATAATCTAGATAACCCACCGACAAAATCTCTTTTAGGTTGTGTATCTGGAATCGCTAAATTATTTTCATATGACCACGCAGACATAATTAATTTCCACTGACCAGCAGTACCCATCGTTGAAGAACGTTGGAATGTAGTTGGTAACATTTTCCCTATAAGAAAACTAGCTTGGTTATAAAGATTATCAATTTGTTCTGTCTCCCATAAGTCATCACATAAATATCGTTGAACGATATAGGCCCCAGTAACTATTTTATATGTTACTTTAAGTTGGTTTTTTTCTGTTATTTTATACCAATCACCGTTTTCATTATTAAAAGCGTATTGATTTTCTACATCTCTCCAAGTTGTGTTTATCTTATCTCCAGCAACATAAACTCTATTTGGTTTAGCGATTCCTGAATATTGTGTGATGTATTTTAATCCCCACCCTTTGATTTCTGAGTTAATAGCCATCGCTCTACGAACAGCATGTGAGATATCGATTATATTGTAACCGTACATGTTTGTTTGTGTGTACGACTCTGTTTCACCACCTAATTTTAATTTTGCTGGTCTACGTTTTATCTTCGATATTCTATTTAGTGTAATAGCTAAATCGGTTATTGGAATACTTAGACGTTCAGCTCGTTCAAATAAAAATGGCCAGTCAAAATTTTCTGAATTATATCCAGTGATTATATCTGGTTTTATAATGTCTATTATTTTAAAAAACTTTGCTATGTTATCTCGTTCTGAATTACGTTTATCAGCTAGTGTATCCCCCGTTGATTCCAATACGTGTTCTATACCTCTATTATCCCTAACACCAATTTGAAAAATCGCATTTTTAGATGCGAATAAACCTTCAGTTTCTAAGTCAAATTGAAATCTATGTAGGTCATCATAATCTTCAAATCCTTTAAACAATCTTTTACCACTTTGGATTAGAAATTGTTCGGCTGGACTAAAAACAACAAAAAACTTTATATTTTCTTTATCAAAAATATCAACACCACCTTCTCTAAAAAAGTTAATAAGGTCGTTGTAAGACTTTTTACATTTAGCGATGTATTTGTAACCACTATCCATTCTAGGTGGTACATAACCTTCTTCATTGTGTGTTCTAAGTTTTGATATTTTTACATCAAATTTGGCGCAAGCTTCGAAAATCTTCATTCTCTTACCTCCGTAAATCATTTTTGTGATGTCTTCCTTGAACCAAAGAAATGGTTGAAATTTGTGTTCTTCGATTCGCTTACCCATTTTAGGGTCGTTTATAACCAAACTTACCTTTGCTTTATGGTATTCTGCTTCTACTGCAACAATATACTTTTGGGGGTTTGAACCATGTAAAAACTGTTCAATTCTTTCGTTATTTACAACGTGTTTTGTTTGACTCATAATTTGTAATTTGAAGCAAATATACTTCATAATTAAAGTTTAGACAAGTCATTTGACCATAAAAAATTTTAACTTTGTATGGTACAAAGTTACATTTATTTTTTCAGATGTGCAATTATTTTCGTTTTTTCAGTAAAAGTAATATATTTATAAACGTGGGAATAATGTTCCCACAAAATAAAAATGTAATTATGAAACAAGAAGAAATTAAAATCAGGGTATCATCAAAATTAAAAAATGATTTCCAACACATATGTGAATTTGAGGAAACAACTATGTCAAATAAAATCAATACTTTTATAGTATCAGAAGTCAAAGATAAAAATAGTATTTTAACTACAACTAAAAAATTAGTTAAATTAGATGTAATTAATTCAGCTGGTAGGATGTATTGTAAAAGTGAAATATTAAAAACAGTGTTAGATGTTGATGGTTTTGAAATAACTGAAATAGAACGTATAAACAAACAACCATTATATGGTCAATTTGGACATCCTGGTGATGCTGAAAAAATACACAAGTATAATGCAACACACGCAACCACTAATATAAGGGTTGAAGATGATTGGTTAGTTGGTGATGTAACCATTTTAAATCCATCAATCTTACCAGTATTAGATAATTTAATATTTAGATTAAGAGGAACGGGTGAAATTAATAAAGATGGTATTGTTGAAAACTTAGAAATAATAGGTTTTGATGCGATATTAAAAACAGAGGATTATTATTAACATTTTTTAATATCCCCATCTAATACGTTTACATATAATTGTTCTCTTATTGGGACGATAAGCTTTCCTGAACCATCTAAAAATTCAATTGTAAATTGACATACATATCTACCAGCAACTGAAGTTTCTTTTTCTGTAAATTGATAAATTAAATAATATTCTTCCCCGACACAATCATTTTTGGGTTCAACCAATTGTATACCTGTTTCTTTTTTCGCAATTTTTTTAACCCCACTTATAACATTAGTCATGGTAAAAGTAATTGTTGCGTTTTGGACCATATCATGAAATTTATGAAAATCATTTCTGCCGTCCTGTATAAGTTCCAATTTTAAAGTTGGGAGTGTTGAGTTTTTATTTATAAAAAATTCCATTTCTAAAGTGTATTAAAATATTGAACCAGTAATTCTTAACCATTGATTATTTGATTTCCAATATAAATAGGTATTATCCCAAGTGACAGACCCATTTTTACCTACAGCATCAACACTACTAGTTGGGACTGCCGATGATTTATTGATTACCAAATCAGGTACATAAACTGTATTTGCTGATGTTCCTGTTATACCATTTCCTAAAACAATAGTTCCATTACCACTTGCAACGCTACCATTTCCGTGTACAAAACTAGTATTACCACTCGCAATAGAACTAATACCACCAGCATGACTTGATGAACCAATTGCTGTTGTTGTTTGACCTTCAGCATGACTTGATTGACCAATCGCTGTTGTAATAAATCCTTCAGCATGACTAAATTGACCACTTGCTGTTGTATTGAGCCCTTCAGCATGACTAAAGCCACCAACAGCGATTGTATTAGCACCTTCAGCGTGAGATGCTTGTCCAATCGCTGTTGTATTAGCACCTTCAGCGTGACTTGTAATACCACTCGCTATCGTTTGACTACCTTCAGCATGGCTAGATTCTCCAATAGCTACCGATAAATTACCTTCAGCATGACTTGTAATACCACTCGCTATCGTTTGACTACCACCAGCATGACTTCCAACACCACTAGCTGTTGTTCTATCACCTTCAGCATGACTATTGTCACCACTCGCTCTTGTAGCATTACCTTCAGCATGACTAGCAATTCCACTTGCTGTTGTATTGAGCCCTTCGGCATGACTATAATCACCAGCAGCTCTTGTATTAGCACCTTCAGCGTGACTTGTAATACCGCTTGCTATTGTACTACTACCTTCACTATGACTTGCTAGACCACTAGCTGTTGTTTTATTACCACTAGCATGACTGTAATCGCCACTAGCTGTTGTACCACTACCTTCAGCGTGAGAAAAATCACCATTTGCTACTGTTAATTGCCCTTCAGCGTGACTTGACACACCAATCGCTGTTGTTAATTGCCCTTCAGCGTGGCTTCCATCACCAATAGCTACCGATAAATTACCTTCAACATGACTAAAATTACCAGAAGCTATCGTTTGACGACCTTCAGCATGACTTGCAATACCACTAGCTGTTGTTGTACTACCTTCTGTGTGGCTATTAGTACCACTAGCTGTTGTACTAGTACCTTCAGCATGACTTCTTACACCACCAGCTATTGTATTAAGACCTTCAGCATGACTACCTGTCCCAGAGGCTACTGTAAAATTACCTTCAGCATGACTGTAATCGCCACTAGCTACCGTGACTTTACCTTCAGCGTGACTAGATTCTCCAATCGCTGATGTGCCTTGACCTTCAGCCAATGCATAATCACCCGTTGCATCCAATCCACTTGAATTTATTGTTTTTAGTGAATTAATACCAGTTGAACCAGATACCCAATATGAGGTTCCACCACTTGAACCAACTACCACATATCCATTTACATCTAACCCCAAATTATTTATACTAGAACCACTAGCCAATTCCTTTATATTTAATAAATTAACATAGGTTGTATTTGCTGATGTTCCTGTTATACCATTTCCTAAAACAATAGTTCCATTACCAACAGCTCTACTACTACTACCGTGTACAAAACTAGTATTACCACTCGCAATAGAATTAATACCACCAGCATGACTTGATGAACCAATTGCTGTTGTTGTTTGACCTTCAGCATGACTTGATTGACCAGCAGCTGTTGTAATAAATCCTTCAGCATGACTAAATTGACCACTTGCTGTTGTATTGAGCCCTTCAGCATGACTAAAGCCACCAACAGCGATTGTATTAGCACCTTCAGCGTGAGATGCTTGTCCAATCG
>Ga0209702_10005305_pt1 | contig 17694 bp, 16 predicted proteins | sample FRY01_FD_187210 | JGI IMG/M metagenome (GOLD analysis project Ga0209702, IMG submission 187210) | Freshwater microbial communities from Lake Fryxell liftoff mats and glacier meltwater in Antarctica - FRY-01 (SPAdes) (version 2) | ecosystem: Environmental > Aquatic > Freshwater > Ice > Glacier...
TCCATTGTACTTTTCTTAATTGCTTCCTCATTTAATTTATTTGTCGCAATTGTAGCATAATTGAAACTAACCGCATAATTACTAAAGCTCAGCGCAATATTTTTAATCTTAAACTCAGCTTCAAGCTTGTTATTTAATTCTTTTAAAACTGCAGAACTGGGGAATACTCCGGCACTTATCTTATTGTCATTTAAAAATCCTGCATTATGTTGAACTGCATGATCGGCTGTTAAAAATACGGTATAATTACCTTTCCCGACCTTTGTATCCAAATAGCTAAAAAACGATGCGAAGTCTCGGTCAAGTCGCAGGTAGGTATCTTCAACCTCAACAGAGTTTGGCCCAAACTGATGTCCTATATAATCGGGAGATGAAACGCTGATTGCAAGGAAATCGGTGATTGCATCTGCACCCAGTGCTTCATTTTCAACTGCAGCTTTTGCCAGATCCATGGTTAGTGAACTACCATAGGGGGTACTGGTTAGTAAACCTAATCCGCGGCTCAGCATTTCTGAAGTCCTGACAGGAAGTGTGGATGTATTCATTCCCGGGAATTTACCTTCGTATGGAACATCGTCCTTAGTGCTTTGAATATAGGTATCGATAGGGTACAGGGTATTCCAATCTTGTTTCAAATATTTTTCAGGATATTTCTGTTCATTGAACTTTGTAAGCCAGCTAGGAAGCTGCTTCATATAATAGGTGCTTGTAATCCAGTTTCCCGAACTGCCATCGTACCAGTATGCAGCATTGGCGCTATGCCCTCCGGGCAGAATAGAACCGCGGTCTTTAGATGCGATAGCAATCACTTTAGATCTAAAATTGCTTGCAAGCCTAAGTTCATCAGTCATAGTGGTTACCAGTAAGTTCTTTGGAGACATTTGTCCGGCAGATACAGAATTACTTCCTACGGTAGAAACTGTTGAGTCGGCTGAGCAGTACATATCTTTTCCAGTTGCCTGTATGATCCAGTCATTCCCGGTGATACCATGTATTGCAGGAACAGATCCGGTATAGACTGTGGCATGTCCAATTCCGGTAACACTAGGAACATAATTAATATAAGCATTTTCACAGGAAAATCCTTCGTTCAACATCCGCTTAAATCCTCCATTCCCATAACGCTCATAGAAGCGATATAAATAATCCCATCGCATCTGATCTACCATCAATCCTACCACTAATTTTGGCCGGGGAATGTTGGTATTTTTGGCTGGTATTAGTACTTTGGCTTGCTGAGCAGCGCTTGAAAAAGCTGCAAATGCTAATAAAGTAAAAAACAGGTATTTTATTCTCATCGTATTTGGTTTAAGTAATTGATTTGTTTTTTTGTTCTGAATATTGATGGATTTGTTTAATCTATGTCAATCTGAGTCTATAATTTCATGGCTTTTTAGGAATTACAAGTATCGGCTTAATAAATAAACCCATTTGTAAAAATATACAATAGGCTCAACTAATTAGTCCAATCATAAGGCTATTTAACTAAGGAAATTTGATATGGGAACAAATTAATTATTTTAGGATAGCAGTACTTTCTTTTTTAGCCTGCACTTTATCCATGGTGACATTACCAATATAAGTTGCACCCGTTTCGACCTGTAATGAATTTGTATGAAGTTCGCCAAGGATATTTCCCGAACTTTTTATGTCAATTGAATCTGCTTTTACACTTCCGTTCACGGTGCCGTAAACTACAATTTCCCTAGCCTTGATATTCCCCTCGATTATTCCATTCTCCCCAATAATTAATCCCTCCCCAATAATCAGGTCTCCTTTAATATGGCCGTCAATTCTCACAAAAACATCAGACTCAATTCTGCCATGGACTACACAGCCTTTGCTAATCAGTGTGGGAGAGGGAGTAGTTTGTCCGTTTTTAGAGCCAGCCATCTTCATTAATTTACACTCAGGAAGTTTTTTGGATTGACAGGTTTCCCGTTTTTCCTTACTTCGTAATGGAGATGGTTTCCGGTAGAGTGTCCGGTGGATCCAACTTGACCTACAACCTGGCCGGTATTGACCGTTTGCCCTACTTTAACATTAACCTTTGATAAATGCCCGTAAAGTGTTTCAAGATTATTTTTATGTATGATCTTTACGCATTTTCCATACCCCTGGAACCAGCCTGCAATGACAACTTTTCCGTCGGCTGTGCTTTTTACAGCATCACCCCTGCGGCCTTTAAAATCTATACCGGGATGAAATTCAACTCTTCCCCGCCTGATTGGATCGCTCCGATAACCAAATAATGAATTTATAGTATAATTAGCCGGATATCCCATAGGGGTGAAGGCAACACCAAGCAGAAAATCTTCTAGGCGTTCATCATACAATGCATAGGTTTCTTCAAAGCTGAGTTCTGTGGAGGACTCGTTATTACCACCTATATCATCAACCTTAAATCCTTTAATTCCTCTTTTAATGAGATATTGATTAATTTTTTTTAGCTTGTTTTCGATATTCTGTATATAATTCTTAGCCTGAGTACTATCAGTTGGTGGTGGAATCTGTTTCTTTAAATGCGCTATTTGTCTATTATATCCTATTCTTTCCTTTTCGATCTTGCTGAGTTCAAGAGAAAGGAATATTATTGTGAACGTTAGAATAAAAAGGGTAATCCCTATTGTAAGGGCATAATGTTTTAAGCGGTTGATATGTTTTGTTTTAATACGGAGGGATTTTGTTTCGCCCTTATTAGAGCCAACGATCAAAACGGTACTGAAATCTGATTTCGAAAATATCATTTATCTCCTTATTTTATGGATAAAAGCGATTTTATCCTGTATCCATTTTCAAAGCTATGATACAGCATTTTATTGTTTTTTAAAAACATTTTATCAATTTAATTGTATGTTTATTCTAAATCAATAAAATTATCCTATTTTGTATACAATATGTTTAGTTCGTATTAGCACGATATGAACAAATATATTCCAGCAGGATTTTTTTTCTCTTGATAGGAAATTAATGTTAAATTGAAATTAACGTATATATAAACTCTAATCTAAATAACAGAATGTTTGCAATTCAATCATTTTCCAGCTTAATTGAAAATAGTAATGCTACAACTGTTGTAACTACTTTATCAGAATGATCGGCGGGGCTGTAAATTTTATTAAGAATCTTCTCGATAAAAAAGACCGCCAAAAAGAGATTGTTGCAGACTTTCATACTACGATAATCAGGGTTGATGATAATTTTATCTCATCAAGTTCAGTGATGCTTGATGAAAGGCTAATTGGAAACATATATTCTTTGAAAGAAGTTACTGTAGTATCAACAGCTGAAATATCAGGCAATATCACTTCCAGAAAAAGTAATATAAACGGAAAGGTAATTGGTGATATAATTTCTATCGAGTCTGCACTAATTAAAAGTTCTGCGATAGTATGTGGCAATATCAGGGCTAAATCAATTACTGTAGAGCCGGGATGTATCATTAATGGAATGATCCGGATTGAAGGAAATATTGATGAACGAGATCTGATTGAGAAAGTTGAGAATCGACTCCCGCCTAAACGGAAAGAGTTTATTGAAATGCCTTTTCTGATTTCTGAGCCTGAAGAAACTGAAGCAGAACCGGTTATCAAAAGTTTAAGTCAGGCCGACAGGCCATCTGAAGCCAATAAGAGGGTACTAGTATTGAAAAATAAAGGAGCTAAGGTTGTTGAACCGGAAGAGGCCAATAAGCCTAACACCAACGGCTGGTATTGATTGTATAATCCGTCCTTTCTATTTTACCACTCAGATTACTAGCTGACTGAATTTCTAATTTATGACTACTGTATCTACTTACAAAGCAGCATCGGCTGTTGCATTAATTGCAGAAAAGCATTTTGCAGATCACTTGCATGAAGCAGTTGAAAGGGGTGAATTAGATCTGGCAGCAGCTCCATCTGCTAGTCTGATTGAAACCATGCTTGATACAGCATTTTGGGCAAGTTTAAGAAGGGAAGAGGGTAATTCTCCGAAAATTTCAATTGCTTTCCTTTCACCGGAGCAAGCAGCATCTGCGCTTCAGTTTGAGCAAAAACTTGAATTTAACAGCAAGGTATTAACGAAACTAGGCCCGGGAGTTGAGCGGCCAGGCGTGCATTTGGGCGTATGGTACGATGAAAATGGTTTATATGTTTGGGGTACAACCCATAAAATTCCTAATTGTTGTTTTGTGCTGGATGTTTCTGAACCCGGTTTGCTAGTTATCAAGCATAGAAGAATGCATGGCTTCGGGAAATTTACCAATATTATGGTGCTCAGGGGTGACCAAATCAAGGTGGTGGATGAGAGTAGTGCAAATCTTCCCGATTGCCCAATATTATTGACTTCTTTGCTTGGTTTAACATCAGATTCTGATGATAATTCTGTTAATGTGCTGATTCAGCTTGCCACTTCCATGCGCGCACACAAACATGGAGGAATTCTGTTAGTTGTTCCTTCAGCTACTGATGCATGGCGTGAATCTATACTAAAGCCTATTAAATATTCTGTTTCTCCGGCATTTGCCGGACTGACCGACTTGATGAATGATGATGAGAATAAATGGACCTCTAGCGTATGGCTTGGAGAACTAAGCAGGGAGATTGATGGTATTGCCGGACTTACGGCTATAGACGGTGCAACAGTAATCAGTGATAAATATGAGGTGCTTGCCTTCGGTGCTAAAATCGGAAGGATTGATGGCAGTCTGAGAGTGGAACGGGTTCTCTTAACCGAGCCGGTAGTAGGTGGGGAAGGGATAATTGTTAATCCCGCCAGCAGTGGCGGTACAAGGCATATTTCTGCGGCACAATTTGTTCATGATCAGCGTGACTCAATCGCTTTGGTTGCTTCCCAAGATGGGCATTTTACTATTTTTACTTGGTCTCCATGTGAGAATCTGGTTCATGCTCATCGGATTGATAGTTTACTGCTATAATTAGCAAATTTGGGAATTAGCAAATCAGCAAATTTGAAAATTAGTAAATGAGCCTTCGGGAATACAACGGTGTTTATTACCAATCAGTAGATAATATTGCAGCTGTCTGTTTTATATTTTCAAGGATGCCGACAGTATTGAACTTACCTCAGTTTAATGTTATTGTTGGATAGACTAAGTATAAATAGTACTGTCTGACGTTCTTAAACCCGATTAAAGCGGATACCGGCCTGTGCTTAATGCCTGTGTAGTATGAGCGAAAAGCGGGATTTCCATTAAAAAAGGCACAGCAGCAGTTTTCCAAACGATAGAAACTTTAACTACACGACAAAAAAGAATTATAAACTCTTTCATTTACTATAATTATATCAAACTCACTTAAACTTTACAGTTTCCGGTTGAGAGGGCAAGTTAAGAATAGCTTCCAAATCAGAATGTAAGATATACCTAATATAGATACTTTCAATTTCAGGAGAAGTTATCCCATATATCAGTGAATGTTTTATTCCGGAATTTGTTGACTTAAACAGTGTAGTGTTCCAAATCCCCAAATCAGGTCTGTAGCATTAATTGGTACAACCTTTCGCTCAGGGAAACATCCTGCAATAATATTTAATGCCTCAATGTCTTTTGAATCATTAAAAACCGGAACCAATACTGAATTATTTAATATCAGAAAATTAGCATAACTGGCCGGTAAACGAAGTCCGTCGAAATCAAGTCGAGAGGGCATTGGCAAACTGATAATATTTGGAGTTTTTCCATTCTCTAATTTTGCCTTTTGAAGCCGTTTCAGGTTATCTTGTAGTGCATTATAATTGGTGTCATTGGGATCTGACTCTACAACTGTAATGATTGTATCTTCATTCACAAATCGGCTTAAATCATCAATATGACCATGAGTATCGTCCCCGGTAATTCCATCGCCAAGCCAGATCACATTGTTTACACCAAGGTATTCCTCAAATACTGCTTCATAATCTTCACGGCTAAATCCTGGGTTTCTAACTTGTATATTTTGATGCATTAAACACTCTTCTGAAGTAAGCAGAGTTCCCTTTCCGTTTACATCTATTGCTCCTCCTTCCAGAATTACCGGCTTGCCATTTCGAAGAACAGATGTCAAAGGGATATTAAGAAAATTTGCTACAGACGTTGGAACCAATCTGTCGAGCTTGTAGTTCTTGTATTTTGCCCAACCATTAAAATGAAAATCCAATGCTTCCCTTTTATCTCCGTTTTTTACTACAATCGGGCCGGAGTCACGCATCCAACTCCTGTTGGTTTTTTGAAAAATAAAACTAAGCTTTTCAAGATTTACATGAGCTTTTTCAAGCATTTCAAAAACTTTTTTCTTCTGTTTTTCATCGCTGACCAACAGGAAAACTTCTTCAAATTCGGCTACTTTTTTAATGAATTCAACAAAATCCCATTGAACCGCAGCAAATTTGCCGGGCCAGTCTTTTCCGTTGTGCGGAAAGCAAAGTAATATACCCTGCTGCTTTTCCCATTCGGCAGGAAACCTTCTACCTGTATTCATATTAATCAATGGCTCTTTTTGTGATATCGCCAAAGGCATCAATTCTTCTATCCCTGAAGAAAGGCCAGTTTTGGCGTACATTTTCCTGTAACTCGAGGTCAATTTCGGCGATAAGGATCTCTTCCTGATCGTGGGAGGCCTGAGCAAGAATCTCTCCTTGCGGACCGGCAATGAATGAAGATCCCCAGAATTGAATTCCTGCTGTATCAGGTAAGTATTGTTCCAGACCAATACGGTTTGCTGCTGCGATATATACTCCGTTTGCAACGGCATGCCCCTTCATTACATTCATCCACGCTCCATGTTGTTTTTCGCCATATTGTTCCTTTTCTAGCGGATGCCAACCTATTGCTGTCGGGTAAAATAATACTTCAGCACCTTGCATAGCTGTCAATCTTGCAGCTTCAGGATACCATTGATCCCAGCAAATCAGAGTGCCTATATTTCCTTTTTGGGTTTTAAAAGATTTGAAACCGAGATCTCCGGGAGTAAAATAGAATTTCTCATAAAAATGAGGATCGTCTGGTATATGCATCTTCCGGTACAATCCGGCCTCCGAACCATCAGTGTCAATTATGTAGGCACTGTTATGATATATTCCAGCCATCCTTTTTTCGAAGAAAGGTACAATGATTACCACCCCAAGCTCTTTTGCTACTGCACTGAAAGCTATAAATGAGGTGCTGTAGAGAGGCTCTGCCAAGGCAAAATTGGCTGTGTCTTCTGACTGACAGAAATAGTGACTGCTGTAAAGTTCCGGTAATGAAATGACTTCGGCTCCCTGTTTTGCAGCCTCGCGAACCCAGCTCAGGCATTTTTTCAAATTGTTTTCTGCTATATCATTGAGATTAAGCTGAAGCACAGCAATTTTATAGGTACTTTTTGACATATTGGTATCTTATAGGAGCCGTAAAACTGCAAAATTAATGATTTTAATTTAATAAGGCTGATAGGGTCAAGGCTGACAGGGTTCTGAACCCTGTCAGCCTTAAAGAAATTACCATTATAATGTCATGAATAGGAGATTTGATTCTTCGCTTTGATCTGTTTGATACTGTAAAGGATTTAATCATAAATGATCATACGAAGCAGAACTATTTGTTGACAAACAAGCTGTCATTGAAACATTAAACTGCCACTTTAGGGTAGTTATTGGCAATAGTTTTTCTCTCAATCAGTTGTTTATACACTCCGTCCCATAATTCTATTCTACTTTCTAAAGATTGTATTACGGCCTCCTCTGCTTCTATCCAAAATTGCTCATTATTACCACAAAGATTTGCTGTCATTTGCAATGCAAGATGACTATGGTGGTCTCCATCAACTTCTATATGTCGTTCAATGTAATATTTAAAGATTGAAATTTCATTGGGGAAATTCTTGTGTATTTCATTAATTATTGAAATGAACATTCCTGGAATTAAGTCTTCACGACCAAAAGTGAAAATTGCTGATTGCAAATAGTCTTTTTTGCTAGATATAATTTTAAAGGTGAAGTCAACAAAATCTTGAGCCTGTTTTGGCGCTTTCGAAATGTTAAAAGCATTTTCAAAATTTCCGGTCTGTTTCAATTCTTCAATGAATATTTCAATTTGCTTTGTCTCTGCTCCACATTGTTTCATTGCCTCAATATATAACTCAAAATGGCTTTTTCTTTCGCCATTAGAATCAATATCTGATTCTTCGCCAACTACAATTTCATTGATAAGGTGTCGAGTATCTGCCGAACCTTTTGGAAACCAAGGAACTGTTGTGCAAGTCAAATTATTTTGCAAAGTTTTAAGTAAAGACATAAAATCCCAAACCGCATAAACGTGGTATTGCATAAAAATCTTTAGATCGTCAATGTCTGTGATTATTGAATAAACTTTATGATTAATGATTCCTTGTCTTAAGGGTTCTATTTTGTTTCTTAGCCGTTCTATTTGTTGATTCATTTTTTGTTGATTTATATTGTGTGTTGATCTTTTTTCAATTGCTGTTATATCTAAATTTTATGAGAAATTAGATAGATTTAATAGTTATTAGATATGATCAAAGCTAATCGGATCAGCTTTTTTGTAAATTCTGAATACCCATAATCCTCTCCTAGATTTCAAATTCGACAGAAAATCTAGCGTGTCATTCTCTTTGGCGAAATAGCTACCAAAGTTCATTGCTCTTTACAGTACAACCTTTCTCGACATGCATTTAAAAAGACAGAATTACTTAAATGTTATTCCAAGGCCCAGACGTATGCTGCCCATATCAAAGTTTTCTGAAATTTGAAAATTTGTAGGAAAGTCGATTTTCTGGTAGTTGTATCCTGTCTGTATACCTAAATTAAGTCCTGCATTTACGGGTATGGAATATGAAATTCCTGCTCCTGCAGTCAGACCTTTGCTTAAATTATTGAAAAGCTTCACAGAATAGCCGCCATATGCATCTAATTTGAGTCCACTAAGTTTAGGGTCTATGTAATAAGAGGCATTGAGCGTGATTGGCAATGTATTGTAATTTCCTCCACCTGATTTGCGATAATTGTCAGACCCCAATGCAAACCCAAGTCCGAAATTGTCATTCAGAAGTTTTGTAATCCCGGTACGAGTCCTGAACCCATTAAATGTTGGGTTGCCAATCAACGAGGTGCTGCTATGAATCAGAGCACTTATTTCGGTATAATTTATCACACGTCTTTGCTGAGATAATGCACTATTACTAAGCAGTAGCAAGGCTACAAATAAAAATAGGATTCCTTGAGAAAATGATTTTATATTCATTGTTTTCAATTACAAATCGATTTAATTCTACCGCAAATATAATCACATATGCTGATGTCTTTAATCCTTTTTCTGTAAATTTATGGCAAATGGAATCTCCTAAATATTTACAGGAACAAGAATGGCATTAAGCTTTGCATCATTAAATTCAGGCAGTAATGGAAACTGTTATTACCTTGAAAATGAGCATGATGCTGTACTGGTTGATGCAGGAATTTCCTGCCGAGAAACTGAAACAAGGATGGATCGACTGGGGCTGACGATGAAAAAAATCAGAGCAATTTTTGTTTCCCATGAACATACAGATCACATCCGTGGAATTACAGTGATTGCAAAAAAATATAAGTTACCAGTATACATCACTGATTTGACCTTAAAACGCTCGGGCCTTAATTTGGATCCCGGACTGATCAGATCTTTCAGTCCTCATCAGACAGTGGAAATCGGAGAACTTGTCATTACCCCATTCCCTAAATTTCATGATGCATCTCAACCGCATAGTTTTACGATAAATTGTAAAGGTTTTACAGTTGGTGTATTCACGGATATTGGTTTTCCTTGTGAACATGTGATTCGATACTTCGGCGAATGTCATGCTGCATTTCTTGAAGCTAATTATGATGATGATCTGCTTGAGAACGGAAGATATCCCTATCATTTAAAAACCCGAATCCGGGGAGTGAATGGTCACCTTTCTAATAAGCAGGCTTTTGAGCTTTTTTCGGGTAATGGGACTCATATGAGTCATTTAATGCTTTCACATCTTTCAAGAGATAATAATGATCCTAAAATAGTAATGGAATTGTTTAATCAGGTTAAATGCAAGACTAAAATTACTGTGGCATCAAGAGATCGGGAATCAGAAATTTATCATATTAATGAGACTGATGTGGCTTCGTGTAGATCAAATTCAGAAACAATCCAATTTTCGTTGTTCTGATATTTATTATTGGGGTGATATCATTGTCTAAATCAGCCTGAATGTTTATATTCGAATTGTGAATTGTTAATCTCTATGGTACTAATTGTCCTCAATGTTGTTTTTTGCCTTTCCTTCCTAGTATTTGCTTGGTTTAATTTGAATGATAATGATTCATGGCTTTGGGTTCCAATTTATCTCGCGGCTTCGGTTTTTTGTGGTCTCGCAGGTTTTGGAATGTTTTTCCCGGTACCTTATTTATTCCTGATTGGATTTTACCTGATTTATGCTGCTATTTTATTCTTCAGCAAGGATGGAGTGAAAGATTGGATTGTTGAGTATAATAGACCAAGCATTACCGAAAGCATGCAGGCAACAAAGCCCTACATCGAACAGACCAGGGAGTTTTTTGGTCTGTTGATTATTTCTGCCGCACTGGCTTTGAATTTTTTTATGTCAGGCAGGATTTGAGAACATTATTTCGAATGGTTATAAATTCATCAATTTAGCTTCTGATTGTTTTATTTTTTGATATTTTTCCCAATATTTTAATCCTTCTGATGAAAATATAAATTCAATTTCTTTGGACATGTTCGATTATGATGCAGAAAGATTAAGGGCACTTATTACAGAAGTAACCCATTCAAATGTTAGTCCCGAAACCTGGACTTGGCTAGGTGAAAAATTATCGTCGGATGATAATGCGCTTATTAATACCGCATTTGCAATGATGCCCAGAAAAACCGGGAAATCCAATATCCTGATCAGCAAAGATCAGATTAGTAAAATTGATCATGTCAAACCAGGTTTTATTGTAGAAAACTGGACCATTGACAGGCTTGGCCGGCTATGTTTATTGTTGCATATTGATCCTAAAAATCAAGAACAATATATTAAAACCATCGAAAATCTTTTTTTGGCAGCGGAGGTTTCCGAGCTTGTTGCTCTTTATTCGTTCTTGCCAATACTTGCATATCCTGAACTATGGAAGTTGAGATGCGCAGAAGGGATTCGCAGCAATATTGGCCTTGTACTTGAAGCGATTATGTACCATAATTCTTATCCTGAAAAATGTCTTGATGAAAAAGCATGGAACCAATTGATTCTAAAAGCTTTTTTTACGGATAAAGATATCATTCGGATTCCCGGCATTGATGAAAGAGCTAATGCCGAACTTGCGCTTACCCTTACTGATTATGCACATGAGAGGTGGGCTGCTAAACGAAAAATCAATCCATTTTTATGGAGGTTTACTAGTAAATTTTTAGATGAAAGTTTGATCGATGACCTTAAAAAGGTTCTTTTTGAAGGTAGTTTGAGAGAGATGCAGGCAGCAGCATTAACCTTGGTTCAGTCGGGTTCTGCATCTGCATTAGAGCTTCTGAAAACCTATCCGGAACTTTTAAGTGCTATTACAAATAATGAGCTAAACTGGACCAGTTTGGCTGTGGATTTAGATAATTAATAATTTAATATACAGAATATGTGTTGTAGCCATTCATTTGAAGACAGGAAACCTCAGGTGCCTTCTGAAGCCATGGATCTTGAGATCATTAAAGGCATGAAATTCTTTGATCCTCATGTTCACATGAGTTCGCGGACAACGGATGATTATCAGGCAATGGCGGATGCCGGAATAAAAGCTTTAATCGAACCGGCATTTTGGCTGGGGCAACCCCGGACAGGAATTGATAGTTTTAGAGACTATTATAGCAGCTTGGTAGGCTGGGAAAGGTTTAGGTCATCACAGTTCGGGATTAAGCATTACTGTACTATCGGACTGAATTCAAGAGAAGCTAATAATGAAAAACTGGCAGCCGAAGTGATGGAGATTTTGCCATTATTTATCTACAAGGAAGGGGTTGTTGGTATCGGGGAAATTGGATTTGATGATCAGACAGCTGCCGAAGAGAAGTATTATCGTCTTCAACTAGAACTTGCAAAAGAGGCCGAACTTCCGGTTCAGGTTCATACTCCTCATCGTGATAAAAAGAGAGGAACTCAGCGGAGTATGGACATAGCAATTGAGCATGGTATTGATCCCTATATGGTTATTATTGATCATAATAATGAGGAAACGGTTAAAGAAGTTCTGGATAGAGGCTTCTGGGCTGCCTTTACAATATATCCTTTTACCAAAATGGGAAATGAACGAATGGTTGAAGTCGCTAGACAATATGGCCCGGAACGTATCATGATCAACTCTGCTGCCGATTGGGGGATCAGTGATCCACTTGCAATTCCAAAGACCGCGGCTCTGATGAAATTGCGAGGAATTAGTGATGAGGTTATTCGCATGATCACTTATTCGAACGCGATCACAGCATTTGCACAAAGTGGACAGATTGACGAGAAAGACTTCACTACACCACAATCTATTGATCAATCTGAAAAATTTGAAGGTAATACCGTATTGCGTGGCGGGCAGCAGCCAAGGACAGATAAATCTTCTATTATTATCAGTTAAATTTGAAAAAGCTCCTCATTTATTTACGTCTGATGAGACCTGCCAATATCGTAACTTCAGTTGCAGATGTTCTGGCCGGAATAGCCATTTCGGGCTATTTTTTGGGGGCTGGTCAGGAATTTTTACCCGTATTTCTACTTAGCTTGTCAACCGTCGGTTTGTATGGAGGTGGGATTGTATTTAATGATGTATTCGACGCTGAACTCGACAAGATTGAAAGGCCTGAAAGAGCCATACCCAGTGGGGCTATAAGTATTGGAGAAGCAACACTGCTTGGAATCATTCTTTTAGGAATTGGTCTTTTGGCAGCCTTTGTATTCTCCATTTGGTCGGGGATTGTTGCATTTCTGATTCTTATTTTTGCTTTGATTTATGATAAGTTTGGGAAACACCATCCTTTTTTTGGTCCATTGAATATGGGTCTTTGCCGCGGACTGAATCTCTTGCTTGGAATCAGTATTCTTTCCCTATCACTTCGCAGCCTTTATTTTCTGGGCTTAGTACCCTTGATCTACATTTTCTCTATTACAATGATCAGTCGGGGAGAAGTGCATGGGTCGAACAGGAATAAACTTTATACCGGTGCATTTCTATATCTTTCCGTGATCGGATTCATCCTATATTCTTCCTTTCTGCAACAGCATTTACTCTACGCAACACTGTTTTTAATTCCTTTTGCATGGATGATATTTAAACCCTTATTTGTGGCCATAAAGGATCCGGCTGGAAAGAATATCGGGAAAGCAGTTAAAGCCGGAGTGATCTCCCTTATCCTGATGGATGCGGCCTGGGCCTCCGCTTTTGGGCAGGTGTATTTTGCCCTGCTCATCGCCTTGCTATTACCATTATCTTTATGGCTGGCAAAACGTTTTGAAGTTACTTAATTGAAATTTATCTTTATCAAAAATAATTAGCTCCTTCAAATTTTTGAATATGGCAGGAGCACCAAGCTTTATGAATTACCTACAGCAGTCATTTACCGTTAAGTTCGAATACAAAGTCTTTTTTACTTCCGGCCTTTTTAGTAAGTCTAATCCTCTTTTCAATGATTTTTTGAGAAGTATGGAGACTGAAAACATTTCCCGTAAAATACTTTTTGTAATTGATCAGGGATTTATTGATTCGGGGAATGAGGTAATTGCTGATATACGAGAATATTTTAAGGTAAATCATGCAATGCAACTTGTGCCGGAGATTATTGTGATTCCAGGTGGAGAAATTGTAAAAAATGATACTACTTATTTTGATCGGATACTTGAGGCAGTAAATACCTGCAAAATAGACCGACATTCTTACATAGCAGCTATTGGTGGGGGCTCCTTGCTCGATCTTGTTGGTTATGCAGCGGCTATTTCACACCGTGGTATCCGACATATCAGGATCCCAACAACAGTATTGTCACAGAATGATTCAGGAATTGGAGTAAAGAATGGGGTCAACTATTTTGGGAAAAAGAACTTTCTCGGAACTTTTGCACCTCCTGTAGCTGTATTTAATGACGAGCATTTCCTGAAAACTTTAAACGAAAGGCACTGGCGCTCCGGGATTTCGGAAGCAGTCAAAGTTGCCCTGATTAAAGATCCGATTTTTTTTAGCTGGATAGAAAACAATGCAAATGCGCTGGTTGACAGGGATATAGATACAATGAACTACCTAATCAGGAGATGTGCAGAACTCCATATGCAGCATATTGCAGGTAAGGATCCGTTTGAATCGGGCTCTTCACGCCCATTGGATTTTGGGCATTGGAGTGCCCACAAGCTTGAGCAACTATCAAAATTTGAAGTGCTACATGGAGAGGCTGTTGCAATGGGAATGGCATTAGATACAGTTTATTCAAGTTTATCAGGTCATTTGGCTGAAGGCGAAAGCCGTAGAATTCTGAGTTTATTAACTAAACTGGGTTTTGAACTTTCACACCCTATCATGCAGGTATCCACCAATCCGGCAATATTATTAGGCCTTGAAGAGTTTCGCGAACATTTGGGAGGTGAACTTACTATTATGCTGCTTGAGGGCATTGGCAAGGGTGTTGAGGTTCATAAAATTGACACTAAAATACTTGTAAAAGCGTCAGAATATTTAAAGGGGCTTAACCCCAAAAGCAGCAATGCTTAACCTACATCTCTGATTTAATTTATGAAACTCGCATCCGGACATTTAAGCTATTGTACTAATATCCATTCAGGTGAGAGCTGGAAGGATCATTTTAATGCATTAAAAATAAATTTTCCGGGGATTAAGGAACAGGTTTGCGGGGATCAAGCTATGGGCATAGGTTTAAGGCTTTCCAATTCTGCTAGTGTAGATATTCAGGGTGATGAAGAACTGAAGGAGTTTAAGGAATGGCTGGCAGCAAATAATGCCTATGTATTTACGATGAATGGATTTCCTTATGGAGATTTTCATCATGCCGTAGTGAAAGATCAAGTTCATGCCCCCGACTGGACTAGTAAAGAAAGACTAGATTATACTTTACGACTTTTTCGGATACTTGCAGAGCTTTTGCCTGAAGGTATAGAAGGAGGTATTTCTACTTCACCTCTCAGTTACCGCTTCTGGTTCCCGGAGAAAGAAGATTTTCAGAATGCAGTTTTATTGGCTACTCAAAATGTAATAGGTGTAGCAGAGGAACTCTTCAGAATCCGACAAAAACTTGGTGTTAAAATGCATCTGGATATTGAACCTGAACCTGATGGTATTTTGGAATCGGCTGCTGAATTTATTGATTGGTTTGAAAATGTGCTTTTGCCCCTTTCAAAGCAAATTTTACCGGATCGGCTGAATATCAGTCCTGAAGAAGCTGAAGTGCTAATCAAAGAGCATATCTGCCTCTGTTATGACGTGTGCCATTTTGCGATCGGTTATGAATCGCACAGCAAGGTTATCGAACTCCTTGAAAACAAAGGAATTAAGGTGGGTAAAATTCAGATTAGTGCAGCTTTAAAGGCAGATCTGCCGGCTAAACCAGAACTCAGGTCGGGAATCGCTGCGGCATTTGAAAATTTTAATGAGCCAACTTACCTCCATCAGGTGGTGGCAAGAAAGGAAGATGGCCAGTTTCTGCGATATCGTGATCTTCCGGAAGCGCTAAGTGATGTGACAAATCCATTGGTCAAAGAATGGCGGGCACATTTTCATGTTCCTGTTTTTGTAAAAGAGCTTGGATTACTTCAATCAACCCAGGAAGATATCTTTGAAGTGTTGCAAATTCAGAAGAATAGGCCAATTACTGACCATATGGAAGTAGAAACCTATACTTGGGAGGTTTTGCCGGATGCACTGAAAGTGCCAATTGATCAGAGTATCATTAGAGAGCTGAATTGGGTCAAGAAATTATTGATTTAAAATCAAGGTCATGAATAAAACAGTTGTTATTGATGTTGTCGGATTGTCGACCTCTGTGATGGGTGAGCACATGCCTTTTTTAAGAGAATACACAGAACGCAAAAATCTCGTTCGGATTGAGCCTGTATTGCCGGCATTAACTACCTCTGCCCAATCTACTTATTTAACAGGTAAATGGCCCTACGAAACAGGAATTGTTGGAAATGGCTGGTATGACCGGACTGATTCCGAGATCAAATTCTGGAAGCAGTCAAATAAGCTGGTTTATGGTGAGAAAATTTGGGAGAGAGCAAAAAAAGTTGACCCAACATTCACTTGTTCAAAAATGTTCTGGTGGTACAATATGTATTCAACAGCTGATTATGCAGTAACACCACGTCCAAATTATTTGGCAGATGGCCGAAAAATGCCCGATTGTTATTCGCATCCAGCGGGTCTTCGTGATATTCTTCAAGAAAAACTAGGGCAATTCCCCCTTTTTCAGTTCTGGGGTCCCGGTGCCAATATTGAGTCTTCCAAGTGGATTGCAGAAGCATCCATGATTACAGATGAACTTTATGATCCTACTCTGAGCCTAATTTATCTGCCACATCTGGATTATTGCCTTCAAAAGTTTGGACCCGATTTTTCCAAGATTGCAAAAGAGCTAACTGAGATTGATAACTTACTCAAAAAGCTAGTTACATTTTATGAACAGCGTTCTGCAGAAATTATTATTCTTTCTGAATATGGCATAGCTCCTGTTAATAATCCTCTGCATCTGAACAGACTGTTCCGTGAACACGGACTCCTCGCTATCCGCGAAGAAAGAGGGCTTGAACTGCTCGACCCCGGAGCTTCAAAAGCTTTTGTTGTTGCAGATCATCAGATTGCACATGTCTATATCAATGACCCTTCGTGCAGGGATCTAGTTATTTCTATTTTGAAACAAGTTAAAGGGCTTGAATTGATTCTGGATAAGACCCAGCAGGCTGAATATCATATTGACCATGAGCGTTCCGGTGATCTGGTACTGATGGCAGATGAAGACAGTTGGTTTACCTACTATTTCTGGCTCGACGATGAGAAAGCTCCTGATTACGCACGCTGTGTTGATATTCATAAAAAGCCGGGATATGATCCGGTAGAGATGTTCATGAGTTCCAAATTTCGTGCGGCATATAAACTTTTAAAGAAAAAAACAGGATTCAGGTATGTTATGGATGTGATTCCTTTGGATGCAGGTTTGGTAAGAGGCTCGCATGGTAGAACAGGAGTTCCGCCCGAATATCAGCCGGTTTTAATTTCGGATAGAAAAAATCAGGGAGATAAATTCATAGCTACCCAGGTTTATGACCTGATATGGGAGATCTTGACTAAAAAGGAAGAATAGATTTCATTCTTGTTATTCCATAACCTTGAGTACGATTTTTTTTTGCGCAATTTGTGCTAACAAATCACTGCCATAATTTATGGCTGCTCTTTTAGTTAAGAAACTGTTTCCTGCTAGACTTGAAAGCGATTCATAATATTTATAACTCCTATTTAAACTACTCTTTATAAATTAATTGCGTTAATTAGTGTTTGTTTTTAATCTCAGATTTCAATAAAATGCTTACCTTATTTTCATCCAAGAAAAATGTCAGGACGTAAACAATTCTTACAACAGATAGGCTTAATGGCCGGAGCTTTCTCAGCGAACAGTTTGTTTAATCAATTACACGCTGCAGAAATTTCCTCAGCCAATTCTAGGGTTAATCATCT
>Ga0209702_10005306_pt1 | contig 17694 bp, 15 predicted proteins | sample FRY01_FD_187210 | JGI IMG/M metagenome (GOLD analysis project Ga0209702, IMG submission 187210) | Freshwater microbial communities from Lake Fryxell liftoff mats and glacier meltwater in Antarctica - FRY-01 (SPAdes) (version 2) | ecosystem: Environmental > Aquatic > Freshwater > Ice > Glacier...
CGGCAGTTCGCCTGAGAGCGTGGAGGGAACGATTGAACTTTTGGAAGGAATAAAGGGATGAAACCGCGAATGTGAAAACCGAATCGATTCAAAGTGCGTGGACGAACGAATGTTTGCTGGAAACCAAGGGAGAATGAAATGGGTCAGTTGACTGGATTGGAACTGTCGGAAGCAATGCAGAGCAACGCATCGATCGTTATTACGTCGCCGTCGTCGTCGCCCGTCCTATCGTGTGTGACGAACACAACTCAGTTTGACGCCGATGGAGGTGGGACCGTCATCCCGGTGAACGTGACCGCTTACCCACAGATTGTGCAGGACGCGAGGCAAGTAGCGATGAACGATCTTATCATATCGAACTTGAAAACCAATACCTTTCTCCCGACGCCTGTACCGATCGGTTGCCCGCGAGCCGAGTTCATGTCGAAAAATCCCGCTAGCAGTGGCGGCGAGCTATGGCATGACATGATCTACGGTGGGTTCGATGTGCGTTTGAAGCACGACATCGGAACCGACTTCGTGACGATCAACGTGTTTGAGGTTGAGGACGGCATTCAGGGCGGGACGCTGAGGTATCAGTCATGAAGTCCGTAAAGTGTAGGGTTCATCCCCATGACCCCAAGAATGCGGTGGGTTCTCACGACGTGAAGATCGGAGTGTCCCGCCTTCCCGACCAACTGCGGGACTGGGACGGCAAGAAGTTTCCCCCTCGTATCTGCCTTGAGCAGACTGAGGAGGACACCAACTTCACTATGCTCCACGTCCTGTTCACCCGGCCCGAGGTCCATCCCCCCGAGTCCATGAAGGAGTTGAAGTTTCACAACGCCAACCTGTGGCGGATTGATAAGGTGCTCTGTGACCCCGAGGTAGACAAGGAGGTTGCTGCGGCCTGGAAGAACATGCAGCCCTCCCACATCTCCATCAATATCAAGGGTCGCTACATCAAGCAGTTGAAGCACCCTATCCCGGTCGGGGCCTGGGAAGGCACCGTCAGGGAGGGGGATGGTTGGGCCGTGTTCCATCTTCAGGCCTGCACTCTCCGGCTCAAGGGCATTGAAACTAAACGCACGATCCTCATGCCGGGAGACCCCGACTTTGAGCAGGTTATCCGAAATTAGGGATAGTTTCTCGAAGTCATTCGGGTGGCAAGGTGACAAGCTGATGCCGGTAGACTTCGCTCTCTCGGCTTGGTTTTCTACCTACCTTACCGGGGACAGGGAACGTCCGTGGAGTTACCTCATCGGGGGTCCCTCCTCCGGGAAGACCGAGATTCTGAAGACGATGCGGGACTCCAACCCCGACGCCGGGGAATCGGAGCAACGCACAGTCTACATCTCGGACTTCACGGAGAACGCTTTCGCTTCGGGCTACCGCTCCGAGGAGGAACCGGAGAAGGACCCCTCCATCCTGGCCCGCCTTGACTGTCGCCGCGAACCCGGCGGCAACAAAGTGTTGGTGGTGCCCGATATGGGGAACATCCTGGGGCTACCTCCCCAACGGCGGGTCCGCTTCTTCAACCAGATGAGGTCGGCCTACGACAAAACCTACGACCATAGTGCAGGCAACATCGGGCGTGTCTACTACAACTTGAACTTTGGGTTCATTGCGGCAGCCACCGAGAAGCTGGACGATATCCTCAAGGACGACCAACCCCTCGGTTCCCGGATGGTGATCTGCCGCATGAACCGCAACGGCACCAACTTCAAGGACGACTGTGCCCTAGCCGGGGCTGTCATCCGGTCCAATCCCTACGTCAAGGATACGAGGCTTGCTGCCACCAAGGAGGTTGTGCAGCACCACCTCAAGGCGGCCCGCGAGGAAGTGGAGGCCACCGACCAGTACCTCGTCCAGCGTCCCGAGAAGTACGTTGTCCAACTAGAGAAGATACATACACTGCTGTGCCGCATCCGAACTGTCCCTGTTTCCAACCAGACAATGACCCTCGACGGGGAGAAGCCTCCCCGCGTCGCCGGACAACTCACCACCTGGGGAGATGCACACGCGGCCCTGGACGGTCGTCGGTGCTGGAACGACACCGACATGAGCATGATGCGACGCATCGCTCAGGACACTCTTAACCCTGAGTTTCTTCGTGTGCTCGTCCATTTATGGGGAGAGGGGCCGGAGGACGCCCTCAAAGGCAAGGGAATAGACACACTTCGGTCCCAGTGCATGGTGGAACAGTTGCTGTTTCGCCAGTTCCGCCAGTGGGACCTAGCCGGGCTTGTCTCTTCAGCCGCCGATGGGTCCTATAAGTTCCGGTCCGATATTGTTGAGGCGATCCACTCAAGTAATTTTTTTGAGGGTCTTGACTTAACGATGAACGCACGGTAGAATGAATTTGCGGGGCACAGTTCAAAAATGCCCCCCAGTGAAACGGACCTAGTAGTATGTATGACCCAAAGAGTGAACAGTGTTACCTGTGTGGCCGAGAAGCGGATGAGTGTGTGTGTGCCCTTGCCGCAGACATTCCTGACTCGTTCGATCCCCTTGGGGACAACGACGATGACTCCTACCTTTTTGGTCCCGACGAACCATATGAAGAGGAGGACGAGAACGATGATAGTTAGAGGTTGTAATGTGTTGGTCGAACAGCATCTCACCGGGACTACAAGCAAGGGAGGTATCGTGCTTACCGAGCAACACTACCTTCCGAAAGGCACCGTGGTGGGTACAGGTCCCGATGTCTCCGACCTGAAAGAGGGGGACATCGTGTACTTTGTGGAGCACGCCGGACACCGCATCTCCGTAGGGGATGACATACTCCGGGTGCTGGAATCCGAAGACATCCTTTTGATCCTCGATAACAAGGACAGAAAGAAGGCCTCCTAGTGCTAAAGCAGCTATTGTTTATAGACATGGATGGGGTGATTGCGGACTTCCCAGAGGGTAAATCTTTCCTGTGGGGGAGGCCCAATTTCTGGGTCACTGTTCCTAAGTTTCAATGGTCAGACGAGTTGGTGGGTTTGTGGGGGGAACAATACGATCTCCACATCCTCTCCTCTACCGGAGGGGGACCAGCCGCCACAGCAGGTAAGATGCGGTGGCTGCAAGAGCACTATCCTCATCTTGTACAGGGAGCCATCTTCACCAAGGATAAGCATCTACTTGCGGCCCCTGGCAGACTCTTAGTGGATGACGACCAAGAAAAGTGTGATGCTTTTGATGCGGCGGGAGGAATCGCTATGTTGTTCAACCCGGATTCCGCCCAAGACAGATTGTCCCCTTTCGTGGAGAGCACGCTAGCATGGCTCAAAGAACACTTGTCGTAATGTGTGGGTTGCCGGGGTCGGGGAAGTCAACCCTGACCCGGCAGTTGGTGGAACAGTGTGGTGCGGTGGTGGTATCCTCGGACGCCATCGTGACCGGTGTCCATTGTGGTAAGTACGAGAACTACCGGGAGGACCTCCGCGCGGTCTACAATGTTACGACACAGGAGTTATACTGTAGACTCATCGAATCGGTCGCGGAGATGGTGGTGGTGGATCGGACCTGCGTGCACCAGAGTACCCGGTCCTCCTTGGCTCTGGCCGCCCTCGCTCACGGGAAGGGCCGGAAACTGGTGCTGATGTACTTCAGCCCGGGGGCCTACACGGACGGAGAGCTTGCTGAGCGTCGCTGCCGTGGTGACGCCCGGGGCGTCAGCAAGGAGAAGTGGACCTCCGTCATCAAGGAGATGCGGACACGCTTCGATATCCCAGCGGACACCGATGGCTGGGACAAGATCATCGAAGTGGAGAAGGTCACAGCCGAGAACATGGCCCTTGCTCTCCGAATGATCCAGAAGATTGCGGCAGGGGGAGAACCCTCTACGGGATCGGCTGCCGCTGGGTTAGGCCCGGTTGCCGACCAAGCGTCTGAGGGTTCACCTGATCGGTCGGACCTAGGTCCGTCCGAGCATCAAACCGAGGGTGTCCTGCCCCTCCCGAGCCACGTCCGCCCTGTCCGAATCGGGCAGCCGACGCCGACTGCCTCGACTGGGAAAGCAAGGTCGGGTCAACGCCGAGCAGTTCGGAAGCTGACCCCCCCAGAGTCGTCTGAACTGCCTGAATAAACATGTCACGAGCAGGTCCGGCTGGGGTAGTCCTAATAAGCTGCTCCAGCCGGGTCACACTTCTTCGCACCTGCATCGCCTTCATGTCTGCTGACGACACCGGAAGGTCGAACCCGAACTGCTGCTTGAAGGTGCTGGCGATAGCCGCCGCTTCCCTCCCCGCATTGCGGAACCGAGCATCCACGAAGTCCCGCCTAGCCTGTGTGATCCGATCCTTGTTTTGGCTGATGGTCTGGAGTAGCTGTTGCTCCTTGTCCATGTCTCCGCCCCGAATCCCCATGCCGTACTTCATGAGGTCCCATCCGTTATAGAAGCCCCGGAAGGTCCCTCGCCCCGAGTAGACAGCGATCCGGCCATCGGGGGCAGGCTGGGTATAGTCGGCATAGGTTCGCTCGAACGCCTTGGCGACGCCCTGTCCGAACTCGGCACCGGGCACCTGGGGCGGAATGAATCCGGCCACCTTGAACGCCTGGATACCACCCGGGATTAAGAGGGGGGTAGACCGAAGAGCCTCGCCCCATTCTCCCGTGGCAAGCCCTACTCCGACGGACCCAACCACCTGGAAGAACGGGGGAATGACGGGGAAAGCCCCGAGCAGTTTGCCTTGTCCCGGCTCCTGGAAGGTGGGTAGGGCTGATCCGAGCAACCGGCTCCGAAGGTCCACGCCCGCCATGTCTCCCAACTCCATCGCAATGATGGACCCCGCTACCATACGGGCAGCCGTACCTGGGTTGTAGCCGAGCACGTTCTTGCCTTCGGACCCCAGGGTAAAGGCGGTGCTCGTAGCAAACTCCAGCATCCTCGCCGGGAAGTACAAGAACTGTTTCGCTAGGGGACCAGCACCCAGCAAGGCATAGGGACCGGCTGTGGGGCCGGACACGAACTGGGTCTGCTGGGTGAGTTTGGTGGCAAACTGGATGGCGGACTCGGGAGATAGCTTGGCTCGTCGGGCATGGATCAGTCCCGCCTCGAAGGAGGCCAGGCGGTTTGCTGTTTCGGAGGCCGTAAACAAAGCCATCATGGCCCGGCTAATTTTCTCCGTGAGACTCACCCCTTTGGAGGGGAGGCTGGCAATCCCGTAGGCGTTCTGGATAGTGTTCTCTATGATCTCCTCGGTGATGGGTCCGGCGGAGAGGCCCGACTTGGCGAACTCCACATAGGATGCGTTGATTGCTTCGAGGTGGCCCAGCTGCCGAGGTCCCAACCGTAACGCGAAATACTTGTGGGACTTTCGCAACGCTTCCCCCATCCCTTTGGTAGCCGTAACATAGCCGATGGCCGGTCCCAGGGAGAGTACGTTCTGTAGGGTGTTGGTGAGGGAGGACCCCACGTTCAGACCCAGGGTGCTCAGGTAAAAGTAGGAGGAGGCTTTCCGCTGGATACCCATAAGGCTGTAGGACCCCCTGGAGTTTGCGAGGTGGCCCTTCAGAGTGTCCGTGAGGCTGTCTCCGAGGATGCCCCGGAGCTTGGGGTTGTCCATCTTGGCCCCGATCTCGGTCACTGATTGTTCCCACATAGCGGCCTTGACATGTTGCTGGAAGGTGGTGCGACCCATAGAGATGGGGATATAGGTGTTCTCCAGCATCTCTGCACGGGCTTTAGCGTAGGGGTTGCCCGTTGCTGCGGCGACGCGGGCCTCTTCGAGGGACCGCATCATCTTGGTGCCACCGTCCTTCACTGTCCACGCATAGGTTCCCGCCAGTGTATGGGTGTAGCTGTTCAGCACCGGCATAACCCGGAGGCTATAACTCGCGGGTTTGTGGTCCGCGATAGCCCCCGCCATCGTTTCTGCTTCCCCCTTGCTCATGTACTTGGGGAAGTTTTCCAGCATGTCTGGGAGGGTGGTGCCCTTCAACTTCTCGATCATCTGGGGACGAACGCCCGCCAACCTGCTTTGGTGGAGAATCCTGGCCTTCACGATGTTCGACAGTTTGGTTACTTCCCCTTGGTCAACATACTCTTTAACTTTCTCTAGCTCCTCGCCGGAGGGAAGCATGGCGAACTGTCGCTTCATCGTCTCGGGACTGGCCCACGAGGTGATCTTCTTTTGGGCTGTTTTCGCAAACTGCTTAGAGGAGCCACTCTTGGTCATCAGATCGATGAGACGCTGGAAGTCGTCCTCACTCTGGAGAACCCTGTGGGGGAAGTAGTCGGCGATACGTTTGGGGTTTCCGATCATCTCTTCAACCACGTCGGTGAAGTCGTCGGAGAACCCGGCTGCCTTCTGTCGCCGGATGGCAGTGAGTATTTTCTTTCGGTTCGTGACATCTCCGAACACTTCGGACCATGCCTCGTTTAAGGCCCCCCGCATGTCCGTTGCCAGGTTTCGCGTAGGGGCAGACATTCTAGCTTCGAGATCGGGGAACAGGGCTTTGACGCCCGGCAACTCGGCCATAGTTTCCCCGGACCCCATACGAACTACGCCCTTCTTCCCCCCGAAACCCTTCGTGGATTTGTGGAGGCCGTCGAGCCACGCCCCCACGAGGATTTGTTCCTTCTCACTGGGGCGACGGCCTACTGCCTTCTCGAACTTTTCGAGGGCCTGCCCATAGAGGAGGTTGTATTTTTTCTTGAAGCCCCACACGTTGGTGTAGATTTCATCGAGGTCCCCCGGCACACTGGTCCCCCGGAACAACGCCTCCTTAGAGGCGATGCGACCTAGAAGCGGGAACTTGGAAGTCATTCCCGATACCTTCTTGGATAGCTTGAAGACCTCATCTCCGACGGCCACTGGAAACTTATGGGAGATGATAAGGGCACCAATCAGGAAGGGATTGGTCAGTCCCTCGAAAACCTCTTTGAAGGGGCCATCGTCGATACCCAGTTTCTTGCCGAGGGCGGTTCGCTGGGAGGGGGTGAGAGTCTGCGGAGCGAGCATAGATCGCCAGGTGGCGTCGAGGTCTCCCATAGCAAGAGACTGGGCAGCTACCCCCGGTCTTTCGAGGGCAGTTATTTCGGTTCCAACTTGTGGCATGGTAGTCCTCCCTTAGAACTGACCGCTGGACTCCTGCAAAAGCTGGTCCAGCAAGAATTTCACATCCTTATCGGAACGGCGGCTAGGAAGCGTTTGAACGGCGGTAGAGCCGATCCGTTGTTCGGTAGCGGTTAATGTGCTCGGAGACGCTCCGGTGTCAGCCAGCACGCTCAGAACACGCGAGAATAGCTCGGGGTCATGACCCTGCAAAACCAACTGGCGTCGGCTTGCCATCTCTTGTTGCTTCACGACTTCGCTCATCACGGCAGACGACGAGTTGCCCCCCAACGCCTGAAAGCCTTCGACCGCTTGGGTCCGGGCGGCGGCCGGGTCAAGCTGGGTGCCCCCCCTCATCGAAAGGAACGCGGGAAGAGCCACATTTCCGGCGACCCCCAGCTTAGAGTATCCGGTAGTGGCCCCGATGACCTCTCGTCCGAGCTTGGCAGTCCCCGAAAATCCAGGCACTCCCGACTCCGTGAGAAACTTAGTGGTGCCCGGCGTCACCGTTTCAGCGGCATCCCCGAGCATCTCTTTGAGTATGCTTGCTTGTGCCTTCGTGCTGGTGCCCTTGCCCAGTACCCTACGGTACATCTGTGTGACAAAGGGGTCGGGACCAAGCCGGTCAAACGCGGACAGGGTTTGCCCGAGTCCGGTACGAGCCACATCCTCCGGGTTCAACTTCTTCATTCCCGCAATAACCCTGGGGGCCACACCACTGGACTCCATCATCTGGAGGAGGGAGGTCCACTGCTTCTTGAGGTCCTGGGGGGACACTCCTCGCCACGCAGCCCGAGCCATCTGGAGAGTCTCTTCGATGCTCTTGGCATTCTCGGAACTCCCCGCGAGGGCAGCCACGGACTTCGGGAGGCCTTCTCCCTTGCGGAACAGGTTCTTCCCCAGCTTGGTCAGCCGATCTATTGCTGCCACGGGAATCCCATCCCCGGTCAACTTCTCAGTGACGGCTGCCATCAGGGTTTCAACTTTTTCGACTCCACCTTTGGGTAGCTTCCCGAGGGCGAGTGAGGACATCTTGAGGAATGCGTCGAGCTTACCCGCCATTAGGATTCATCTCCCTCATCGAAGGCGGTAAGGCCTTCTGCATACCGGTCAGGTCTCCCATACGAGTAGGAGACGTTCGAGCTACAAACTCGTCAGGTCGCATCCCCAGTTTCTTTGTCACATAATTTAGGGTGGGGTACTTGGTGGGGTCCGTCCGATCCAGCACCCCGGACTTCATCAAGGATAGCTGGGAAAGGCTTGCCTGAGGATTGATCCCCTCGAACTGCTTACCCAGGCTCTCCTGGAGACGAGCATCCTTATTCAGTTCCCAGAGGGACTCCTGGCTGGCAGACTGTTGGGCACTCTGAAGGGCAGCGGCGATTGCTTCCGGTTCGTTGCCCGGCTCATCTTTGAAGTGTTCAAAGAGAAAAGCGATGCCTTCCCACAACGCCATTGACGCGAGGAAGCCTGCCCCGTGAATCACTAATGCTGGAATTGGCATAACTTATCCTACTGTTCTGGTGTGGCTGATGTTCCCGCAATAGACTCTGCTAGGGAGTTGATGAGGTCCGTGTAGTTCTGCCCCCCGACAACTTCTCCGGCGAATCGACCCACCGCAGCCCCCGCTTCAATGCCAGTCAGTCGGGCTAGGGTATCGGAACCCGGCTTCATCGGAGGTCGAGGCCCCGCATAGCCCCCCGTCACTCCCCGACCAATAACCCCGAGGACTCCCCCCCGCTTAAAGGTGGTACGGAGGGTCTCTGCTTTTTGGGCACGCTCATCCTGCTTCGCCTTCCGCATCTGGAGCACTTGCTCCGGGGTCACAGGCCTGCCCTGGGCCTTCATCTTGGCGACGCTCTTAGCTATCTCTTTCTTGTCCCGCATTGCATCCAGGGTAAGCTGGAGGTAGGCACTCCGCTCTGCCGTGGAAGCCGTTCCCGCATTAAACTTTTGGATGCTGCCGTCCGTTAGATCCACTTGTCCGCCCGAGAGGAGGGTTGCTATTTTGGGTAGCTGGTACGGACCAATTGTTTGCACCATCTCCAGCGTAGAATCCAGGATGTTTCGATACTGAGTAGTCTGTTCTGTCGGAGCCACAGACAACCGGTCGAGGTCCTCCAGGGCAAGCTCGTCTACGTTTTGTTGGATTTGCCCATAGAGCATTTCCTGGGCCTTTGTTTTCGCCTCTCCTTGGGCAGTGAAGTAGTTATAGAGGTACAGGTCCGTGAGTCGGCTGTTGGTGCCGAACTCTTTGCGGAAACCTTCGAGTGCCCCCACCTCGTTAGCGGCCTGTCGAACTTCTCCCGCAAAAACTTTCAGCCCCTCTAGACTTTTCTGGACCTCCCGCTGGGCTTTGACCATCCCCACCCCGGTGTATTCACCATTCTTATCGATGGAGTCAGGCCCGAACTTCTGGGCCGCAGCTTCGGGACCTACGGCCTGGAGGTAGTCCAGGGCCGCTTCTGCAAGCCCCGAGCCTGAAGCATTCTGGGATGTAACCAACCCGAAGATGGCCCGGTTCTCGATGGCCATAGCGGCAGACTCCAGGGTGGCTGCACTACTGAACTCTACGGCTGTATCCATAGCGGTCGATCTGTTTCGGATACCATCCGCCATCTTGGCAAGTTTATTTCCCACTTCGGGGAACATCGCCATGAGGGCCTCATCGAAGAGGGCCTTTCCCGGCTCAGAAAACTTACCTGGGTCCGGGTTATAGTTGAAAGATTCGATGGCCATTCGCACAGCTTCTGGTGCTCGTGCGTTCGTCATCTCATTGATCTTCTTGTACTGGCTGCTGTACTGCTGGTACTTGCCGTCCGCCTCCACGAGGCTCCGCATCTGGTAGTCCATGAACTTCTTGCGGGACTCGTTAGTGATGAGAGCACTCATGGTTGAGTTGTCGATAAGGACCCGAGCCAACACATCCGGTGTCACGATATCTACATGCTCGCGTCGGGGGTCATCTTGGGCCATAGCAAAGATGCCCTCTTCAGGATACCCCTTTCGGAGCATCATAGCAAACCGCTGTTCGCCGGCCACTGAGTCCACCCGTTTCATCGGCTTATCAATCCCCGCGTAGGAGCTAGACGTTGGTCGATCGTACATGGCTGCGAGGTCTACTGGGTCTCGACCCTCAGCAATGTCACGCTCCGCTTGCTGCATCAGGTTCGTGGCATGGCTCAGGTACGAAGGGTCCGTATGATCTTCGACGTAGGCCTCCGACATGCGGAGGGCTTTCTGGATGTCTGCCATCTTCTGGTATCCCCCCGGGATATTTCCGAAGGTGCCCTCATTGACCATGATATCGAAGGCCGCACCCACCCCATTGTGGTTGGCCCTCATCTGCTCGCCCTTGGCGTTCCACGTCTGAATAGCGTTCATCGTGGCCTGGTTGGCTTGCTTCATAGCGAGGCCTATCCGTTCCCCCTCCTTCTGGGACTCCGTGGCCAGCTTCTGCTGAAACAGCATCATATCCTCGGAAGTCTTGGTCTGTTCGACTCTCAACTCCCGTTCGTGTTTCTGGTCCTGCATACGCTGAAGGCCGCCCGCAACCTGGTTCGCAAGATCAGTTACTCCACCCTGTATCTGCTGGGCTTGTGCCTGAGCTTGCTGGTCAGCTTGCTGCTGCATCTGCATGATGCGTTGGGTGGCCTTCTGGCTCCTTTGGCTGTCCAGTGACGCCATCTCTTGAAGAGCACGAATAGCCGCCGATGGCCCTTGCACGCCCGGACCTTGGGGTGCAAAACTCGCCTGTGATAAGCCCTGCTGTTGCGGCATCTTTAACTCTCCCACCAATTGCGACCACTACTTGGAGTATATCCCGACTGTCCCGGCATAGCAGGCGGCGGCGTACTATTTAACGCAGGAGCAATAGCACTCACTACGGTTGCGGCCACCCCAGCAGGCCCACCTACAGCGGTCCCAATCTCACGGAGGCCTGCCCACTGAGCATTGGATGTGGTAGTGGCGGCTATCCAGCCCTGCATATCACTGTTGGCCTGCCCAACCATTGCAGCGAACTCTGATTTCACTAGCTCGAAGGAGGAGGCGGCGTGCTGCATCATTGGGTCTGCGTAGTTGGCGAAGGGGATACCTAGCCCCGGCAATAGTTGTGCTCTCAGGCTGTCGCCCGCCATATCTAGAGTACCACGAACTGACTCCAGGTTGGTCATGTTCGTGATGTAGCTCGAATCGGACTGCTGCTGCATGTTCAAGATGCTGGTAGCCATCTGAGTTGCGGCCACCGACGTGTTGGCAAACGCCTGAGCACCCGCACCCGAGAGGGCCTCCATCGACTGAATGCCCTGCCCTTGAATCTGGGTGGTCATCTGTCCGAAGGCAACAGACGTTCTTGCCGCCAGATCATTAAACCCCAGGATGGTGGTGCCCACCGCCGGAGCAATCTGCATCATCCCATTCATTTTCACTTGGGCGATGAGGGTTTGCTTCTGGGAGGCCGTCATATTCGGATCGCCCTGAATCGAGGCAATCTGGTTATTGATATTCCCCTGAATACCTTGAACTGCTGACGCCATCGCAGACGATCGCCCACGGAATACCTCGGCCGAAGCGGCAGCCTCTTTGCCGTCAAGCAAGGCCTGGGCACTATCGACACGGGCCATAGTTTGGCTGATAGCCGCATCGTATTTTTGGTTTACCTGTTCCGGGATAGCCAGAGCCTGTTCAGAGAGGGCCTTGGAGTCCCCTGCGAACTGATCGTGTAACGCTCCCGCTTCATCCTGTATGCCCTCAATTCGATCCCCCCGCTCATCCCGCGAGGCATTGAGATCGTCGTTGAGTGCCCCGGTTTCGGCTCGGATAGCTTCGTCGGAAGCGAGTTGATCGTCAACCCCTTGGCGTTGCTCGTCGTAAACTGCATCGATTCCAGGCTGGAACTCCTCCCTGAGACGACCTTCCTCAATCGGATTCCCCGATCCCGGCACAGCGTTAGCCTTGTCGAGTCCCGCAGATATAGCCGAGATGTAGGGCTTATAGGCATTCTGACCTGTGACACTATCGAAGTGGGCCTGGAGGCCCTCAGTGTCCCCCGCAGCAAGGAGTCGTTCCGTTTCTTTCTTGAATGCCTGTCCCCGCCCGGTCATCCCCTCGAAATTCGCGGCCAAGTTCCCCGTCTTGAAATTCTTGCTGAGGTCCACCAGGGAAGAGTAGTCCGCAGGTTTCGGTGCCTGCCCCGTATCTGAGACTTGCGGACCCGCCGGAGGAGCGATTGCCGCAGCATACGCATCACTTGGGCTACCCGCCTCCCCCCCCGCTGTTTGCGGTCCCCCCGCTCTTGCTTTCCCCGTAGTCCCCCCACTCGCGGTTACAGAGCCACCAGCCACTTCTTCCCGGGGACGCCTCTGGACAGGTTGGGAAGGGTCCCCCTGATATGGTTCGGTCATCTGACTACTTGAACGACCCGATGTCATGTCGGAACGGGCACCGGTGTATACATCGGCCTTCGGGCCAGCCGGTTCACCTTGCCGTTGGACAGCTTGACTCAGTGCCCCCAGTGCAGCTGCTCCGGTGCTGTGTGGGCGAGCGGTATTCTGTTGGAGAGCGGTGTTCTGTTGGAGAGAGGTATTCTGGGTGGTGGGAGGGGGTGCCTGCTTAGGCTTACCTCGGGCCTTACCTCGGGCCTTTCCCAGGAGGGCGGTGATTGCTTTAAGACCTTGGGTTGCCATAGATTCGCTCCCCTTGTATTGTACCAAGGATAGTCCGAAAAGTCAACTGTTTACTGGGGGGCATTTGTCATCCAAGGCCTCAGGGGTTAGCCCTGCCTAGACTGTGCCTCACTAATTCCCAGTGTGCCTTTAACGAGGGCACCCTGAAGCTCCCAGTCCTGGTTGGCCCCCTTAAACTCGAAGTAGGGGAAGGGCCGCGTAGACGCCACATTCACATACACGGAGGTTTTGTCCGGCACCGAGTTGAAGGCCACCTCCGAGGTTGCCAGCACCGTGCTCTGCTCCTTGATCCCCATGCGGAAGAATCCGTTGACGTCGTTCGCCGTGGTTTCGCCCGCGAGGTCCGAGAAGGAGGCCCGGAGGCTCGTCACGATCTTCCGCACGAAGGGGTCCACTTGTCCGCCTTCGCCCTGGAGAACCGGCAGCGTCAGCCGGGTTATGACCGGGGATATGGAGAATCGGTCGGTCTCCGCTACCGTCGCCGCGAGGGCCGGAAAGAAGGTGATCTGGGTGTCCGAGTTTCGGGCCGTGATAATAGACTCTCCACCCTCGTTGGCCCCACTGAGAAAGTAGACCTTGAACCCGACACAGTTGGCCGGGAACACGGCACCCGAATCCACCAGGGTGGTTGTGGTCCCGCCCGAGGCTGTCCCGTTCAGGGTTTCCCCCGCGGCAGTCCCACACATAGAGCGTTTGCCCATCTCGCGGGCACCGTCCATAACGTGGACCTGGCCTGTCGCCGTCACGAAATAGGCTCGGCTCGGGCCATCCGTCAGGGGATCAGGACCCCCCGTAAGGAAAACCCAGGGCACGTCCTCCAGCTTGGTGACGGCCCCAGTCGATTCCCACAAGAGGTAGGCTTCCTGTTTCGAGGTGTTCAACAGGATGAGGCACCCCAGTGCTGCATCGAACTCCAGGTGGACGCTCGTTAGGGTACTGGCCCACTCAGAGTCATCAAGGATGACCCGATCCAAAGCGGTCACAGACTGGACTGCCCCCGTGTTCCCGTCGATCACCTTGAGGCCCGAGGCTGTCACCACATAGAGGGTGCTACCCACACCGGTGGCCGCGAACCGGGACACGCCTCCCAGCTTGAAAACCATCCGGTTCACCACGATCTGGGAACCCGAACGGGCCGCCCTATAGATCGAGGAGTTCGTAATCCCGAAGAGGAAGTCTCCCGCAGCAATCAAAGACCAGAATTTCTCGGCGGGATCATCCACCGGATACTGTTGGTCCTGGGGGAAGTTCTCCGGCTCGGGGGTCGTCAGGGAGGACCACACGAGAGCTTCCGGCACCCGCTCATAATTTTCCCATTCTTTCTCATCGATGGTGGCGGGCTGTTCAATGTCCGTGATACCGACGAGGAGGTTGTCGTAGGCCGCAATTCTCTTGAACCGGGGAGCCGGACTAAAGTCGTGAAGAAACGGATTGTACTGGGTCTGATAGACTAGGCCCCCATCCTCGTACCACGTTGACTTGGCAAACCCAAAGCTGGTCCCCAAAATAGTGTCGTGGTCGATGGACCTCGAGACAATCCCCGAGCCTGTCTGAAAAAAGTTGTGGGGAATATACTCGTCCACCAAGTAGAGAAGGCTTACTGGTGTGTACTCAGAATAGGTGGTTCCCAGGTCATTTACTGGAGTTCTCCATAGACGATACCCGTCGAAGTGGGGGATTCCCCAGTGGATCAGGTGGGTACTGTTGTGTCCGTTCCCCTTGATCTGGTGAGGGCTACCGGCACTGTTACCTGTTGGCTGGGCCAGTATGTCAAAGTCGTACCTCAAACCATAGTTTGGGATGGCAGCCAATCTTTCGGAATGAATACGTAAAAGTGAGCGAAGCCCGTGTTTTCGGCTTACCAACTCTGCACCGTAAGTGTAAATCCCCTCCATAGCGGAAGTGGGATTATGGCCTGTGGGTCCATACACCTCATTGGCGAAAAGGTCGGAGGACTCGAAGGTATGGATCGCAGTCGCAGGCTCGTTGAGCGAGGAGCCGAGGACGCGGCGGGGCATGATGGACATGAACCGCTGCCCGAAGCCGTCCACCACGAAGTTGTCCCAGTCATTGATTTTGAAGTCCCAGAAGTACGCCTTATTGTAGGGTGGCTCCCGATTCTGAAAGATGGAGACTGTGGAGGTGGTGGTCGCCGAAGCCACGAAGTAGATATACTTGCCGAGGCTCGTTACATCGTACTCGTTAATGGTGGAGATTTTGAAGTCCCCCCACACGTTGAAGTCCTCCAGCATGACCACATCTTGGGAGCCGTCCGAAGAGTCCCGATACGCAAAGTAGAGTGCCTGGCCGGTCCCAGCCTGGTTGTCCGCGAGATAGACGAGGCCCTTCAGGGTGTCATTGGATTGGCCCTTCTGGATCGCAGCATACTTAGCGAAGATGATATTGTTGATGACCTCTATGGTGGTGACGTCGACCTCCGGCTTAGGGACCCCGTGGATCGTGTCGTCGCCCATCCCAGGGAAGGGGCGGAGTGCCCCCAGGAACCGACCATCCAGGCCCACGGCTTCCACCAGTTGGGGAAGCTCGATCGCCAAGGGGTTTACCTTGGTATCCATCGAGGGGAACCCCAGGGGGTAACGCCACAACCCATTAAAATCTCCAGTTCTTTCTGGCATACCTAGCTCCTAGACAAGGATGATTCGACCGTCCTTGTTATAGTGTCCTCCCAGTGATACTACCCGGTTAATCGGCAACATCTTCCTCCGAGACTCCGTTACCAATGGGGGATGGTCAGTGTAGGAGGATGACCCAAAGATATTGAAGGTGCGGGCAACCTCCGCCCGCGAGGTGAGAGACCGCACGAAGTCCCAGTAGTTCCAACTTCCCGAGGTATCGTTATACTGGCCCTCATTCACTTTCTGTCTTGCAGTGTAGAGGGAGTAGGCGTAATTATCCAGGTCCACACTGCTCGGACTCCCAGAGACCAAGGACTCCCAGAACTCGGCGATACGCCCGGAGAAGTGATCCACAAACGTGGGGGTTGCCGCGGTGATCCTGGCTCCCACACTCCTAAAGGTGAGGGCGGGTAGCCCCCCGGCATCGAAATTACTCCCCTTGTTCCCGCCGTTCAGGTAGATTAATCGGCTGCCCCCATCCGCGTACCAGAAGCAATGGTTCCATGCGTCCACAGTAGCTGCTCCCGTGGACGTAGCGGAACGAGCCGAGATAGTAATTGCATTGTACTGTTGGATGCGGAGGTTCCGCCCGGACCGGTACTCCACCTGCATGTAGGACCCGTTAAAAGCATTTCTGCGGGCATACATGGTCTGGGTGGTCCCGAACGTCGTGGGGTAAAACCAGAAGGCCCCCATACTTGGGGTGAATGAGCTTGCGGTCAGGTAGAGGGCATCGGCACCCCCAAAAGAAACGGACATTACTGTTCCTTCACAAGCAGGGAATCAATCCACAACTCGGTGTCTCCGGTAGCATTGTCATCGACATGGGCCGGGTCCCGACGCATCCTGAGCAGGATGACCACATCATCAGCCATCCCCGCCTCATCGGCGATGTTCATCGAGAACACCGCACTCAGTCCGATGGTTCCTGTGACGTTCACAGAGGTCCCCCCAAAGGTGTAGGTGTAGAGGCTGGTGGGGTTGTCCGAGGTTTCGAGAACCCGGATGTCCGCCTCTATCCGACTCTGCTGGGTAATCGTGGTGGACGTGGACCACGAGATACGACCGGAAACTGTGATACCTCCTCCATTGTAGTTGACAAGCTGGATGGGGATGTCGATGTATTCAGCAGTCGTGCCGTCGAAGTCGATGACCCGGATTCGTTCCGTTATCGTGGAACCCCCGATTATCACGTCCTCGGTCGCGGAGCTTGATCCGACGGGGGAGGTTGGCCCGATGATTGCACATACTCTTCCACTAGCCATTTTGTATCTCCTGGGTAATCACTGCGGCCAACAAAGCAAACTTCTGTGCCTGGGTTAGAGCCGACCTAGCCTGTGGGGGTATCGCCGAGTTGAAGGAGGGTTGATTGAGAGTGACCCAATCCCGGATGGCCCTCCACGCCGCAAATAGTTCGGGCTTCGACAAGGTGCCGGGAGTCCTTGTGCGGCTGATGTCCTCCTGGAAGTCCCGATCCAGGCCTCGTAATTGTTGATCCGTTACTGCCATTGCAGACCCCTAAGTAATCGTGTAGTGAAGGAAAACCCAAAGCTCCGTGGCAGACGTCACCGCACTGATCGTGAGATAGAGGATGTCGTTCGCCGCCAGCCCTGCATTGGTAAAAGTTGTCACGTCGGTCTGGGTGGTAGTCGCTGTCTCATCAACAGACCAAATCTCTGTTCCCGCCACATCCGCCGTTGTTCGGGCTTCGATGTTGACATTCGCGGTCCCAGCGTCTGTGATAAGCGTCACCTTGGTGATGGTGCCCGCCTCAGTTACTCGACCTATCATGTGAGCATCGAAGGGTACAGGGCTGTCATTGTAGTAGGCGATGCAGCGGGTTAGGTGTTTGGTTTCGGAGGCCAACACAAAGCTGGACGCGGCCACCCCAGCATCCTCGAAGGCGGTCTGGCCCGCGTTCATCCGAGTAAAGTTTAGGGCTGCCACTGCCGATAGGTCTGCGTTGGTTCCCCCATTAGCCAAGGCCAAAGTTCCGCCCGACACATCGGTATCCAGGTTGTGCTGGTGGGACGCCAGGGCAAAGGAGGAAGCGGAGACCCCCGCGTTCTCCAAGGCTGTTTGCCCCGCATTCATTCGGATGAAGCCCAGGGCTGTCACTGCCGAGAGGTTGGCAGCAGTTCCCCCATTATCGAGGTCGAGGACTCCCGAGGTAGAGTTTAAGTCGGAGACAGCTATTCCGTGGGGGTTTACCCCGTCATCCAGTGTGAGGGCTGAGTGGTTAGCGAGTCCGATATTGAGGAGGTCTGCGAGAGCGAAATCGGCAGCCCAATCGATAGAGGTGTAGCCGGAGGCTGGGGTGCCTGCCGCCCAAACGGCCCCACCCCA
>Ga0209702_10005308_pt1 | contig 17693 bp, 14 predicted proteins | sample FRY01_FD_187210 | JGI IMG/M metagenome (GOLD analysis project Ga0209702, IMG submission 187210) | Freshwater microbial communities from Lake Fryxell liftoff mats and glacier meltwater in Antarctica - FRY-01 (SPAdes) (version 2) | ecosystem: Environmental > Aquatic > Freshwater > Ice > Glacier...
GCCGTTATGTGAAACCGTCTTCACGATCTGTCAAAGGCGGAGAAGTGAAACATTTAAAGATTCTGAATTTCTCAATCTTTAAATTTCAGAGCTTCAGCGAAGGAGTTTTCTCAATTCCCTGTTAACTAGTAACGCCATATCTAGCCCGCTAAGATTTTGATTCCGATCAACCACCGCTAACTTAATTCCTTAATTACCCCCTCTTTTCACCAGCCGCAGCACTGCCGTTTTTCCATCGCTTTCCACAAGTACCATATAAACAGCTGATGCCAGGGCGCTAATGTCAAGACTTGGATTTCCGGTAGTTCCTGAGGTGTTTTTAGCAATTACCAAACGTCCGAGTAGGTCATATACTTGTATCGTATCGATTTCCAATGCACCGGGGTTGTTTATTTTTACTTCTTGTGTTGCCGGATTGGGAAAAAGGCTTAATGCTTGTAAATGGACTTCGTTGTCCTCCGAGCCAAGGAGATTTTCTATGGTAACGTCAAACGAACAAATAGTGCTGTTACCATTACTATCGGTTGCTGTCCATAAAACGTTGGTGGTTCCCTGTGCAAATGAAACACCATTTAAGGAAGTTCCATTTCCGTAAGTCGCCCCGCTAAGTACATAGTTTGCACTTGCTGCGCAATTATCCCCAAATACTGCATCCCAGTCTGTCCCAAAATGGGTATAGATGGATGGGGCAGTAAGCCAGTCAATATACTGGTTTTCCATACAGACTATCCAGGGTGCTGTAGTATCTTCAAAAGTTATAAAAATAGATACAGTTGTGGTGCTTCCTTGTTCATTTTCTGCAGTAATGCTTATAAGGGTGCTTCCTGCCTGTGAAGGAATAACTACCAAGGTTCGGTTTTCACCGCTGCCGCCTATTTCGATTTGATAATTGGGGACTACATCAGTGTTGGAAGAGCTTGATGTAAGAAGTATATTTTCAGGAGCTGTTATAGCATCGGTTACATAAAAAGGAATAGGTTCGGTGGCGTTTATACAATTGATATAGGTTTCAGGCAAACCAAGGATAACCGGAGGCGAGCTATTCACGGTGATAACGGTTTTAGAATCGGTTATAGTCCCACAGGGAGAATTTCCGGCAGTAAAAGTCAGAATTCTTTCCGCAGTAGTTGTTGTTTGTAAAGTAACTTCCCTAAAAATTGCCTGTAATTCGTTATGATAAAGCGTTCCGTTAAAAGATAATATGCCTGAGACGGGGTTGTAATTTTGTGTTACCCCGACAGGTAATATGCCGTCATAATGGAGAATGTCTTCCGGGGAGAATCCGCTTTGGATAAACACTTCTGCCTCGGTAACAGGCAAACCGGTAAAAACAGCTATTTCTTGATCTACAAATGCCGGTGCACCATTTAAAGTGAGTACGGTAATTCCTTCACTAGTGGTAACCAAAGTGTTATTTATGGTATAGACGAAAGTGGTGGTAGCTGTACCACCATCACCGTCAGTAATGGTTATAGTAACCTGGCTGCTGCCATATTCCCCGGTAACGGGATTACATATTATGGTTTTGTTAGCACCGCTTCCTTGTATGCTGATATTAGCAACGGGTAGAAGTGTGGTATTGCTGGAAGTAGTAGTAATAAGGAGATTTTCAATGGATGTTTCTGCATCAAAAACGCTAAACGGCAGATTAGACGGCACATCCCCTTCACAAACAGCAACCGATTGTATAGAGCTAATAGTAGGGTCACAATTTTGTAATTGAATCTGTAAAGTATTGGTAGCAATACCCATGGCGTTAATTGAATTTACTGCCTGTAGCGTAATATTTCTGTATGGAGGTGGCGTACAGGAGGTATTCTCATAAGTAACTTTTCTGGCAACAGCAGTGGCAATAGCATCTGTAGAAGCCGCACCGCTTAGTATGCGTATGTTATCTATAAAAAATTCTGCACCTATTAAATAACCGCCGGTTTTGTCAAAACTGCCATTGATAAAATGGAATTGGTAATTACCATCTGCAGGAATGGTACCTATAGAGGTAGTCCATGATTTGGTACCGCCTCTGCTGTAGAACAACAGTGAGCGTTCGCCGGTTACGGTATTAAGTAGATACCCATAAACCTCATAGTCATCACCACTTCCAGAAGCGCGCCAGTCCAAAGCAAGTTCATCCCCTGCATAGGCATCAAATGGTGCACTTAATACTTCGGGACCAAATGCAGAAGCAAACCTGCTAGGTGTCGGATTTGGGGTTACCACCCAGCCATTGGAATACAGACGCAGGGCGCGACCTCCCGTGGCATCGGGTTCTTCTACTATAAGTGTGGAAAATACAGGAACTCCTGTACCGTTGGAATTGCCCACTAATAAGCCGCGTTGGGATTGTCCTTCGGCCAGTTGTGCTTCTACGATATAATTTACATCGGTTTCATAGGAATAATGCCCGGTGCGTGTCATAGTATACGGACTCACAGTACCCGTTTTAATAAGGGTATTGCCTTGAGTTCGCGGGAAAAAATCTTCATGACCGGCACTTCCGGAAGGATATACTTGGGTGTTGTTAACGGTCCACCCCGGAATATCAGAACCCATGCCGTCCATAAATTGCGCATTGGTTAAGGAAGAAGCAAAATTCAGACGTAGTTTTTGCCCACTCAAACCGTTAAAAATAGGATCTATAATCCCAATTTGTCGCGCATGAGTACCGGTTCCTATATAAATAACGGTACCTACAATACTTACTTCGCCGGCTTCGGTAGCGGCCGTTTCAGAAGTAGTAATTCCTAAAGTTTCAAATGGTGTTGCAGCCTCAATTTCGAATTCGAGATAACTGTCTGTAAAGTCATTGCCGTTAGTGATTATCACATCAGGAGCCAGTAATATGGCAGGGGCCCGTTCCAGATAAGCTACGTTATCAAAGTCAGTAATTACCGGCGTTTGAGCTATTACAGTAGGCGTTAAAAGTAGAAGTGTAAGGAAAACAGTTAGAATTTCTTTTATATAGAGCAGGTAGGGGTAGTGTTGTTTCATGGAGTTACGTTTTATTCAGGGAATATTAAAACCTGGATTTAGAAAAACCGGTAAAACTAATTTCATTAATAGCTATGGTTTTGTTTCTGGATATGGTCCAGAACTGGGTGTATTTAGTAAATTCCAGTTCATATTTATACGTTATACAATCACCGTTACATATATATGTATAAGTGACTTTAGCATGTCGTGGGGTTAAAATTTCAAAAGAATCAAATTGTACATAGGCTAGTAAATTTGCTTCTGCAATCTGAGTTTGGGTTTTAAATTGCACCGGGGAATCAAACCATTCCGGTGAAATGTTTTTTGGAAGTACACCGTTATCAACTACGGAAACTGCGACAATACCATCCGTGGACAAATGGTTTTGGGGCACTAATTCTGTCTGGTTGATACATAAATTCAAAATGGTTTCCGCATCCATGGCATTTTGTGCTGGGGATATATGGGGTATGCAATACATACCTATAAACAATAACATATTTTTCATGATCTGAAATTTTAAACTTTTAACTTTAGTTAGTTTTTTTTTACAAATCATCCTCCTGCAGCGTTTTGCCTGTAGTAAAACTTATAGGGTAGTAATAAAGAAGATGGTTAAGGGCAAAATGAAATAAGAAAAAGTGTTTTCTATATTTCCATAGGTAGATTATATCCTCATAAGCATTCTTAATTTAGGTTACGTTTATAGTAGCGTTTGGGACACTATTTCTGTTTTTTTACTAACTTTATTTCTTGGTAAATGAAAGGGTTAATTTTTTAAATAACACCGACAATATACAAATAAATCCGATAAAACGTAATTTTATGAAGGAATTTTAAAAAATATGTTAATATATATATACATTTAAATCTCCTTGGGAGGTTAAAAATGGGTTTTGTTAAATAATCTGAAATTACCTAAAGGCAGATAGGTATTGGATTTGTTTGCACCAAATACTTCAGCACACCTATTTTTAAAGTAACGTGCTTTAAAACAGTGCCTAAGGCTTAAAATTTTTATTTTAATCTAAAAAATAATTGTTTAAAGTAGGAATACACTTACTATTGTAGTTTTCTGTCAGTAAATCAATACAAAAAAATGCGCATAACTTTCACCTATCTATATTTTGTCTATAGGGATTTTTCTTTATGTAATACTTTTATAAGTAAATTAGCTATTGTTAATGGGTAATGCTACTGCGTTAATAAATTATAATTAAGGTTAATTATTAATTCCCCAAAGAAAACAGTATCCCTATATCAAATTTTGATAATACTGGTTGTTAGCCCATCTTTTCTATCAGGAAGATGGGTTTTTTTATTTAAGGCTTGCCGGTGGTAAAGGGAAGTAAAATCGTGCATCAAGGTTCGTAAATTCGAATACCCCTCTTTGCCCCGACCCTAAAGGGTGGGGTTTGATGGAAGAATATTGAATTTCTTAATTTCCAAACCCTTTGCCCCGACCCTAAAGGGTGGGGTTTGGATGGAAGAATATTGAATTTCTTAATTTCCAAACCCTTTGCCCCGACCCTAAAGGGTGGGGTTTGAGGGAAGAATATTGAATTACTCAATTCCCAAACCCTTTGCCCCGACCCTAAAGGGTGGGTTTGGATGGAAGAATATTGAATTACTTAATTTCCAAACCCTTTGCCCCGACTCTAAAGGGTGGGGTTTGAGGGAAGAATATTGAATTTCTTAATTTCCAAACCCTTTGCCCCGACGCTAAAGGGTGGGTTTGGATGGAAGAATATTGAATTACTTAATTCCCAAACCCTTTGCCCCGACCCTAAAGGGTGGGGTTTGGATGGAAGAATATTGAATTCCCTATTAACCATTAACCATTAACCAATACCCCCTTAGTATCACTCTCAATCTGCCCGTCCCGAAGACGTATAATCCTTTTTGCCCTAGAGGCAACTTCTTCTTCGTGCGTTACTACAATAACCGTGTTTCCTGCTTGGTGGATAGCATCAATAAGCAGCATAATTTCTTCAGAAGTTTTTGAGTCTAGGTTCCCGGTGGGTTCATCGGCGAGGATGATGGAGGGTTTATTTACTAAGGCTCTTCCCACAGCAACACGCTGGCGCTGCCCTCCGGAAAGTTCGCTGGGTTTATGGTCCATTCGATCTGCAAGGCCTACATCGTGCAACACTTCTGTGGCACGTTTTATACGATCAGCTTTGCCTACACCTGCATAAATCATCGGCAGTGCAACATTGTCTAAAGCAGTGGTCCTGGGCAGTAAATTAAAGGTCTGAAAAACAAAACCTATTTCCTTGTTGCGTATTTCCGCAAGGTCGTCGTCGCTCATCTGGCTCACATTAGCACCGTTGAGTTCATACAAACCCGAAGTAGGAGTGTCCAGACAACCCAGAATATTCATTAATGTGGATTTTCCGGAACCGGAAGGTCCCATTAGTGCTACATATTCGCCACGTTCTATATCCAGATCCAGTCCTTTTAAAACTTTCAATATTTCACCTCCCATTCGGAAATCGCGGGTGATTTGTCTTATTTTTATCACTAAACTCATGGAGATATGTTTTTGGTTTTTAATATATATATCGCCTTATTGGACGACTTTTGAATGACTATGTTACAAACGAATGGTAAAACTTTCCTTTTTCTGCTCTTTTCGGAAGAATACTATTCCCCAGTAAAAAGTATCCATGCTTACCGTGACTTTAGGATGGGAGATTATTGCCTTCCAGGCTTCCGTCATGCCTTTTGACCAGTAAATATCATCAAATATAAGCACCGTATCGTTATGTACAAACTTAAGTAACAAATCAAAATAGAGTAGGGTGCTTTCTTTGTTGTGGTTTCCGTCCACATAGATGAAATCAAATTTCGTCTTAGGAAGACTTTCTAATGCCTTTTTAAAATCACTTACTACAATTTCCACTTCTGGATGTCCAAAATCACGTAATTTTTTCCGAGCAACTTCAGCAGTATTTTCACACCCTTCCACAGAAATAAGTGTATTATTTTTTTGCATTGCTAATACTATGGTAGAGAGCCCTAAAGAGGTTCCCAATTCGAGTGAAGAATTAATTTTAAACCAGGTGCATAAACGATATAAAAGCTGTTGTCTTTTTAAAGAAATACCTGCGTGTTTTGTAATGTCTTTTACTTTACGGGTATTGGTTTTAAACACCCGCGAACCTGCCCCAAAATCCTGTACAAGGATACTTTCTTTACTTTGCAAAAGTACTTTTCTGTAGTCGTGTAAAATGGTATATGCAGGGTACTTTTTTTTATCGTAAAAGCATTTGGTCACTAGCGCATACACAAACGGGGAGTGCACGCCATGCTGGTTGGTCGCTTTTACAAGAAATTTAAAATAAGAGACAATGGCATAAAGCATATTGCTTTTTTTAAGTCAGGACTTCGCCACGCCTTCTGGTAAAGGCAATGAGGATTACACCTATTAATACAAAAAGCGCAATGCGATAAATATAATCGCCATAGCGCACATAGAAGGTAAGTCTGTCATTCAAATAGAGGGAACCTACCAGTGCACCTTGGGTGTTATAAGGCAAAGAAGCAGTTACTTCTCCTTGCTGATTGATGAAAGCAGAGATACCAGTATTGGCACTTCTGGCAATTCCGCGGCGGGTTTCTATGGCACGCAGTCTTGCTAGGCTAAGGTGTTGCTTATGCCCCTGTGTGTCTCCCCACCATGCATCGTTTGTGATTATGGATAGAAAATTAGCGTTGTTCCTCACATAACCAGTCACAAACTCGCCATACACAGATTCATAACAAATAATTGGCCCTGTTCTAAAACGTTGGTCAGCGCTCCAAAACACCCCACGTTCTTCTTGCGTGGTTTTCATGGCCACGGTACCACCCAGGTCCAGCATAATATCGCCCAGCAAGGGTTTTATAAGCCACACATAAGGGGTGGTTTCCACGCCCACCACAAGCTTAGACTTATGGTAGAGATCCATTTTCTGTTTTTGGCTAAGCATAAAAGCCGAGTTATAGGTATTGTAATACAAACCGTTATCGGCAAGATTGGCTTGCAGCGTGGCTTCCTCAGGATCTTCAAAAACATGGTAAAGCGTTGCGCCTGAGAGGAAATTCAGGTTAGGGTAATTGCTGTTAAACTCGCGTATGCTGTTTGCCAAAGGTCCATCTTCAAAAAGTTCGATGCGCTCATTTGCCGCAAAAACGGTTTCGGGGGCAATTACAAAATGGGTGCTGTCTGTAATTTTTGAAGAAGTCAAATCAAAAAGTAGGGATGCCATTTCGGCATTGGAAACATTGTATTTTTCGGAATAGGGATCGATATTGGGTTGTAAAACAATGGCATTTACTTTTTCACCGGTTTCTTCATAGGTAGCAAACATTATGGAAGAAATCGTGATAGGAATAAGAATGTACAGCGCTGTTTTGATGCTTCCGCGGATGAGGATTTCTTTCTTTTGGTATTCCTTATAAAGAAGAATACTTTTCATTGCGCCAAAATTAACCAGCCATACCCAAAGCGTTCCGCCGAAAACCCCTGTATATGCATACCATTGTATCCAACTTATGTATTCCGAAAAGCCATTGCCCAGATTAAGCCACGGCCAAGAAAATTCCCAGTTGAGATGCATTTTTTCAAAAGAAATCCACAGGCACACAAGGAAAATGGAGGAAATAAAGAAGGTGGTACGTTTGGCAAAATGGTGAAACAATACAAAAACGAGTGCCATCAATAGCGAATTCACGATAATGGCAAAGGCAGCACCAAATTCCGAAGAAAACCACAGCCAGTTGGTTTTAATGACATTCCAAAGAAAAAAAGTTAGGTATGCTAGAGCAAAAACCCGCCATGCTTTACGTTTTTTTGTGGAAAGCCTGATGTCCCTTTCCGCAAGCAGCAAGGGCACAAAACCAAAAAATAAAAGCAAAGGAAATCCCCAAGTAGGCCAGCCAAAAGATAAAAGCAATCCCGAGGCGATGGCCAAAAGTACATTCTTCATAAAAGAAATTCAGTATTTGAGGGATAAAGATAAGGTAGGTTTTGGGAATGACAAAGCGATGGGGAATTCGTTTATTTGTAAATGGAGATTAAAATCATTTTTTGTGGTATTGACGGTTTCACTTCACATTCGTTCGTGATTCACTTCACATTCGTTCGTGATTCATTTCACATTCGTTCGTGATGACAATTAATGGTGTAATGGTTAATAGGGAATTTAATTTTTTTTCTTATTTTTGATACTATAAATAAAGCTATGGACACCATTCAGATACGACAAAAACTGCATAAACTTATAGAGGATGCCGGTCAGGAAAAATTGGAAGCTTTCTATGAAGCTCTATGTTCCATCGATAAGCCTGCCGTTTTTTGGTGGGAAGATAAAAATGTATTACGGGAATTGGACAGTAGAATAGAATCTTGGGTAGAAGAAAAGGAAGCCGTTTACACCTTGGAAGATATTGACCGTGAAATAGCCATTCGAAAATCTGAATTAAAAAAATAGAGAAGCAATCTGCATAATGTACACTTACATTTTACTTCCAAAAGGGTATCAAGAACTAATAGATGCTTGGGAATGGTATGAAAAAATTAAGGAAGGCCTTGGAGATAGGTTTCGGGAGGAAATAGATGTTAGTCTTCAGTACATTTTACAAAACCCTTTTTATTTTGAAATAAAATCTAGGGAATTTAGAGAGGCCACAACTAAAATATTTCCATACCTCATTGTATACAAGGTTGTTGAAGAAAGCAAATTAGTACTGGTGGTTTCTATATTCCACAGCAGCCGAAATCCTACTTATAAATAAAGCTTTTACAGGTAGAGTGATGAGTGATGAGTGATGAGTGATGAGTGAGGTAAGTTAGAAGTTAGAGGTACGAGGTTAGAAGTGTGCAGACGTTTGGTTCAGAGTGCAAAGTGCAGAGGTATGACAGATTACTCTACAGCATCACAGAGAACACGCATTCCCCTTCATTTAGTCATACCGACAACGAAGAGGACTGAGCGTAAAGAAAATGTTCCACGGTTACTGAGCGGAGTCGAAGTGAGCACATTTTTAGCGAAGCCTGTCCGCCAATGGCTGAGGGCTAGCTGGCGAGCGAGCGGATTTTCGAAAGTAAGATAAATATAATTTTCCAAATCGCTAAGGTTTCGGCTTTGCTCAGCCGGACCGCTAAGGTTTCGGCTCCGCTCAACCACCGCTCAGATAGGCAATGAGGTCTCGATACAAATTTACTACTTGTTTCACTATCGTTTTACAAGTAGTAAATCCACTCGACCTGACAATATGCGAATAATGAATAACGAAACCGCTAAGGTTTCGGCTTTGTTCAACCACCGCTATATGGTTTCGGCTGTGCTCAGCCATCGCTTTAGTTTCGGCTGCGCTCAACCACCGTTTAGAAGCTTCTGCGAAGGAGTTTTCTCAATTTCCCAAACCCCAATATTAATTTCCCCACTTCTTTTTAAAAGGAAACATTTTCCTATATTAGCAACGTTATTTAAATTCTATACTCGCTTATGCCTAACAGTGAAGAGTGGTTATACACCATTTCGAGTAAACAGCCCCTGATTAACCTGAATTTTAAAGAAATCTGGAGATACAGGGATTTACTCATTCTTTTTGTTAAAAGAGACATTGTTACTGTATACAAACAAACGGTCCTGGGGCCTTTGTGGTTTTTTATACAGCCTTTGTTTACCTCCATTATTTTTACATTGGTTTTTAACAATTTAGGAAATATTAGTACCGGTGGTGTACCACCATTTTTGTTTAACCTTGCCGGGATCACGGCGTGGAATTACTTCAGTGAATGCCTTACCAAAACCTCTTCTACGTTTACGGCTAACCAGTCCATTTTTGGAAAGGTATATTTCCCACGTGTCATCATGCCATTGTCCATAGTGGTGTCCAACTTATTAAAATTTGGGATTCAACTGCTGTTGTTTTTTGGCTTTTTCATATACTATTACCAGCAAGGAGCAATAATCTCCATTAGTGGTTCTATTGTTCTTTTTCCGGTATATGTGTTGCTTATGGCGTTGTTGGGTCTTGGACTGGGTATGATTATATCCTCCATGACCACTAAATATAGGGATTTGACCATATTGGTTGGTTTTGGGGTGAGTTTGCTGATGTATATATCTGCAGTGCCGTATCCCGTTTCTGAGGCACGTGCCAAGTTTCCCGAAAACATCGCATTAATTGTAGAATATAATCCCTTGACACAGATTATTGAAGGGTTTCGGTATATGTTGCTGGAGACGGGAACGTTTAGCTGGATAGCGCTTGGTTATACGGCCATAGTTTGTGTTTTGTTGTTTCTAATTGGTTTGGTTGTTTTTAATCATACAGAGAAGAATTTTATTGACACGGTTTAAAAGGAAGTATTAAGTTAAGTATTGAGTACAAAGTATTAAGACTTAGGACTACAGGACATATGACTTAGGATGGGTTTGGAACAGAGAATTAAGAAAATAGAAAGTGGAAAAGAGAAAATAGAGAAAAAATAATATAGAAGACAGAAAACGAAAAAGAGAATAAAGAAAGATACCTGATTATGGGGATTATATTAAAAGCCGAAAATATAAGCAAACAATACCGACTTGGGACTGTGGGAACTGGCACTTTGAGCCATGATTTAAATCGCTGGTGGCATGCGGTGCGCGGTAAAGACGATCCTTATTTGCAAGTAGGTGGGGTTAATGACCGAAGTGAAAAAGCGACGGAAGACTATGTTTGGGCATTGCGCGATATAAATTTTGAGGTGCAGGAAGGGGAAGTGTTGGGTATTATAGGAAAAAACGGCGCAGGGAAAAGTACCCTGTTAAAAATCCTGTCACGGGTAACCAGCCCAACAACAGGAGAAATAAAGACCCGGGGACGTATCGCTTCCTTATTGGAAGTTGGAACAGGTTTTCACCCGGAGCTCACCGGCAAGGAAAATATTTTCCTCAATGGCGCTATTTTAGGGATGACCAGAACCGAGATACGCAGTAAAATAGACGAGATAATATCATTTAGCGGTTGTGAAATGTATATTGACACGCCTGTGAAACGGTACAGCAGTGGAATGCGCGTACGCCTTGCCTTTGCGGTAGCAGCCCATTTAGAACCCGATATTCTGGTGATTGATGAAGTACTTGCCGTGGGCGATGCCGAGTTTCAGAAAAAAGCCATTGGGAAGATGCAGGATATAAGCAAAGGGGAGGGGCGTACCGTGCTATTGGTAAGTCATAATATGGATATTATTTCGATTTTAACTACCCGGCTAATAGTACTTACCAATGGGAAGATACATTTTGACGGAGATACAGATTTAGGAATTAAAGAATATTTAAAAACAGGTGTAAATAAATCAAATTATTTATATAAAGGAATAATAGATAAACCAAAAATTACAGAAGTTACTGTAAAAACAAGTTTGCCTGGTAATATTCATGAGTTTGGAAAAGAAATTAATTTTATTTTTAATCTTCAATTGCCCATTAAAGTAGATAATTTAGCACTGTCTTTTCAAATCTTAGATGAAACAAGAACTCCAATAACACATCTTTGGTTAATAGATTCAATAAATGATATAAAAAGAGAAGTAGGTAATTATAAATTTATATGCAATATTAAAGAGCCAAAATTATATATGGGTAATTATTCATTAGCTGTTCATTTGTCTGAATCGAAATCAAAAGAAAAATTTGATTATCTCGAGTCTGTCTGTAATTTCAAAATACAAATGATGAAAAGCATCCGTGAAGATTATCAATGGCAAAAAGGAACTTGTAAATATATTGAAGAGAGTAATTGGAGTGTTATTAAAGAAATTTAAAGAAGTTTAAAAATGTTAAAAAAAATTAAAAGAAAAATTTATAATAGATTTTTTAAAGAATTCCATAGTAAACTAAATATTCAAAAAAATTATTCTGATATTCAAATAGATGAAAGAAAAATTATTGAAGAGGTTGCAATATATACGCTAACTAACCCAGAGAGAATAGTTAGTTTAATAAGAGCTATAAAGCATATTGAAACCAATAATATTACAGGGGATATTGTTGAATGTGGTGTGTGGAAAGGAGGTAGTATAATGGCAGCATTGAAAACCTTGCGAAATTTAAAAAGTTTTGATAGGAATATTTACTTGTATGACACTTTCGAGGGAATGAGTGAGCCTACTGAAATTGATAAGTCCTTTAGAGGAGAATCGGCTTCTGATGCATTTTTAAAAAGGGATGAGTTTTGGAATAGGATTGAATGCTTTTCCACTTTACAAGAAGTTAAAGAAAATATTTACAAAATAGATTACCCAACTGAAAATATTCATTTTGTTAAAGGAAAGGTTGAAGATACAATTCCTGATTTAAAAATACCTGAAAAAATTGCAATACTTAGATTGGATACTGACTGGTATGAATCTACGCTTCATGAAATGGAATATTTGTTTCCTAAACTAGTCAAAGGAGGTATAATAATAATTGATGATTATGGTCATTGGAAAGGTTGTAAGAAAGCAGTTGATGAATATTTAAAAAACAATAATATTGAATTGTTTTTAAATAGAATTGATTACACATGTAGAATGGGAGTGAAGATATAAGAAAATTCTAAGAATTGAATAATGAATAATTTCACCAATATAAAGTTTGAATCTAAGAATCTGGATCGTTATTTTATACGAACCAGTATTTTTAATGCGCTTACAAAAACACTTCCTAGTTTTTCAGGTAATTTGTTGGATATTGGGTGTGGTAAAATGCCTTATAAAAACTATATTTTAGAAAACAGCAACGTAAAAAAATATATTGGTTTAGACATAGAAAATGCTTTGGAGTATGATGTTGCTGTAAAACCTGATTTCACATGGAACGGAAAAATAATGCCATTTGAAAATAATCATTTTGATTGTGCTTTTGGGACAGAAGTATTGGAACATTGCCCAGAACCTGAAATTGTTTTAAAAGAAGTATTCAGGGTTTTAAAACCGGGAGGTGTTTTCTTCTTTACCGTCCCTTTTTTATGGAATTTACACGAGACACCCCACGATGAGTACCGTTACACCCCATTTGCTTTAGAGCGTCATTTAAAAAACGCCGGTTTTAATGATATAGAACTTAAAGCCACAGGAGGCTGGCATGCGTCCATGGCTCAAATGTTGGGTTTGTGGGTTCGCAGAAGTCCAATGTCTAGTAATAAGCGTAAATTGTTTTCCGTCCTTTTAAAACCTGTTATAAAATATTTAATTAAATTAGATAAACCAGAAAAAGTACAGTTTAAAGAAGGTCAAATGATAACAGGCATTTATGGAATTGTAAAAAAATAATATGAACATCGCCCTGTTTACACCCAGTCAAAATCCCTATTCTGAAACTTTTATTCAGGCGCATAAGAAATATCTAAAAGACAAGGTATTTTACTATTATGGCAGCGGGAATCACATACATTTGGAAGAACACCCCCGTTTGAATGATTCGTGGAAACTATTTTTTTTAAAAATTAAAAGAAAACTTTTTAGAGAGCCTTTTGCTACTATTTATGAACGACTGCTATTAGATTCCTTAAAAAAGAATAAAATTGATGTGGTTTTGGCAGAATATGGTACACATGCATACAGCATTTTACCGGTCATAAAAAAAGCAGGTTTGCCTTTGATAGTTCATTTTCATGGGTATGATGCCTCTGTTAAAAGAGTCATTGAAAAACACAATGACTATAGGGAAGTTTTTGCCTATGCTTCGAAAGTGATTGCCGTTTCTAAAGTGATGATGGAAAAGTTGCAAGTGTTAGGCTGCCCAAAGGGAAAACTAGTGTACAATGTTTATGGTCCACAACCTGAGTTTCATCAAGTTGTTCCAACGTTTTTAAAAAATCAATTTGTTGCCATTGGCCGTTTTACTGATAAAAAAGCACCTTATTATACTCTTTTGGCTTTTGCCAAAGCTCTTACTAAAAATCCTGATGCTGTTTTAATCATTGCAGGTGACGGAGCACTTCTTAATATGTGTCAAAACTTAACTAGGCATTTACGCATTGAGAAGCAGGTACAATTTCTGGGTGTAATTACACCCGAGGAATACAGAAATTTATTGGGTGAATCCATTGCATTTGTTCAACACTCTATTACCGCAAAAAATGGGGACATGGAAGGAACACCTTTGGCAGTATTGGAAGCATCAGCAGCTGGATTACCTGTGATTTCAACCTTTCACGCAGGCATACCCGATGTTGTTATTCATGGAAAAACCGGATTACTTTCTGAGGAACACGACGTAGAAGGGATGGCAGAAAATATGCTAAAAATTCTTAATGATACAGGATTTGCCAAAACAATGGGAGAAAGTGGAAAGCAACATATAGCATCAAACTTTTCACTACAACGGCATATTAATTCACTACAGGAAATTTTAGAATTAAAAAAATAAAAAAAGAGCCGCATTCCAGTAGAACCAATATGGGGTACCTTAAGTGACAAAAACTTTCCCTATTTTTACCTTATCAATTTTAGTCATGGCAACAACCAATACAGGCATCACCCAAAAAAACCAAGCCCATTACAACGAGCGTTATAAAAACGTTTCCACTGTGGGTATTGAAAAAACGCTCCGGCAATTAGATGTTTCTCTCGCTGATGCTACAGCAACAGACACCACCTGGGTAGCGATGTTTCGCAACGGTTTTAAAGCACAATTAAAAGGGAAAAAGGTTCTCGACTTGGGCTGTGGTGATTGTAAACTCTCTGCTGTGATGGCAGCTTTGGGAGCTGAAGTAACCGCAAACGACATCGCCGACAAAAGCGGTGAGATCGTGGCAAAAATCAATGCCTCAGGACTGCTGGAAAAACCCATTGCTTTTGTACAAGGTGATTTCTTAAAAGCAGCGTTTCCGGCAGCTACTTTTGACCTGGTGGTAGGCAAGGCGTTTGTCCATCATTTGACCCACGAACAGGAAGCTGCTTTTTATAAAAAAATAGCCCATATACTAAAACCCGATGGCGAAGTGCGTTTTGTGGAGCCCGCCGTCAACAGCAAGCTACTTGATACACTGCGCTGGATGGTTCCTGTATCGGGCAGACCATCGAGTTTGCAAAGTAAAAAGTTTGCTACATGGAAAGCCGCCGATCCACATCCTGAGCGCAGCAATAGCAGCAGCCACTATCAAAAAATGGGTTCAAAATATTTCCAGGAAGTGGAAATCATCCCCATTGGCTTTATTGAGCGCTTTAACCGCCTGTTTCCCAAAAGTAAAAATAACCGTGCTTTTCGCCGAAAGGCATATCAGTGGGAAGCCCGTTTTCCAAAATGGGTACAACGTTATTTTGCACGGGCACAGACGGTGATTTTTAGGAAGGCAAAAAAAAGTCAACTCTAATCAGGGAAGTTCAAAAAAGGAACGCTACCACGACCAATAATGACTAGTTCAAAACCCCACTTCGATATTCGATATTCTATGGTTCGGTATTCGATATTCAAAACCCACATTTTCATTTTGACCCTTTGCAAATTGCTTTTGTGTTTTCTTTGCGTGATTTCTTATTTACAACACCAAAGCTTACATACCAACATTCATTAAAATAATTTCGGGGGTCAAGCTCACAAACTTTTCCTATTTTTACGGGAGTAATTCTAAACCATGAATAAAGAGCAGCCCTTAGTCTCTATCATCATCCCCACTTACAATCGTGCCCATCTCATTGGTGAGACCTTGGATAGTGTGCTGGCGCAGACCTATTCCCACTGGGAGTGTATTGTTGTGGATGATGGAAGTACAGATAATACTGCTGAGGTAGTGCAATCCTATCTAGATAAAAATCCTCGCTTTCAATACCACCATCGCCCAAAAAAACGGCTTAAAGGGGCTAATGCTTGCAGGAATTATGGGTTGAAAATAATAAAAGGAGATTTTTTTTTGTTTCTGGATGACGATGATTTATTGGCTGATTTTTCTTTAAGTAACAGAATGAAAACTATTAGCTTAAACAGTAAGGAGGATATTTATATCTTTAAAATGATGCGATTCACAAATAAAGTTGGTGATTTAAATTTAATAGTGAATAAAGAGTTTAAATCCAAAGAAGAAGCATTAATTATGTTTTTAAAGCATCAAATTCCTTGGCAAATATCATCACTTTTTTTAAATTCAGATTTTAAAAATTTAAGGTTTAATGAAAATCTTATACGTTTTCAAGATGTTGCTTATGGGATACAATTATTACTTAATATTAAAAAAACTAGTGAACTTAAAATCTCTATTAATGAACCGGATGTATTTTATAGAAATACAGACAATCAGAAACTATTTAAAGAAGACTTTATAAAAAAGATTCTCGAAGCATCAATTGCTTATTTTTCTTATGTAGATGATATGTTGAAATCAAATTTCTCAGAATTTGATTATTTAAAGTATAAAAAATATCATTTTTATTTTTTTTTAAAGTTTTATGAAACTTATTTTTTACCAATGAATAGAAAATTATACAATTTAAAAAAATTAAAAAGGGTTCTAATTCAAAGGAGATATATAAATAAATTTGATATATTAAAAATGCTATATGTAGAAATGATATATAATTCAAAATTTAAAAACAGAAAAGGACTGGGTCTTTATAGAATATTTACCAAATGGAAAAAAAGAAAATACTCCTTATAGCAATGCCATCTTTACACCTGGATAGATGGGTAAGTCATATTGATAGGAGTAAATATAAACTTTATTGGTTTAATATTTTAGAAATGCCTCATAATTCCAATGAAGCATTTGCATTAATTTTTGAAAACTGGAAAAAAAGAAAAGTAAAACCCATTAATGGAGAGTATTTTTTAAGTAAAAAACTTCCGTCAGTTCACAAAAAAATTAGGTCTTTGTTTGAAGTTACTGAGGAAGAATATTTAAAGAAGATTATTAAAGATATAAATCCTGATATAATTCATACTTTTGAAATGCAGTCGTGCACTTATCCTATCGGTAATGTTTTAAAAAAATTAAAAATTATTCGGATTTATTCCTGTTGGGGTAGTGATTTATTTTTTTACAGAAACATAGAACTTCACAGGAAAAAAATAGTAAAAATTTTAAAACATTTAGATGTAATTCATACTGACAATAAAAGGGATATTAAGGTTGCCCAGGACCTGGGATTTAAAGGTAGCTTTACACCCGTAATTCCCGGGGGTGGAGGATATGATTTAAAAATAATCAATGATTTATTTACACCTATTGAAAATAGAAAAATTATTTTAATAAAAGGATACGAACACAAAATGGGCAGAGCAATTAATATCTTAAAAGCCCTAGAGAAAATAAATGACATTGATAAAAATTTTGAAATAGTTGTTTTTGGAGCCTTCCCAAAATTGACAGACTATTTAAAAAGTTCACATATTGATGTAAAGGTTTTTCTAATCAAAAAATTAACCCATTTAGAATTACTCAAGTTAATGGGAAAATCTTACATCTATATTGGAAATAGTGTTTCAGACGGAATGCCTAATACGCTTATTGAGGCATTTTTGCTGGGTGCTTTCCCTATACAATCAAATCCAGGAGGTGTAGCTGCAGAATTAATAAATAATAAAGAAAATGGCTGCCTGATTAATGACCCAAACAATATTGATGATATTAAAAAAAGTATAGAATGGTCTATTAATAATAGAATAAATTTGCATAAACAAATTTTAAATAATCAACAGTTTGCTTATAACAAATTTAATTTTGAAACTCTAAAATTAAAAATTAATCAAATCTATCAAGTAGAT
>Ga0209702_10005309_pt1 | contig 17693 bp, 15 predicted proteins | sample FRY01_FD_187210 | JGI IMG/M metagenome (GOLD analysis project Ga0209702, IMG submission 187210) | Freshwater microbial communities from Lake Fryxell liftoff mats and glacier meltwater in Antarctica - FRY-01 (SPAdes) (version 2) | ecosystem: Environmental > Aquatic > Freshwater > Ice > Glacier...
ATCATACTTACCGATGGAAATAGATCAGAAATATCTATAACACCTCAAAGAATTGAGTCACGACAAAGAATGGTAAACGGAAATATGCGTTCGTATTGGACGGCAGATAAGCTAAACCTAACCACCTCTTGGGCGAGAATACCATCTAGGGCATTTTCTGGAGAAGTTTCCTTTAATGCAGCCACGGGAAAAGTAATTGAAGATGCATCGACATATTCAATGTATACCGTTGATGGAGGTGCTGGTGGTGTCGACATTCTGTCTTGGTATGAAGATCACACTGGACCATTTTATGTTTTTCTTGCATATGACAAGTTTAGGGTTAACGGAGTGGAAAACTTTAATAGACTTGGGGGTTACAATCAAGTATTAAAAATGTTCATATCTTCCCTTGACTACACTATCGAAAAAAGAGGCGGAACCTGGTCAAGTGGGGGGACTTCAACTGGCTTTGACTTCTGGAATATCAACCTGTCTATGGAAGAAGTTTAATGTTTAAATCGGAAGAGCTTGCCAACCATTTAAAGACATCAGATACTGTTCAGGTAGAATCGGCGGTATACGCTGAGTGGAACATGAATCAGCCAGGAAACGTTTCTAGGCTTGGAAACTACAGATATAGACCAACCTATGACTCTTCTCAATATTACTTAATTCCAATGAGCTACGACTCATCAGACCTGGGAAACTACTACACTGGAGCTACTGATGCAGACGTTGCCGTAAGTAGTGGGTTTGACGATCAAGATCAGCCAACCCTCTTTATTTCACAAAAAGAAAAAATGAAACTCCTATACTCTCTTGAGGAGTGTATCAAGCCCCATAGACCAAGATCTGGAATAAATAAACCACTGTATCTTGGTAGCGGTGGAAGTTCATACTTGTCCTCTCAATACATAACAAACCCATCTCCAATAAACAAGGAGACTGGGGCACAAGAAGTAAATCAATCTTACATAGTCAGAAGGCCCAGATACTACATGTCTCACAAAGATGACCTATTTAAATATTGGACATCATACAGAACGGAATATGGTGTCCCAACCCCAAGGGCGGGAGGGGTGGATAGCGGCACTCTCGGTCAGGTGGAGAGGGGTATATCTTTTACTACAAGCAATGGTCACCATATAGAAGATGCAGCCCCATTCGTCGTCTATAAAGATCAGGTGCCAACAAATAAGATAGTTGTAAAGATGCAGACAAATGTTGGAGATGTAGATCTTGGAAATTTGAGGTATGGTGACGATTCAATACCTGATCCAATGTTCGGAAACTTAAACAAAACCACCCCCCAATCTTGGAGAATTGAAAAGCTAGGGCAGGATGATAGCTGGGAAGAGGTCGAAAGCTTTGACGCAAACTCTTTGAGGAGTGATGGGTCGGCAATAGTGGGTCCAGATGGAATATTAGAAGTTTCCTACGGTCTAAATATACCAGAGGAATACCAGGAAATATTTATATTTGCAGATACAATTTCCAACGTCACCCTTCTTCCAGACAATGCCCCAGCTGGTTACTCTTATTTGGTAAAAGGGGCAGACCACGAACTTGGAGTAATGTATATATATGTAAACTCTGCGTGGGAGCCCTTTACCCCAGACTACTCCTGGAAAGTTTCAAGTGAAGAGATTAACTACGATAGCAAGTTTGTGAAAAATGCTTCAAACCCAGACTATTTTCTTGATTCCAATGGTATAAAGAAGTTTAGAGAGTTTGAGTTTATCCGTGGAATCAGGATTGTTGTTCAGACAATGAACAAAAACAATTGCACTTTTGATTTAATTGAGTTTTCTCCAAGACTCCTTGTTGATATTAGTGATTCTGTTTCCTCTTTTTCAATTACAAAAACAATGTCAGATCTAGGAAACAGCTCTTTGCCAGTAAGTGGGTTGTCCGTTTCAACAGGATCTTTGGAAATTTTCGACGTTGACTTTTCTTTTAACCAGAACAATAACTTTGACTTTGACTTAAATACGGGAAGTATTCTTTCTCCCTATCTAGACATGCCTATAAAGTTTTTGTTTTATGACATTACAAAAAATGTAAACGGAATAGATTACTTTATTCCGGTAAAGAGTATGTACTCAGAATCTTTTCCTCAGGTGACAGGATCAGCCGCGACCGTTGATATTCAGCTAAGAGACTTGTTCTTTCTTCTTGAATCAATGCCAGCCCCTGAAATACTGCTTACCGACATTTCTTTGAGCTCAGCCATAACGGTCCTGCTTGACTTTGCGGGTTTCTCAAACTACAACTTTAAGAGAGTTGCAGATTATCCAGAAATAATAATTCCTTTTTTCTTTGTTGAGCCAAACCAAAACATTGCAGAGATATTGCAAAAGCTAGCGGTAGCCAGTCAGTCGGCAATGTTCTTTGATGAATACAACAACCTAATAATTATGTCAAAAGAATACTTGTTGCCAGGTACGGAAGAAGAAAGAGCAACTGATAGCACTCTTTATGGACAGGTCGAGGGGGACAACCTTCCCAACATTATAAATCTTTCATCACAAGACAAGCTGGTCTACAATGATGGACAGGTTGACTACACAACCAGATACATCCAACGGTCGATTGGGTCTACTCAGACAGCACAGAAGCTTGATCAGTATAAGCAATTTGCGTACAAGCCAGTTCTTTTGTGGGAGGTTCAAGGTAGAGAATCAAGGCAAACTATCAACCAGATAGGAGCACAGAACGCAGGATACACCTTGGGGGCGGTACCACTAAACTCAGACCTATCAGAAGAACCTCCCTACGCTCTTGGGAACATTATCTACAACGACATAATTGATGTTGGGGAAAATGTTTATTGGATACCATCCTACTTTGGATACTTCTATGCCAATGGAGAGGTGATTAGGTTTGAGGCAGTGGAATACGTCGTTTCCGGACAGGCCAATCCAGTGTGGATAAAAAACAATCAAGAATATCAAAACTACATGTCTGGTCTTACTTTTAACGGAAAGATGTACCCAACGGGAAACATAAGGATATACACGAAGCCAGAGTATGAGTCTGTAGATGGAGTCTTCAGTATAAGAGATGGAGAAATAATTGATCACGGCAGAGGGCAGTTTGGGACACCAGTCGTGTTTCACAGTTCTGGATTAATTAATGACAACTATTGGACAAATAACGAATATGTTCGTGGTTGCATCATGGATGCATCAAAGTACCTGTTTACCACTGGGTCCTACATAGATTACCCTTCAGGACTTTCTCAAGGGGTTGCCGGAAAGATCAAGAACACTCCTTATCTTGACGCAGACATCCTTTCACAATCATCAACAAGGAACGGGGTAATTAAAAACTTTCTTGCAGATAAGTATGCCACAGAAGAAGAAATAAACTATTACAAGACAACGGGTCCTGGGACGGTTCAAACTTCTGCCCTTATACTCAACGGTCCAAGATTCGAGGAGGAGTTCTCCTCTTCATCCTTTGTCTCCTACGTCTACAAGGATTTTGTCAATGAAATCGGTCAGGCAGTTCCGTACAAGCACTTTGGGACTAGGATGAGGGTCATTGGAAAGGTAGAGTCTGGAACGAACAACTCTCAAACCCCTGTAGGTGGATACCCTATGTTCGAGGGCGTCAGTGGAGGGCAGCTGTATGAGTCTTCAGGTTCCTTGTCTCAAAACTCTCCAGAAGAACAAATAAAGATTTACGGGGGTTCTGGAGGCATTGGTTTTGGAATAAACAAAACAACAAACAATGGTTATTTCTTTGAGATTGTGGCTCTTACGGCAGACAATATTGAATCGTATGCGTCAGACAACAGCTTTGGGGTTAAAACTGCAAAGATACTGTCTTCCCCAGCAGCTAGTTGTGTTAATAATACCGTAACAGTTCATACCGAAAGCCAGTTTGACTTTCAGGTGGGGGAGAGGGTTACGATTATAGGACTGGTTGATGCAAATAACCCGACAAACACAAGGACCCCGCTAAACGGAGAGTACTCAATTACTGCGATAAATACAAGCAAGAAGTCGTTTCAGTATGTAATAAGTCCATCAACCTCACTGACAACAACGGCATCTACCGGAGGAACGGCATCTCAATCTATTGCAGAATACACAAACATCTCAAACATATACTTCTATAAAGTTCTTTCTGATGGAAATGGAAATGCGGTACCCGTAAAGCTTTGGTCCGGTCTTGGTCAGATCAACGTTGACGGTGGAGAGTTTATCGGTCAGAATAGGTTGGCGGGAGAGTCGTCTACAACGGTATACGACCTAGCTGCGGAATATGTGAATGTTGGAACAGCAAGAAGATTTTTTCTATACCTAAATGGAAAGCAGATTGCAACGGTCAACGACACAGACCCTCTACCAGAATACAACAACATGGCAATATTCTCTAGAGGATCTTCTAGGTGCATGTTTGAAAACGTATACGCACTGGCAAGCAACTATTCGGAAAACACAACCTTCACCCTTGACACCGGAATATCAAAAATATTTGGAGACTCAGAGGTAGACGCGACAGAAGCATTAAGAAAATATGCAATAAGTGGAATGATTCAAAAGACTTATCTGTCTGGAATTAGTTCGAGCGAACCACCGAAGTATAGGATTTATTTTGAGGAGTTTGGAACAATTTTAAGAGAGATGTCTTATTTTAACATTAAGTATGACAGAGCCTATCCAGCACTATATGCGAAACTCATGAAGATTCTAAACAGAGCTCAGGGCTACTCCGTATCCGGATTCTACGCGGGCTCTTACGGAGCAGACTTTTTAATATTTAACTGTACGGATTTTTTGCTAAATCTTGATGATACTTCCGGAAACTATTTAAGAATTCAGGGAATAGCTTTTACTCAGGATACAACCTACAGCCTGACGGTGGACGACTACTACAAGAAAAAATCTATCCTAAAGAACACAGAAGTAGGAGCATCGTCAACTATCTTTAACCCACTCAGGGTAATAGACGAGTACGATAAAATTAAAAATTCTAGAATTAAATATGGGGTAAAGCAGTTTTCGGCAATAGAGAGTCCGTATATTCAAAGCACGGATGTGGCAGAAAGTGTCTTTGGCTGGGTAATAGACAAGGTAAGTTTCCCTAAAAAAGCTGTTGGAATAAACACCTTTGCAACCACAAACTTGCAGTTAGGCGACATCCTGACCATTGATTACAAGGATAGCCAGGGGGGGTCGATTAATGTAATATCTCCAGATAGTACGAGATTTGTGGTATACAACATGGAATACAAAAAAGACGGATCTGGGCTAACAACTACGTTATACTTGGTAGAGGTATAAAATGGGATTTAGCAATTATGGAGACGTCGAGGCAGCTCTCAGGGCGGAGTCTGACCTTTGGGGTGCCGACCAAAACAAGCCAGGGTTTGAAGCTGCAAATGCAAATGCTAATGCGGCAAGGGCTTGGTGGGCAAACTATCAATCTGCCCCTCCCGCACCCCAATCTCCACCACCTCCACCCCCTCCTCCTCCAACCCCACCAAACCCGTGGATCACAACGAGCTCTTACCAGCCCCCACCTGGAATAAAGCAAGCTCAGCCAGACATTGTTTTAGATTCAGAGGTAACAACGTCTGCAGACTATATTGCCGAAAGGTTTTTTGAAGAGCTCGGAGGAACAGAGCTAATCAACTTATCCAGACATGATTTAATTGACGGGGCTCAGGTATCCTATAATCCGATAACAAACCTGTCAAGACTAAGACAAAGATTTAACCCAAACAACATCATAGCAACTGACTTTCTTTCAAGCAGTGAGCTTGCAAGATCAAGCATAGATTTAGTTTCTAGGGGAATGAATATTCCGTTTTTTAATAGTAGCGGTGATTTGGTGGTAGAAGTTGATATAATTAGATTAGAGGAAAATATCGAGGTTGAAATTTCTCAAAGCGGAACATTGACAAGGATTGAATTATGATTACAGACTCAGGAAAAGAAATTATAGCAAAGTACCTTTTGGGACAAATACCGTCATACGCAAGCCACATATCTATCGGTTGTGGGGCAAGGCCATTGGATGCGAATGATGCCGCTCCTCTGCCAGCAACTTTAGCAGAAAAAACTAAGATGGATTTTGAAATGATTCGTGTCCCCATATCATCAAAGGGATTTGTTGACGACAACGGAACGACCAAGGTTTCTTTTACGGCAGAGCTTCCAAAAGAAAGCAGGTACGATATCACTGAGATAGGTCTTTGGTCCTCAGGAAGCAACAGTCTTGCAGCAAGCTTTAATAGTCGAATGATCTTTAATTTTTCGGAAGACTGGCAGGCCCATAGTACATCTATTTCAAACGTAACCACCCCAGTCCCGCTAGGAGTAACGGGTGACATAACGACAAGCCTTAGATACCTCAGGGCATCAAGCAGTAACGCTGTCTTTTCCACGTCAGAGCGCAAGTCAAGAAAAGAGGGACCAAGATTCCTTGATTCAAAAATTTTATTAAGGGGAGACTCCTCTGTTATTCAAGGGGCAACAGGCTCCTGGAGTGGAGAAAATCCATCTTTTAATGTAAACAACAAAGAAAAAACTGGAACGACGGCAATCCTAACAACGGGAACCCACCTTCTTAACGTTGGGGACAGCATAACGGTAAACATATCTGACTTAGAGTTTGATGGAACCTATGAAATTACTGCAAGAAACGACACAGAGATAACGTATGAGCACGACCTGTCCAGCACCGTTGCGTCAATTGCAGCATCGGGAGAGGTGGTCTTTTCAGACTCAACACATATCCACCTAAACGCCATCAACTTTGATATATCAAAAAACTCACCATCAGATGTACTGTCCCTGGCCTTTAGCCTAATAGACCGGGATTCTGTAGGAGGTGGAAACCCAGACTATGTAAAGATACTTCTTGAGTTTTACAGAAATGAAACATCCACCACCACGGGATTCGCAAAAGCAGAAATCTATCTTGATGGAAGCGAATTCTCTAATAGCCGATACAAGGTCATAGAGATTCCAATATCTAGCTTAATCACAAGCCCAGACTTTGGCTCTGAGCAGGTACGGGTGGCAAGGGTTTTTGCATCAGTAGTGCATACAGTATCGGCTCAGCAAATGTCCTCACCACTTCATTATGTCGAGCTGGAGGGCTTTAGGGTTGAAAACGAAACCACGGAGAATCCTGTATACAAAATGGTTGGATACTCCGTCGCAAGAACTACTGACGGAAAACCAATTTCAAAGTATAGAAATACCAACAATTATGTTGAATTTAGGTTTAATCTGGGGGTGGGATAGTGCCACAGATATCCATACCAAAGGAAAACTTTTTTGAAGAAGACATCTTTACCAGAAAAGAAAGCATTCGGTATAGAATTGTTTCTGAAAACAAAAACAACTTCTCCTACTGGTCTCCTATATTTTCCGTAGATACAGGATTTGACTTTATTCCTGCCAACAAAGTTGCAGTCAGCAGAACATCAACAGAGCTCTCAGCATCCTGGACACCAGCCCAAATAAAAAAAGATGGTTTGGATATTGCATTTTTGCCAGAATACGATGTTTGGACGAGGGTGGCGCTGAACGAGGCGGAGGGAGACTGGAAGTACCAGGGAAGAGTCCTAGGAAACTCACTCAATATCGTAGACGATTTTAGCGTTATAGCGATTAGCTATGCGAGCGTGGAGGTATACAGGCCAATGCGACCAGCTGACCACAGAATTGATTTATACGAGGTAGATCAGAGCGCAGGAGCTTCGTTGGTTGATACCATAAAAGACACAATAATTGTGCCAACTGCGAACATTAGTAACGGTGATGCCATGAGATACACATCCCCCACACCCCTTGGAGGTCTGGTTGACGATACGACCTACTACGCTAGGGTATACTTAACGAACGAGGTGACCCTTCATCCAACAAGGCAAAACGCAATAGACAACACAAACGTGATAAATCTAACATCAACAAACAGCTCTTTTGGATACTTTAAGTCACAGAAGTCCCTGGTTTATGATTTTTTGCTATACTCAGAGTATAACGTTCCAGCGTAATGATATAATTAACCAGGAGATAAAATGGCAAGAGTACCCCTTCCCGACAAGGGACAACCACTAGACGTAACCTACATCTATCAGATAGCCAACGCGGTCAATGATATATCAGACAGCATATCTACGGCATCATACAACTATACCTCCGTAGACACAAGATCTCTTGGTAGGCAGGATATAAAAAATAACAATGCAAAGTTTTATGCAGGATATAAAGACATTGTTACAGAAGAAAACGTTTCTTCAAATACCACAAAGCCTTGGGTAATTGACTTTGCATCAGACTTTAAGTATACCCCTGTTGTTACGGCGACAGCAGTAAACATCGGTACAAGCTCGGTAGGAAATGACGTAACTGTCGTGATTACTCAAGTATCAACAACCAGAGTGGAAGGGGTTGTTAGGTTTAACTCCTCTGGACAAGTCAGCACATCTGTAAACATCATTGCCATTGGCATTCCCGCATGATATAATTAATCGCTATGTTATCTTGCAGAAGGTGTAAAGGGAAAGTTTTTGTTGACAGGCTATTTAGCTCTGAGACCCATCTAGAAACCTTTTGTATTATTTGCGGGGCAAGAAAATTTTATCATAACTGGAGTTCAGATAACAAGGAGGCCGAATGGCTGCTGGAGACGGAGAAGAAGAGATCAAAGAAAACACAATCACCGTTATAAGAAGGCCAAGAAGAAAAGTCTGGTTTTTAAATGGAGATTTGGTTCGAATCGCTCACACCAGCAGGGCAGCAGGCATTGTTACACTAGACAACCTAACAAAAGACAGAAAAGAAGTAACGACTATTGTCGAATTCAAAAAGAAAAGAAAAAGAGCCTTTACTGTAAAAGAAGCAGCTACTTTATTAAACTATCACAGAAAGCACATCCCAAGACTTGTTGAAAAGGGTTTGATACCCCATCCAATAGGAGAGCTTCCAGGAGGGGTCAGGGCTTTTCATCACCTGTCCTACTACTCAGAGGACATTATCATGGAGGCAAGAAGAGCAATGGCTCAAATACACCACGGAAGCAAAAGAAAAGATGGGCTAATCACAAACAACAAGATACCCACTGAGCAAGAGTTGCGATACGCCATGGGTGATGGTATTCTTCTTTACACAAAAGATGAGAATGGAAAGTTTACCCCAATATTTTCTGAAACAATATAGGGGTTGACAGGAGCCTTAGCTTCTGATATTATAAAAACACACAAACTACGGAAGGGTTTTTATGGAGCCAACGAAAATACAGTGGACTCTGGGGTACACGGTGAATGTGGGAAACTTTCAGTCACTGCGCCTTGATTGCCAAATAACGGACTACAAGCACGAAGCCGAAACAGCAAAAGAGGCATCTGATCGTGTATACGCTTTTGTAGAGCAAGAGCTAGTAGAAAAACTCAACCAAGCAAAGGAAGAATTAGGATGAAAAACAAAGAAGACAAGTCAAACGCATACATCGCTCATGGAGAAAGTGCTTTTCTTATCTGTGGATACGGAAACACCTATGGATCAGCCCTAAAAAAAGTGGGTAAGTTAATTGATACCACTGTAAAGAAGAGCCCAGACACCCTAGTTCTTGGATTGAACTCCTCATACGATGAAAGCGGAGAGTTCTGTGTAACAGCAACGCTATCTACAGCAGGGGTATAATGTCTGATCGTAAGAGTAAGTTTGCTCTTATTAGTAAGTTTGAGCAGCATTGTAAAAAGAATAATGTAGTAAGAGAACCAATTAACAAGTACAGCGAACAGTGGGCAGCAGATGCACTGTTGGAATCATTTAAGTATGAGGATATTCTCTCTGCAATGGAGTACTACTTTAAGATAAATGACTCACCTAAGTGGAAGGGGTTTGCCAACAACGTGGACCGCTTGCTACAATCTATTAGAATGCAAGAAGAAGATGATCGGTTTCGATCAGAGATGCGTATAAAAGCGAAGGATTGGGCCAGTGACTAACCTAGAAGCAAAAACTCTGTCGGCGGTACTTAACGACAAACAGATGCATGTATTGCTGCAAGCTAACGTGGAGTCCCTTTTAAGAACTCACAACGACATTTGGGAATTTACCCGTAACTATTATGATCAGAATCAATCTATACCACCAATAAGCATCGTTAAGCAGCAGTTTCCAGACTTTGACTATACTTCGGAAACTGGAGCAACCAAGCACCACCTTGACGAACTTAGACAAGACTATCTTGTTGATAATGTAAAGATGATGTTAAGGGCTGCTGCCACAGACGTTCAAGAAGGAAAGGCCACAGACGCACTCGATAGGTTAATAACAGAAACCTCTAGTATAAAGCGAGTTACCTCAACGGTCAGGGATCTAGACGTTACTAACATTGACGAGACCATCGCCTACTTCGAACACATTAAAAAGATGAAGGAGAGCGGCAATCATGGAATCTATACTGGTATTAAGGGCTTTGACATGTTCATGCCCTCAGGTATCGTTCCTGGGCAGCTGGGGGTGCTTCTAGCCTACCCCGCAATAGGCAAGAGTTGGATGGCACTGTACTTTGCGGTAGCTGCTTGGAAGAGTGGAAAGACACCTCTAATCGTTTCCTTGGAGATGACAGAATCCGAAGTAAGGAACAGGGTTTTAACAATTATTGGAAACGGAATGTGGTCCCACAGAAAGCTTAGTTCTGGACAGGTTGAAATTGACATGTTCAAGAAGTGGGCAGAGAAGACGTTTGAGGGAAAGCCACCAATACATATCATTTCCAACGAGGGCATAGGGGAAGTTTCACCCAGTGTGGTTAAGGGAAAGATTGATCAGTATAAGCCAGACATTGTTTTTCTGGACTATCTTAACCTGATGACAAGCAATCAAAGGACTGATAATGAGGTTGTTAAGATGAAAAACCTTAGTCGTGAACTAAAGCTTTTGGCCATTAGTGAACAGGTACCAATCATTGCAATATCTTCTGCAACGCCAGACGATGTTACCAACATGAATAGCGTCCCAACCCTTGGTCAAACCTCATGGTCAAGACAGATCGCCTATGATGCCGACTTCTTGTTGGCACTGGGTAGAGCCCCAAACAGTGATGTAATAGAGTGTGTTTTTAGAAAGTCAAGAAACGGGCCCCTGGGAGATTTTCTAGTTCAAGTAGACTTTGACAGCGGAAGATTCGTAAACAAAGAGTTTGCATAAATGATGTATAATTTAACACATGGATTACCTTCACAAGAGAATAAAAAGATTTGAGCTGTCGGGTCAGATACTAGACGACTCCTTTATTCCAAGAATGAGGGGTGAATATATAAGGCTTCTTTCTGATTCAATGAAAGAAACCGGATATGTTCAAAGGTACGACATAGGTCCAGACTGGTCGCTATCATATAACGGAAACTATTATGAGTTTGTTTTAAGCTTATATGGATCGTATGTAGGGAGAAAGAGTGCAACATGTATAGAAGGTTTGGACAAGAATCATCCAATATATACACGGGTGAGCAAGTCAAGAGAGCCCTCTCCTGGTCAGGAACAGACATTGAATCAGAAGTAGATTCAGATTACTTAATTTTTTGTCCATACCATAATAACTATCGAACACCTGCGGGAGAAGTTAGCAAGGAAAAGGGGACCTTCTTTTGCTTTTCTTGCCATGAGTCAAGATCTTTAATTGAGTTAGTTATGCATACAACAAAGAAGTCATACTTTGAATCTTCAAGATTTATTGATTCAGCCAAGGAAGATATAGACATTCTGGGAAGCTTAGATAAAATACTCGTTGAAAAAGTAGACTATGTTTCTTATGATGAGATCCAGATAAAGAGATTGAGCAGTCAAGGACGGCAGTCCCCCAGGGCAGTTTGGTATTTTGAAAGTAGAAGAATTAGCACAGATTCGATGACTAAGTTTTCTTTGGGGTACAGCGAAAAACAAGACATGATAACAGTACCAATGCACACTCCTAGCGGCTCTATGTTCGTGGGATTCGTTGGTCGCAGCGTTGAGGGTAAGAGATTTAAAAATACTCCCAACCTTCCAAAGTCCAAGATTCTATTTAACTTGCATCGTGCAAAGAGGTATGATACAGTCTATGTCGTGGAGTCCTCATTTGATGCGATCAGGCTGGATCAGTGCGGCTTGGCATCGGTGGCTTCTCTAGGTTCGAATATTTCAAAGTTTCAGATAGAACTATTGACAAAGAGCTTTAACTCTGTTATAGTTATACCTGACAATGATGATGCTGGCAAGAATATGGCCGACAAAATCATAGACAAGGTAGGCACAAGGGCTGTAGCTTTTAGCCTACCAAATAGATTCAAAGATATTGGCGACATGAGTGATGCTGATATAAAACAGCTAGATATAAAGACCAGCGATCCACTGCTGGCAATGTATAAATAAAATATAAGGAGTGTATTATGGGTGTAATAAAAGGATTGAAGCAAATGGAAAAGGCCTTAGAGCGTCCATCAGTTTCTGGCGAGGGCGGAATTAAGGTTCGCTGGCTAAAGCTGGATGATGGTCAAAGCTCCAAGGTTCGTTTTATCAATGAGCTGGACGAAGACTCTCCCAACTTTGATATCGAGAGAGATTTGGCTATTGTTGTTTCTGAGCACACAAATCCAAAAGACTACAAGCGAAAGGCTGTCTGCACAGTAGAAAGCGAAGGGCGATGCTTTGGATGCGAAATGGCCCGCAAAGAACCAAAGAGTGGTTGGAGAGCAAGGTTCCGATTCTACACCAACCTCCTTGTCGATGATGGTCTAGAAGATCCCTACGTTGCCGTATGGTCACAGGGAGTAGGAAAGCAGTCTGCATTCAATACTCTCAAGGAGTATGCGATTGATACAGGATCTATCTCTAACCGAACTTGGCGCATGAAGCGCAATGGCAGCGGAACGGATACGACCTACATCATTCTTCCAGGAGATCCAGACACAGAGAAGCATGACTGGGCTGGGGTAGAGCCCTTTAACCTAGAAAAGGTTGTTCGTGAAGTAGCATATGCAGAGCAAGAATCCTTCTACTTGGGGTTTGAAGCTGCTGGAACAAGTAATACCACCAACATTGATTGGTAATTAGGCTGGTAGGAGGGTATACTCCATCGTGCTGAATTCTCGCAACCCATAGGGTGGTTATAGTTAATCGGCAAAGCGAGGTTGAAATCCAGTATAGAAGTTGCCCTCCTACCTTTTTTATTAGACAAGGACTGTTATGCATAATTACGTTCCGCTTCACGTTCATACTCATTACTCGTTAATGGATGGGGTATCAAACCCCGAAGAATATGTTGAGAAGGCAATAGAAAACAAGATGTCAGCCATTTCTATCACAGATCACGGAACACTATCGGGTCACCGCCCCATGGTCCGTGCTGCAAAAGCGGGGGGGATAAAGCCAATTCTTGGAATAGAGGGGTACATAACAGCAGATAGATTTGACAAGAGGGACAAGAAAGAAAGAACAGACCCCCTTGATGTTATTTATAATCACATTGTTATTCTCGCAAAGAATGATATTGGTCTAGAAAATCTGGGAAGATTGAATGAGATTGCTTGGAATGAAGGATTTTACCGTAAGCCACGAATTGACTTTGAGCTATTAGAAAAGTATCGTGAAGGCCTTATTGTCACCTCTGCCTGCATGTCAGGGCTTATTAATAAGGCAATAGAGGTTGATAACTACGCAGCAGCAAAGTCACACCTAAAGTGGTTTGGGGATAGGTTCGGGGAAGACTTTTACGTTGAGGTAATGCCTCATAATGTTGCTGGAATGAACAAGGCCTTGATTGACCTTGCAGATGCAGCAGGACATAAGCTTGTGGTGACTCCAGATTGCCATCACGCAACGGTAGATCAAAAAGTAATTCAAGAGATCATGCTTATAAACAACACACACGCCAAACTTCAAAAAGAGATTACATACGACAAGTCTCGTAAGATTGAAGACCCAATGAAACGACTTGACTACCTATACGGTGAAGACAGGATGATGAGCTTTAATAAGTTTGATATCCACCTACTTTCTGGTGATGAGATGCATGAAGCAATGGGGGAGGATTCTCGTCCAGACATGTTTGCCAACACGATTGAGGTTGCGGAAAAAATAGAAGAGTACACCATCCACAGAAACTTAAACCTACTTCCCGTTGAACACAAAGATCCCGATAAGATGATTAGGAAATATGCAGAATCCTTCTTAAAAGAAAAGGGATTGGATTCTAATCAGGAATATGTTGATCGCCTTAATGAAGAATTAGATGTTATCAAGCAGAAGAGCTTTGCATCGTACTTTCTTGTTGTTCAAAACATGTTGAACTGGGCAAAGAAGAATGACATAATGGTCGGTCCAGGTAGAGGATCTTCAGCAGGATCTTTGCTGTGCTTTGCTTTGGGGATTACAGACATCGACCCAATTGAACACGGTCTCCTGTTCTTTAGGTTTATTGACGTTGATAGAGACGATATGCCAGACATAGATAGTGATATTCAAGACACCCGTAGAGAAGAGGTTAAGAGCTACTTAGAGGATCAATACAAACACGTTGCCTCTATTGCTACCTTCCTACAGTTTAAAGATAAGGGTGTCGTCAGAGATGTTGCTCGTTGCTTTAACGTTCCTCTTGCAGATGTTAACAGGGCGCTTAAGACGGTAGACACATGGGATGAGTTTGTATTCTCTAAAAACACCTTATGGTTTCGAGACAAATATCCAGAAGTAGAAGTGTATGCAAGCAAGCTCCGTGGAAGAATTCGAGGTACGGGAGTTCACGCAGCAGGAGTGGTAACCTCAAAGATTCCCATTAGCCGCATCGCCCCAATGGAAACCCGCAGTGTGACGGGAAGCGACACAAGACTCCCTGTGGTTGCCGTAGACATGTCAGAGGCAGCAGACATTGGACTTATCAAGATCGATGCTCTGGGACTCAAGACTTTGACGGTAATTCATGACACTCTTAATATTGTTAATGATAGAACTGGAAATAGGTTAGACCTTCACGAAATAGACATGGAAGATAAGAATATCTACGACATGCTTTCTGACGGATATACGAAGGGGGTCTTCCAGTGCGAGGCAACGCCATACACGAACCTTCTTGTTAAGATGGGGGTAAGTAAGTTTAACGAACTCGTTGCCTCTAACGCTCTCGTAAGGCCAGGAGCCATGAACACAATCGGCAAGGACTACATTGCTCGTAAACATGGAAAACAGGGAATAACATATGCAAATCCAATAATGAAAGACTTTACTGAGGATACTTACGGTACAATTCTTTATCAGGAGCAAGTTATGCTTGCTTGCACCAACCTTGGCGGTATGAGTATGGGAGAGGCCAACAAGGTGAGAAAGATTATTGGAAAGAAGGGAGATGCCCAGGATTTTGACGAATTCAAAGAGCTTTTTGTTCGGAATGCGACTGGGCCACTTGGCGGGAAGGCTGCTGAAAAGATGTGGCATGACTTTGAAGCCCACGCAGGATACTCATTCAATAAGTCTCATGCGGTTGCTTATTCAACAGTTTCGTACTGGACGGCATGGTTAAAGTACTACTTCCCTCTAGAGTTTATGTTTGCCCTTCTTAAGAATGAAAAGGATAAAGATGCTAGAACAGAGTATTTGATTGAGGCAAAAAGAATGGGAATTCCCATGAGGCTTCCACATGTCAATGACTCTGGAATAGATTTTCAGATTGAGGGAAAGGGTATTAGGTTTGGCCTATCAAGCATTAAATATATATCAGACAAGATAGCTTCTAGGTATATTGAGGCTAGGCCATTTTCATCATACAAAGAGATAGAGGAGTTTACCCTTACCAAGGGGAATGGAGTCAATAGCCGTGCCCTCGCCTCTATGAGCACCGTAGGAGCCTTAACGTTCCCAGACCACCCAAGGGATGAGGAGAAAATTAAGGAAAATATGTATGAGTACCTTAATCTTCCGGAATTCAACATTCAGGTACCACAACACTACCATGCATACATAAGCCCAGTAGATGATTTTGAGGAAAAAGGGGCATACATCTTAATGGGAGTCGTCAGAAGCATTAAAAGAGGAAGTGGATGGAGCAGGGTAGATATCCTTGACTCCACGGGATCGATAGGAGTGTTTGATGAAGAAGAGACAACAATCGAAGCAGGTCGTACTTATATTATTCTTGTTGGATCTAACAGGATTCTTGAGGCGATTCCTGTGGAAGAGATACGAGAAAGCAAATCAGCGTTGGTACGGTTCCTAAACTACAAGCAGTTGCCGTATGGACAGGAGGAGTATTTTGTGTTATCCTTTAAGCCAAGAATAACAAAAGCCGGAAAGAGAATGGCTTCGCTTATTCTTGTTGACAGCGATAGGAACCTCCTCTCGCTTATAGTTTTCCCTTCAAACTTTGCAATGGCGTTCACAAGACTAGAGCAAGGAAAGGCATACAACATTAACTATTCAATTTCAAAAGATGAAGATCTAGTGTTTCAGGAGGTAGTAGTAGCGTGACGACATTAGACAGCATGTCAAAGATGATTCACCACAACGCGGTAGCCAAGGGGTTCTGGGAACCAAATACAGAGGGGAATCATACGGTCTTCTATCTTAAGCAGATTGCAATGATTCATTCTGAGTGCTCTGAGGTTCTGGAGGCAATAAGAAAAGAAAAAGGTGATCGGGAAGTAGTTTCTGAGCTAGCAGACATCATAATTCGCACCCTAGATCTCTATCAGGGACTTGTGTCAGACGGATATACGAAGATCTCCTTGGATGGTGCCCTGGCAGAAAAGAATGTGCTCAACGTTACAAGACCAGTGATGCACGGGGTGCTAGCATGACATCAGTAGAAGAAGTCCTCGCGGGACTAAACCCAAAGCTGAGAAAGAAGATAACCCTTGGTAACGAAATAGCAGACACTCAGTTTGCAAAGACACCATCGTTTGGACTAAACAGAAGTCTGAACGGAGGATTTCCCTATGGAAGGCAGGTACTTGTCTGGGGGAACAAGTCAAGCGGTAAGTCATCATTCTGCCTACAGATAATTGCCCAAGCTCAAAAAGAAGGAAAGATATGTGCGTGGATAGATGCAGAAATGAGCTTTTCTCCATACTGGGCGACCCAGTTGGGGGTAGACACGAAAAATCTTATTGTTTCTACAGCCAGAACAATGAACGATATGGTAGATGTAGGTACGGACTTGATGAAGGCTGGAGTAGATCTTATAGTTGTGGATAGTATCTCTGCCCTGCTACCTGCAATTTACTTTGAAAAAGACTCAACAGAGTTGAAGCAGCTAGAAAACACTAAGCAGATCGGTGCTGAAGCAAGAGACATGACCAATGCCGTTAAGATGTTAAACTATGCTAACAATCAGGAAAAGCCTACTCTGCTTGTCCTTATTAGCCAAGCAAGAAATAATATCGGAGCGATGTATGTGTCTCAGCAACCCACGGGAGGTCTGGCCACAAAGTTCTACTCATCAACAATCATAAAGCTGTTTTCATCTGAATCAGATAACCAAGCAATCAAGGGGAAGATTTACGTTGGAGACAAGATTATCGAGGAAAAAGTTGGTAGGAAGGTTAGGTGGGACGTTCAGTTCTCAAAGACAAGCCCAGCCTTTCAGACCGGAGAATACGACTTCTACTTTAGAGGCCAGGATGTTGGGGTTGACACCGTAGCAGACCTGGTTGACACAGCAGAGATGTTGGGGTATGTTGAACGCGCAGGCGCTTGGTATACGGTAGA
>Ga0209702_10005315_pt1 | contig 17679 bp, 17 predicted proteins | sample FRY01_FD_187210 | JGI IMG/M metagenome (GOLD analysis project Ga0209702, IMG submission 187210) | Freshwater microbial communities from Lake Fryxell liftoff mats and glacier meltwater in Antarctica - FRY-01 (SPAdes) (version 2) | ecosystem: Environmental > Aquatic > Freshwater > Ice > Glacier...
GCATACTTCGATCGACTTGGCGTACCTCGGCTCTCATGACCTCAACTTCTCGAACCGCCCGGTGCGGACCCGCATGCCGGGTGGTGTGGCAGGGGCGCAGTCTATGATGACTGCCCCCTATGCCGATCTACGTTTTTCCCATCTCTGGTTTGAGCCATGAATTTCACCAAGCCCCTACCTAAATTTGATCCTCGCAGCATTCCGGTGGCCGGTATCGACGACCACCTTGAAGGCGTGGCAATGGATCGTTTGACACCCGGTGCATTGCGTGAACGCTTCAGGCATCCACCTGTCTGGGCACCCGAGCACAGCGTCGAAAAGAAATTTGAAAATCGCCAGCCAGCCCTCGCTGCGGTGCTGGTGCCCCTGGTCATGCGCAGCGAGCTCATGTTGCTGCTGACCCAACGCACCAGCAATCTTTCAACGCATTCTGGGCAAATCGCTTTTCCTGGTGGCCGTACGGACGACACCGATGTTGATGCGATTGACACGGCACTGCGTGAAGCCGACGAAGAAATTGGTTTGCCACGCGCTCACGTTGAAGTTCTGGGCACACTGCCGATTTACGTCACTGGCACGGCTTACATCATCACGCCGGTGGTGGCTCTGGTCACTCCGGGTTTTGCGCTTGAGCCCAATCCCGGTGAAGTAGCTGATGTGTTTGAAGTGCCGCTGGCCTACCTGATGAATCCGGCCAACCACAGGCGCCATCAGGTCGAGTTTGATGGCGTGACCCGGCAGTGGTTGTCCATGCCCTACCTTGATTCTGCGGTCATACAGGGGGCAGACCCTACAGAGCGGTTTATCTGGGGTGCTACCGCTGGAATGCTTAGAAACCTGTACCGCTTTTTAAGCGCATGAAAATATAGCCCCCACGCTGGTTTTTGGGGTCTTACCATCCAGAAGTACTTGGCCCACCCTTTTTAGGGGGCTAAAGCCTTAGCCGAGTGCCATGGGTGTCTGACCCCAATAACCCCATGTCCCAAAACAGGACTAGAATCGAGCCACATGCGAGTCATTGCCATATCCACGCTCAATGACTTTTGGCTGCAACCAGTCTACAAGGATGCCGAGATGCCGCTTAGGGCGTGGCTCTTTGAGGTCCAGAAGGCCAACTGGGAAAGTCCAAAAGATATCAAGGCACAGTTTGGAAATGCAAGCATCCTAAAAAACAGGCGCGTGGTGTTCAATGTCAAGGGCAATGACTACCGACTTGTGGTTGCCGTTGCCTACGTCTACCAGGCGGTTTACATCAAGTTTATTGGAACCCATGAGCAGTACGATGCGATCAATGCTTTGACTGTGGAGTTGAAATCATGAGAAAAAAATTGCTGACCCTTTTCCCTGTGCACACAGAGGACGAATACCGTAAGGCGTTGAAATTGGCGGAGTCCTTTTTTGATGCTGCCGAAGAGCCAGACCCAGAAAGCGAAGAAGGCCGCTTCTTTGAGGCATTGGTAACCCTAATTGAAGCCTATGAGGCCAAGCATTACGCCATTGACCCGCCTGACCCCATTGATGCCATTAAATTTCGCATGGATCAGCAAGGACTGACTCCGAAGGATTTGAAGCCGATGATTGGTGGATTGAATCGTGTGTATGAGGTTTTGGCTCGCACGCGGCCACTAAGCATCAACATGGTGCGGCGCTTGCACACTGGTTTAGGCATTCCGGCTGAGACACTGATCCGTGAAGCTGCATGACGAAAGTTTCAATTCGCACAGGTGATGTGGTTGAGCCCAAGACCATCAATGATCTGACCAACCGTTTGCAGCGCAATCGTTCATCCATTACCAAGGACGTCGGACTGTTAGAAAAAATGGGCTTGATCGTGTCGAGCAGACAGTCCAACCCTGGGCATGGGATCCAAAAGATGGTTCAGGCTATTGCACCCAAGATTGAGATGGTTGCAACTTTGGGTTGAGACCGGGTCGGGTGGGGCCAAGTTATCATTCCGCATGAGCTTTCTTGCCGTTTTGTTAGCCCTGATCATTGAACAGGCCCGGCCACTGGCCAGGGGCAACTGGATTCATGCCGCCTTCCGGCGCTGGGCACGCTGGACCAGTCGCAGCATGGATGCCGGACAGCCGCACCATGGCTGGATAGCCTGGACAGTTGCCGTGGTGGTGCCGGCACTGGTGACGCTGCTGATTCACTGGCTGCTGTGGAGCGTCAGCGCTGTACTGGCGTTTATCTGGAGTGTGGCTATTCTCTACCTCACGCTGGGCTTTCGGCAGTTCAGCCACTATTTCACCGACATACGTGATGCCCTTGACGACGGCGACGAGCCTGTGGCGCGTGAGTTGCTGGCCCAGTGGCGGGAGGTTGATGCGAGTGACCTGCCGCGCAGCGAGATCGTCCGGTATGTCATCGAGTATTCAGTGCTGGCTGCCCACAGGCATGTCTTTGGCGTGCTGGGCTGGTTCTCGGTGCTTGCTGCACTTGGCCTGGGGCCCGCCGGAGCAGTGCTCTACCGCCTGAGTGAATTTGTCGCCAGGTACTGGATGTACAAAAGCAAATCACCTGCTACGGTGGGTGATAGTGCCAGTGCAGCACTGCAGTCGGCATCAAACCGTGCCTGGGGTGTGATTGACTACGTTCCCGCACGCGTCACTGCATTGGGCTTTGCCGTGGTGGGTAGTTTTGAAGACGCGATTGATGCCTGGCGCAGCTATACCCAGCGCTTTCCCGCAGACGCGCCATCAGCCCTGGAAAACCGCAATGACGGCGTTATTCTGGCGGCCACCTCGGGCGCAGTGAATGTCCGACTGTGGGGTGAAACACTCAAGCCGATTTTTTCACCCAACATCTCACAGGGCTTCCAAGCTGGAGGGCTGGCTGCCGAGCAGCCCGCTGCCACAGAGTCAACATCTGGCCGCGAGCCTGAGCTTGCCCACCTGCGCAGCATCGTTGGTCTGGTGTGGCGCTCTGTCGTGTTGTGGATGGTGTTGCTGGCCCTGTTAACCTTGGCCCGTCTGCTGGGATAAGTTGGTTGGTTCAGTAGCGCGTTTGCGACAGCTCCGCAAACAGGTCGCTATACAAACGATAGCGGACTGTACTTATTGTACGGGCGCTGTCAGTCGAATTGACTTCAGAAATCACGCCACAACCCGGCTCATGCAGGTGCGTGCAGTTATAGAACTTACAGTTTTGCGCATGTGCTTTTATGTCTGGCATCAGGCTGGCGAGCTGCATCGGTTCTATATGCTGCAGGCCAAATTCCTGAAACCCCGGTGAGTCAATCAGCGCCGTTGTTCGCGCCGTATCCACCCAGTAAAGTGTGGTGCTGGTTGTCGTGTGCTTGCCTGCATTAAGTGCCTGTGAAATTTCTGCCGTCAGTACCTTGGCCTGTGGCACCAGCAGATTGGTCAGGCTGCTTTTGCCAGCGCCCGATGGCCCGAGTACAAGTGTTTTTTTGCCTTCAAGCAAAGCCAGAAGCGCTGCCGTCTGTGCATCGGTGTCAATGCTTGCAGCTATAGTTTCTTTTGGCTTGATGCTGAGTGCCAGCATCTGGTAGCCAATGGCGCGGTAGGGTGACAGCTTGGTCCAAGCGCGACCAAAAGGTTCAGGCAGATCGCTTTTATTCAGCGCAATGACGGGCGTGATGCCAGCGGCTTCTGCCGCAATCAGGGCGCGCGTCAACTGGTTTTCAGAGAACTCTGGCTCTGCCGCCATCAGTATCAAAACCTGATCGAGATTGGCTGCGAATGATTTGGTGCGCATCTCGTCCTGCCGGTAGAACAGGTTTTTGCGTTCTTCCACTTTTTCAATCGTGCCTTCGTCCTGGGACGGCAACCAGCGAATGCGGTCGCCAACCACGGCTTGGCTTTTTTTGCCGCGTGGATGACAAATGACGCGCTCGCCAGATGCTGTTTCAATCAGCACATGGCGACCAAAACCCGCCACCACCAATCCCGGCTGCGTACCCGCAAGGGGCAGAGCAGTTGGGCGCGCTGGTTTGCTCAAGCCAGCAGGGCGTCAACCTTCGACGCGCAGAAAAAGTCACTGACTGAAATGCCCTTTACGTCGTGCGTGTTGAAGCGCACGCAACATTTTCCGTAGCTCACAGCAAGGTCGGGGTGATGGTCTTCGGCGTTGGCAATAAAGGCCAGCGCGTTCACAAAGCCAATCGTTTCGTGGTAGTTTTTGAAGCTGAAAGTTTTTTCCAGAGACCCATCCATCAGTCGCCAGCCAGATAGCTGGTCGCCATTGAGCTTGCTCAGTTGCGTGACGATTTCCGTTGCCGTGAGAGCGCGGCGGTTTTGGTGAAGCGGACTCATTTTATGCAGCGCTTTCAGCGCTTGGGTTCATGCGTGCAAGCCGCTCAGAAGCCGGCGGGTGCGAATAATAAAACTTCACAAACACCGGATCAGGTGTGAGCGTGCTGGCATTGTCCTTGTACAGCTTGAGCAGGGCGCTTTGCAAATCTTTGCCGTCGGTTTGCGATACGGCATAGGCATCGGCTTCAAACTCATGCTTGCGCGAGAACTGTGCAAACACCGGCGATACAAAAAAACTGAAGAGCGGCACTACCAGCATGAACAGCAACAGGGCCAGCGCGTCGTTGCTGCTGTTCATGTTCGGCCTGATGCCCAGACCGGTATAAAACCAGATTTGCGACGACAGCCAGCCCAGCAGCGCAAAGCCTGCCAGGCTCATTGCAAACATCAAGATGATGCGTTGGATGATGTGCTTGTGCTTGAAGTGGCCCAGCTCATGCGCCAGCACCGCATCAACTTCGCCTGGCTCCAATTGCTTGAGCAGCGTGTCGTAAAACACCACGCGCTTGGCCGCACCAAAACCGGTGAAATAGGCGTTGGCATGGGCCGAGCGTTTGCTGCCGTCCATCACAAACAGGCCTTTTGCTGCAAAGCCGCAGCGCTGCATCAGGGCTGTTACACGGGCTTTCAGGCTTTCGTCTTCCAGCGGCTGGAATTTGTTGAACAGCGGCGCAATCACCGTGGGGTAGAGCACCAGAGCCAGCAGGTTGAAACCCATCCACACGCACCAGGCCCAGAGCCACCATAATTTTCCAGCACTGCCCATCAGCCAAAGGATGAGCGCCACGATGGGCAGGCCGATGACGATACCGACCAGTGTTGACTTGACCAAGTCAGTCAGCCAGAGCTTGAGCGTCATCTTGTTAAAGCCAAAGCGCTCTTCTATTCTGAAGGTGCTGTAAAGCGTGAAGGGCAAATCGAGCAGTCCGCCAATGACCCCGAAGGCTAGCAAAAGGCCAAGCTGGGGAACAAGGCTTCCGTAGGCCGCAAGGCCTGAATGATGCAGAGCCTGGTTCAGCGCATCAATGCCACCCAGCAAGGTCCAGCACAGCAACACCGCCGCAGCAAAAGCCATTTCAAGCAGACCGAAGCGCGCCTTGGTGATGGTGTAGTCAGCGGCCTTTTGATGGGCTTGAAGCGAGATGGTTGACGAAAATGCCGCAGGGACAGCGTCACGATGTTGCGCGACGTGGCGGATCTGGCGTGACGCCAAATAAAAGCGCGTCAGCAAACCAAGCACCAGCAGGATAGCGAAGATAGCGGTGAAAAGAGTTGAATAGTCGCTCATGGTTGCAAGTTTAGATCATCGACGGTGGCTATGGGCGAGAATGACAGGATGCTTGAAAACGAACCACTGCTTAAAAAATCCGATCAAAACCTGGTCTGGCTGGACTGCGAAATGACCGGGCTTGACCCCGATAAAGAACGCATCATTGAAATTGCCGTTATCGTGACTGGCCCGCAGCTCACGCCGCGCATCGAAGGTCCGGTGCTGGCCATTCACCAGTCCGACGAATTATTGGGCCAGATGGACAACTGGAACAAGAGCACGCACGGCCGCAGCGGGCTGATAGACAAGGTCAAGGCCAGCACCGTGACCGAGCTTGATGCTGAGATGCAAATCCTGGCATTTCTGGCGCAGTACCTGCCCAAGGGCGTGTCGCCACTGTGCGGCAATACCATCAGCCAGGACAGGCGTTTTCTGGTCAAATACCTGCCCAGGCTGGATGCATTTTTGCACTACCGTAATATTGATGTCAGCACTTTTAAAGAGCTTGCCAAGCGCTGGCGACCCGAGGTTTACAGCGCTTTCAAGAAGCGACAAAGCCACACGGCGCTGGTCGATGTGCATGAATCGATTGACGAGCTGGAGCACTATCGGGAACACTTTTTGAAGTAAAAAAAGTCCATACCTAGTACAAACCCGTAAAACGTGCCATAATCCAAGACTTGCAAACGTACTGGGTACGCTGCATTTGTACCTCTACATCTCCTCTCAGACTTTTAGACCCTGTTGAATAGGGTCACCGCTTTAGGCAGTCTCGTTGTCTGAAGCGTTTATTCGTTTGATGGTTGATGTTTTATTAACCATGAACGAAGCTTCCTGCAAATTCTTACACGCAGGAGGTCAAAGTTTTCCCGCTAGGGTTTTTGGGGTCAGAGTCCAAATTCATCGTGCCTTTGGCACGCCCGTAGGGGGCGATGCTTTGCATCGTAATGAAATTGGCGTCTGACCCCAATAACCCTGAAATTGGTGTCTGACCCCAATAACCCTGCGCGGGTGATTTAATTGAGAAAAAACATGACTGACTCTTTTGAGGCCCGTGGCGATTTTCTGCCCGAAGCCGATACCATTTTCGCTACTGATTCTGCTGAAAACTTTAACGACAACATTGCCCCATCCAATCCTGTGCCTGACTTTTCCGGTACGCCCGAAGGCACCGAGTCTTCGCTCGATGCAGTAGCGCTAGAGCCCAACGGTTTTGTAAAACTTGGTCTGGCCAAAGAGCTGCTGCAAGCCGTTGCCGACATGGGTTTTACCCAGCCAACCGCCGTGCAGATGGCCACCATCCCCAAGGCCATGCAGGCACTGGACGATGTTGGCTCAGACATAAAGGCCGGCAAAAAAGCCAAGTTCACCGACCTGCTGGTTTCCAGCCAGACCGGTAGCGGCAAGACTGCCGCTTTCTTGCTGCCTGTTTTGCATACACTGCTCAAGCAGCAGGAAGAAGCCGAACGTTTTGAGCGTTCCGAGTTTGAACGCCTGAGCGCGGAAGCGGTTGCTCGTGGTGAAGCACCTGCCAAAAAACCAAAACGCAAAGACCCAACCAATACGCGCAACTTTAAGGCGGCCACACCTGGCGCACTGATTCTTTGCCCGACGCGCGAGCTGGCCCAACAGGTTTGCGCTGACGCGATTGACCTGGTTCGCCATTGCCGTGGCCTGCGTATTGCCAACGTCGTTGGCGGCATTCCTTACCAGTTGCAAATTGCCAAGCTGCAAAACGCCAATCTGGTGGTTGCAACGCCAGGCCGCCTGCTTGACTTGCAGCGCAGTATGCAGATCAAGCTTGACCAAGTGCAGTTTCTGGTTGTTGACGAAGCCGACCGCATGTTAGATCTCGGCTTTGCTGACGACCTGACCGAAGTCAACCAGCTCACCATCGAGCGCAAGCAGACCATGATGTTTAGCGCTACGTTTGCACCACGCATCATGCAACTGGCTACGCGTGTGATGCGTACTCCGCAGCGTATCGAGATTGACTCGCCGCATGCAAAACACGCATCCATCACCCAGTCACTGCTGTGGGCCGACAACATGACGCACAAGCGCAAGTTGTTAGATCATTCACTGCGCGACACCGAGATGAACCAGTCCCTCGTGTTTGCCTGCACGCAGGTTGAGTGCGACGGCCTGGCCAATGATCTGGTGCAGGATGGCTTTAGCGCTGTTGCGTTGCACGGTGCCTTGGGGCAAGGCCTGCGCAATCGCCGCCTGATGGCTTTTCGTGATGGCCGTGTGCAGATTTTGGTGGCAACCGACGTGGCCGCCCGTGGCCTCGACGTGCCAACGATTACCCACGTTATCAATTACGGCCTGCCTATGAAAGCCGAAGACTATGTTCACCGCATTGGCCGTACCGGCCGTGCCGGCCGCGAAGGCAAGGCGATCACAATTGCCGAGTTCCGCGATCGCCGCAAAATTCAGGACATCGAACACTACACCCAGCAAAACCTCAAGCCCAGCGTGATTGCCGGTCTTGAGCCACAACAACGCTTTGCTCCAACATCGGATCGCCCACGTGGCAATTTTGGTGGTGGTCGTGATGACCGTGGTGGCGGTGGTCGTAGCTTTGGCGGCGGCGGTGGTGGCTATCAGGGCCGCAAGCCTGCTGGTGCTGGCTTCGGTGGTGGCCGCGATGACCGTGGTGGCGGTTTCGGTGCGCCGCGTGACGACCGTGGCGGTAACTTTGGCGGTGGTAATTTCCAGGGTCGTCCTGCACCGCAAGGCCCTAACTACGCTGATCGCTCAGGTTTCAATGACCGTGGCCCGCGCCATGACGATCGCAACTTCGGCAACAACAACGCTGGCTTTGCCCAACGTGATGATCGTGGCGGTGACCGCAACTTTGCACCCCGCAACGAAGGCTTTGCAACGCGCAGCGAAGGCTTTGCTACTCGCCCCGATTTTGCAAACCGCAAGCCAGCTTTCGCTAAGCCAGCAGGCAAGGTGTTTGTGCCACGTGATGCAGCCAAAAAGGCGGGCAAGTTCTCTAAGCCCGCACGCGACTGAAGCTGCTTCTCATGGGAGACCTAACGGTCTCCCATGATGGCTTGTACGACAGCCTACAACGCGGCTCTCAAGCAGCTTGCTGCATGGCCGGTGAAAACATGGTTTCCATCTCATGTCGTACTTTGTAGGCGGGAGTGGATGTATCCATGGCCACATCGGACCAGCTCAGGCTTTGGCCTTTTTTGACCGCCCGCACCACCTTGACTTGGTGTGCCAGGCCAAGCGGCAGGCCACCCATCTTCATCGAAGTGTCGGCCGGCAACAGCTTGCCCCATACCGTATAGCCGCCTTCGCCGTCGAGCATGTCGCCGGGAACCAAGTCACGCTTTGCAGTGGCCACCACGTCGGCATTCCAGCAGCTTGCCACGCCGGTGGGTTCGCCGCGCAGCGCCACGCTGGCCACTGACACGCCCACCTCCAACCCGATCAGGTGCCAGCGCTTGTAGAGGGTGAAATAACGCCCGCTCGGGTCGGTATGGGCGTTGTACTCTTCAAAGCAGTTCTTGATGTAGTCGGTCTCGGCTTCGACCGTGACCCAGACCCCCATGCGGATGTCATAGGGAATCTTGCGGCCATTGGCTTCCAGCGAAGAGATCACCTCAACCATGCCTTTGCGTTCCAGCACACCGCCTTCGTTGATGGGCCGCGTGACAAACGGAATGTCCTCGACGCTGGCGGGCGGGTAGAGCAGGCCATTGCTCGGCACGCTCAAGCCTGTGGCATTGGCTACAGCCGTGCATTCAATTGATGGCTTGGAGCCATCGAGAAAACTATTGAACATTTTGGGGTTGAGCCCGCCGCGCTCGGCCTGCTCGGGGCTCAAGCCGTAGTTGCCCCACACGGTGTCGGGGGTTGACTCCGAAAAATGTGGCAACCACTTGTGGCCACGGCCTGCCGCCACCACCGGAAAACCGCAGGTGCGGGCCCAGTCCACCAGGTCACAAATCAAGGCCGGCTGGTCACCAAAGGCCAGCGAATACACCACGCCCGCTGCGTGTGCCTTGCGCGCCAGCAAGGGGCCGCAAAAAGCGTCGGCCTCTACCGTGACGTTGACCACATGCTTGCCGTGTGCAAACGCTTGCAGGCAATGCTCGACTGCCGCCACAGGGTTACCGGTGCACTCGACAACGATGTCGATCTGCGGGTGCGTCACCACCGTCCGCCAGTCTTCGGTGATCCACGTTGCTCCTGTTTTAATAGCGTCTTGTATAGACGGAGCTTGCGTTAGCCCGGGTTTCCATCCAACGCGGGCAAGGTTGGTGCGGGCTGCGTCAGGTGACAGGTCAGCAATCGCTACCAAGTGCACACCCGGTGTTCTCGGGATTTGCGCCAGGTACATTGAGCCGAACTTGCCCGCGCCTATCAGGCCGATGCGGATAGGCTGGTTGTTGGCTGCGCGTTGCTGGAGTTTAGAAAATAGGTTCATTGAAATATCCGCTCAAGCCGCTAGGCGCTCGGGCGACACGTCGTCCATCGATAGCGTGGACGTTTGCAGGGCCGAGGCCGGAACGCCGTCTTTCCATGGCAGTTCTACCGAGTAGTTTTTAAGCAAACAGTCATCTGGCAGACAGCTGATCGGCGTGAAGTTGCGGTGGGCGATGTACTCGGGTCGTTTGTGGCGGCGGATGTGGTTGCTGACCGCGCACAGGCTCAAGTAGACGCTGACGCGGTCAAACGGCGACAAGTTGCTGCCCGATGCATGCACTAAGCATGAGTGAAACAAAATCATCGAGCCGGCCGGGCCTTTGGGGCTGATGATGCCGCCCTGCTTGCCCCCGGCACGCTGCACCAACTGGCGGATTAAATTATTGTCCACGGTCCACAGCGGGTAGCTGGTGGTAGTCAGGTCGTGTTTGGCTTCGAGCACGCCTTTCTTGTGGCTGCCGGGAATGAACATCAGCGGGCCGTTGTGCTCGGTCACGTCGTCCAGAAAAATCGCCACATTCATGGCGCGCTCGGTCGGCATCATGTCGTCATTGAGCCAGGTGCCGTAGTCTTGGTGCCACTGCCAGACATCGCCTTCAAAGGCCATTTTGCCGTTGATCTTGAACTGGTGCATGTACAGCGCCTCGCCCAGCAGCTCTTCGACCGGCGCTATCATCCGGGGGTGCCGCGCCAGCTTGGCAAACGGTTCGCTGTACATGTGGGCCGCAAAGTTGGTGCGCACGGCATCTTTGCCTTTTTCGCGCACGTTGTAGTCTTCGCGTCGGCTGTACAGCTCGGGCACGGCGTCGGTGAGCGTGCAGGTTTCTTCCGGGGTGAACAGGCCCGGGAAAAACAGGTAGCCGTCACGGTCGAACTGGGTCAATTGGTCGGGGGTCAATTTCATGGTGTGTTTTATATGGATGCCTCGTGGCCCTGTGGATGAGGTGGCTGTCGATGCGCTGCCAGCTGAGAGGCCAATGCGACCAGGGTGCTGCGCAGCTGGATCGGCATGGTGCGTACTCTGTATACAGAATACGGCAATGTGTCGGTGGTTTGTAGCGGGTTTACCCCGAACGCCCCACCTCCTTGCCTGACTGTGCCAAGATGGAGGGCGTTTCAACGCCCATTTTTCAGGAGCAACCATGACCCGACCCGATCCTGCCTGGCTGGACCGCATGTACAACAACCGCGCGCTGGTGCCCGAGCATGGCATGCACTTCATGCGCTGGGTTGAGGCATCGGAACATGCACGCGATTTCCATCCCCTTCAATGCGATATCGCTTATGGCGATGGGCCGATGGAGGTGCTCGATGTATTTCCCAGCGCCAAACCCGGCGCGCCGGTGGTGGTGTTCATCCACGGCGGCTACTGGCGTTCGCTGGATAAATCGGACCATTCCTTTGTCGCACCGGCCTTCACCAATGAGGGGGCGTGCGTGGTGATCCCGAACTATGCGTTGTGCCCGGCTGTGACGATTCCCCAGATCGTGATGCAGATGGGCAAGGCGCTGGCGTGGACCTGGCGCAACGTCGCGCGTTTTGGCGGCGACCCGAAACGCATCACGGTCATCGGGCACTCGGCCGGTGGCCATCTGGCCGCGATGCTGCTTGACTGTCTGTGGCCGGTGTATGAAGACGGCTTGCCGGCCGACCTGGTGAAAAACGCGCTGTCGATTTCCGGCCTGTATGAACTCGAGTCTGTCATGCACACGCCGTTCCTGAAAGATTCGCTGCGGCTGACGCCAAAACAGGTGGCGCAGGCCAGCCCGGCCTGGCTGCCGGCACCGAAGCGCGGCGTGCTTTACAGCGTGGCCGGCGCCGACGAAAGCGAAGAGTTCCTGCGCCACAACGCGCTGATTCAGCAGGCCTGGGGCCGCACGGTGGTGCCGGTTTGCGAAGCCTTGCCTGGGCTCAACCACTTCAGTGTGCTGGAAGCGCTGGTGTTGCCCGGCCACCGCCTGCATCGGCTGGCGCTGCAGCTAATCACCGCCACCGCATAGGCGTTTAGGGCACTTCTATAAATTCATTTTTCGGGCGAATTGCGGCGTTGCGCGGTGCTCGAAATCCTCACGTACCTGAAGTACGTTCCGGTTCCTGCGCTCCGGGTGCCTTGCACTTCATCCCGAAAATCTGAATTTCTAGAAGTACCGTTTACATCAGCAGGTGTTCGCCGGCATTGTCGCCGCCCAGAATGACGTAGTTGACCTTGCGGATGTCCATCAGTTTGGTGCCGCCCGAATAACTGATGGCGCTCTGGATGTCTTCTTCCATCTCGCGCAGCGTGTCCTTGAGGCTGCCCTTGACGGGTTCGAGGATGCGCTTGCCTTCGACGTGCTTGTACTCGCCCTTGTTGAAATCTGATGCGCTGCCATAATATTCCTTGAACAGCGCGCCGTCCACCTCGACGGTCTTGCCGGGGCTTTCTTCAAGGCCTGCGAGCATGGAGCCAATCATCACCATGGTCGCGCCAAAGCGTATGGACTTGGCGATGTCGCCGTGCTCGCGTATGCCGCCGTCGGCAATGATGGGTTTGGTAGCCACGCGCGCGCACCACTTCAACGCTGACAGTTGCCAGCCACCGGTGCCAAAACCAGTTTTCATTTTGGTGATGCAAACCTTGCCGGGGCCAATGCCAACCTTGGTTGCGTCCGCGCCCCAATTCTCCAGGTCAATCACGGCCTCGGGCGTGCCAACGTTGCCTGCAATCACAAACGATGCGGGCAGTTTTTGCTTTAAGTAGGCAATCATTTTCTGCACCGTATCAGCATGACCGTGGGCAATGTCAATCGTGATGTATTCCGGCACCAGTCCTTCTGCGGCCAAAATATCGACCGTGTCGTAGTCGGTTTTTTTGACACCTAGCGAAATTGATGCGTAAACATTTTGCGCCTTCATCCTGCGCACAAATTGCACGTTGTCCAGATCGAAGCGGTGCATCACATAAAAGTAGCCGTTTTGCGCCATCCATGTACAGATGTCCTCGTTCACGACCGTCTTCATGTTGGCCGGCACCACCGGAATGCGAAAGGTGCGCCCGCCCAGCTCCACGCCGGCATCGCACTCCGAGCGGCTCTCTACACGGCATTTGCGTGGCAGCAGCAGAATGTTGTCGTAGTCAAAAATCTCCATGATTCCAGGCCTTTAAAAACTCTAGCGGAAACAAAAAACCAGGCGCAATGGCTTGGGCCCGGTGACCGATTCTAGGCGCTATGCCAAAGCGTGGCGCGCGGCCTAATTCCATTTCCAGATCAATACGATATGTTGTTGTTTCGCCTTGTCGTGGGTTTTTGGGGTCAGAGCCCAAATTCGCCGATCCTTTGGCTCGCCCGGAGGGCGCGGTGCGATGCACCGCAGCGAAATTGGTGTCTGACCCCAATAACCCGCGCCTAATCTCCTATCGATCTGCACATGGAATAAATCCAACCAAACCCAAGCCAAGGTCTTTCTACAATGGGTGATGTTCTCAGCAATCAGCGACGGTAGCGCTTCAAGCTCCCCACTCTTACAAAATCTTAACCCCGAGCAACTGGCCGCCGTAACCTTGCCCAACACCCACGCGCTGATACTGGCGGGTGCGGGCTCCGGCAAGACCCGTGTGCTCACCACCCGCATTGCGTGGCTGCTGCAAACCGGCCAAGTCTCGCCCGGGGGCATTTTGGCTGTCACGTTTACCAACAAGGCCGCCAAGGAAATGATGACGCGGCTATCAAGCATGCTGCCTGTCAATGTGCGCGGCATGTGGATAGGCACCTTTCATGGCCTGTGTAACCGCTTTTTGCGCGCCCACTACAAGCTGGCCAACCTGCCGCAGAGCTTTCAGATTCTGGACACGCAAGACCAGCTCTCAGCCATCAAGCGCCTGTGCAAGCAGTTCAATATTGACGACGAGCGCTTTCCGCCCAAGCAGCTCATGTACTTTTTTGCGGGCAACAAAGAAGACGGCTTGCGCGCCAAAGACGTACTGATTCATGGCGATGATGACCGCAAAAAAGTCGAACTGTACGCACTCTATGAAGAACAGTGCCAGCGTGAAGGCGTGGTTGATTTTGGTGAACTGATGCTGCGCAGCTACGAGCTGCTGAGAGATAACGCCCCAGTACGCGAGCACTACCAGCGGCGCTTTCGACATATTTTGATTGACGAATTTCAGGACACCAACAAGCTGCAATACGCATGGATCAAGATGCTGGCCGGGCAGGGCAGTGATGCTTCAAACGCGATGCCGGGTGGCTCAGTCATTGCGGTGGGTGATGACGATCAGAGCATTTACGCCTTTCGCGGCGCGCGCGTCGGCAACATGACTGACTTTGTGCATGAGTTCAAAGTAAGCCACCAGATCAAGCTTGAGCGCAACTACCGCAGCTTCGGCAACATTCTTGATTCAGCCAACGAACTGATCAGCCACAACAGCAAGCGCCTGGGCAAAAACTTGCGCACCGAGGCCGGGCCCGGCGAGCCCGTGCGGGTGTACGAATCTGCCAGTGATTTTGCCGAGGCACAATGGTTTGTAGATGAAGTCAAGCAACTCGTGCGTGACGGCACAGAGCGTAAAGAGATAGCGCTGCTGTACCGCAGCAACGCCCAAAGCCGCGTCATGGAAACCGCGCTGTTCAATGCCGCCGTGCCCTACCGCGTGTATGGTGGCCTGCGCTTTTTTGAGCGGGCCGAGATCAAGCACGCACTGGCGTATTTGCGCCTGCTGGAGAACCCGCATGACGACACCAGCTTCATGCGCGCCGTCAACTTTCCGCCGCGCGGCATCGGCCTGCGCAGCATCGAGCAGTTGCAGGATGTGTCGCGCGCTTCGGGTTGTTCGCTGCATGACGGCGTGAGTGCGGTGCCGGGCAAAGCCGCAATCAAGCTTGGCGAGTTTGTTGCCAAGCTTGATGTGCTGCGCGAGCAAACTGCAGGCATGACGCTACGCGACATCATTGAATTGGTTTTGCAGCACAGCGGGCTTGAAGAACATTACAAGCTGGAAAAAGAAGGCCAGGACCGGCTGGAAAATTTGGCTGAACTGGTCAATGCCGCCGAATCGTTTGTGAGCCAGGAAGGTTTTGGCCGCGACGCTGTGGCGCTGCCGATTGACGAGTTGGCGCAGTCGCCAGCCAGCCAAGGCATTGATGGCGCGCAGCCGCTGCTTGGTGAACCGCTAGCCGAAATGCTCGCGCCGGACAGTGAAACCGGTGAAACGCTATCGCCACTGGCGGCATTTTTGACGCACGCCGCGCTGGAGGCAGGCGACAACCAGGCCAAGGCCGGGCAGGATGCCGTGCAGCTGATGACGGTGCATTCGTCCAAGGGGCTGGAGTTTGATTGCGTATTTATCAGCGGGCTTGAAGACGGCATCTTCCCGCATGAAAATTCACTCAGCGACGCAGGCGGCATCGAAGAAGAACGCCGCCTGATGTATGTCGCCATCACCCGCGCACGCAAGCGCCTGTACCTCAGCTATTGCCAAACCCGCATGTTGCATGGCCAGACGCGCTACAGACTCAAGAGCCGGTTTTTTGACGAGCTGCCTGAAGGCGCGCTGAAGTGGATCACGCCCAAAAACCGTAGTGGCAGAAGTGGCGGCTGGCGCGACGGCGCGCATTCAGACGGTGGCCGTAAAGACTGGGCCAGCAATGTGTTTGCCTCTAAAGCCGGCCAACCCGAGCGTTTTGCAAGCCCGCCCGTACCCGCGCAACGCAGTGAACCAGCGCATGGCCTCAAGAGCGGCATGAATGTTTTTCACGCCAAGTTTGGTGAAGGCCGTGTGATGATGCTGGAGGGCACAGGCGACGACGCCAGGGCGCAGATTAATTTCACGCGCCACGGCGTGAAATGGCTGGCGCTGAGTGTGGCCAAACTGACGGTCGTGTAGCTGCTGGAGTTTTTGGGGGCAGAGTCCAAATTCGCCGAGCCTTTGGCTCACCCGCAGGGTGCGGTGCGATGCACCGCAGCGAAATTGGCGTCTGACCCCAATAACTCTGCTAGATCAGTATCAGCAATAGCGAGAAAAAATGAACCAATCCGATACGTCCGCTGACGCTGCTTCTCCGGTTTATGTCCCGTATCAGGAGTTTCGCACTGGCCTGCCAGCCGGCCGCTTCCGCTTGATCGTGAACCCGGAGCGTGCGCAAAAATACGTCAAGCATCGCCTGTTTGTCGTGGGTATCTCGATTCCCATCCTCGGCATCGGCACGGCGCTGAGCCTGTCAGGTTACCCGTGGGTGGGGCTTCCCATGATCATCGTCGGCGCATTGATGCACCGCGTCATCAAGGCCCACGCCGCAAAAATCCTGCTGCACCTGGCACTCCATGACGCAAAGACTTACCAGGAAGCGCTGGACTATGAAATCCTGGAAGTGCGTTACGCCGACAGCGACTGACGCGCCGCAAGTGACTAATTGGAGTCGGACCTTCATTGTTCCGGTTTGATCAAGCCGCCTAGCACGGGCGCGCGACCGACAGCCCCCGCACTTGATGGCGCGCGATGAGGCTGGCGACGAACCCGGACGTCTTCGCTTCCTCCACAAAGCGCCTCAAGAATGCTGCGCCCGCCGCGTTCGCGTTGAACGTGCCAACTGTCTGCTGCACGGCGGTGAACTGCCCCTCTAAAATGCGTGCGCCTGGCAATTTATTTACATTCGTCAATAGCCCCGGTCTGAGGCTGGCCAGAGCCTCCAGTTTTTCGTTGACGAATAGCTCGAACGCCGCGGCGCCGCTGTCCGCATACACAAGTTGTGCATGTTGGATATGGCGCACCAGCCATAAGTCATAGGCGCTGCGCGCCATCAGCGCGATCCGCACCCCGGGACGATCAACTTCCTCAATCGTCTGCAGTGGCGAGCCCGCTGGCACAAGATAAGTGGCCTCAATCTCAACATAAGCGGGGCTAAACGTGATCTTTTTAGCCCGTGCCGGTTCTGCGCCTATTAGCCCGATATCCCAGACATTGTTCCCCGCTGCATCTGCTAACTCTCCTGGCGTCTCGAACGGCACCAGCTTGAGCGGCACACCCAGCCGCTCGGCGATCGCCCGTGCCATGTCCGGCGCGACCCCAACGGGCTCACCTAATGAACTTTTTCCGGTCACCAGCAGGTAATTGCTGAGATTGATTCCCGCGCGCAGGACACCAGTGGGAGCAAGTTCTTTCAAGAGTACTTTTAGGAGTTGTTCGGGCATATCAGATGGATCCTTTGGGTGTCATGCGCGCAGTCCATTTGGAGTGACAAACGGCACAGGTTTCAACTTTTCATTCAAGGCCGCTTTGTTTTCACCGCCCTCTAATCAATGCCTTCCACGCGGCCATCTAAACATCTAAACCACTGGGAATCTACACATCAGCTGCCGCTGAGGGGGTAGGTTCTCTCAAATACATCGATAACTTTGGCAATGACTCATGCGGCGGTGGATTCGGTGAACTGACGGAAATGCGCTGATGCAAGATGCGCGTCAAACGCGGCTTTTGAATCATAGACCTCGTACAAAAACACACCGTTTGAATGACTGGCTGAAACGCACACATCGAATTGTCTGCAAAAAAGCGGAGGTGTGTTCGGGGTTAAAGAAGTGGTTCGATGAATCTGAACAGCGAGATAAGTGGAAACTCTGTTGATATTGCCTCGGCTAGGATGGTCAGGCAGACAGGAGTATTTCATGGTCAAACTGAAGAAGAAGGCCGGCGTTGCCAAG
>Ga0209702_10005317_pt1 | contig 17667 bp, 16 predicted proteins | sample FRY01_FD_187210 | JGI IMG/M metagenome (GOLD analysis project Ga0209702, IMG submission 187210) | Freshwater microbial communities from Lake Fryxell liftoff mats and glacier meltwater in Antarctica - FRY-01 (SPAdes) (version 2) | ecosystem: Environmental > Aquatic > Freshwater > Ice > Glacier...
GTGGTCAGGATGGTGTAGCTCCGAAGCACCTCCCCGTCGGGCCCCCGCCAGCCCTCCCACAGCCCGGCCAGCGCCAGTGGCGCCCCATCCGCCCGCGCGATCGCCGAGGCACTCTTGGCCCCCTCAACTTCCTGCCACTCATAGAACGCATCCACCGGCACGATGCAGCGCCGCCGCGCGAAGGCATCGCGAAACAGCGGCAGGCGCGAAGCCGTCTCGCTGCGCGCATTGATCGGCCGGCGCTCCTGCTTCGGGTCCTTCGACCAGTGCGGCACCAGCCCCCAGGCCAGCAGGTCCAGGTGCCGCGCGCCGTCGCCGGGATGGCGCCGCACCACCGGCGCCAGCCGAGTCGGCGCCATGTTCCAGGTCTGCGAGAAATTCACCGGCGGGTTCACCGTGGCGAACAGCCGCCTGATCTCGTCCACCGACCGGAACGCCGCATACCGCCCGCACATGGCGCGATCCTCGCCCGCCGCCATCACGCGCACAAGCGACAGGTTCCAACCCGCCGCGCGCATGGTAGCCTGTCCCAACACTGCGGAACGCCCCATGCCGAACCCACTGCTGTTCACGCCACTGACCATCCGCGGCACCACGCTCAAGAACCGCATCGTCGTCGCCCCGATGCACCAGTATTCCGCCGTCGCCGGCCATGCCACCGACTGGCACCTGATGAACATCGGCCGCTTCGCCACCGGCGGCGCCGGGCTGGTGTTCATCGAGTCGACCAAGGTGGAGCGGCGTGGCTGCGGCACGGTGGGCGACCTCGGCATCTGGGACGACGCGTTCATCCCGCATTTCCGCCGCATGGCCGATTTCATGCGCGCCCATGGCTGCGTGCCCGGCCTGCAGATCGGCCATTCCGGGCGCAAGGCGCGCATGTTCCGCCCCTGGGAAGGCGGCAAGCCGCTCACCCGCGAGGCGGCCGAGGCCCAGGGCGTGACCGACTGGGAGGCGTGGGAACTGGTCGCCCCCAGTGCGCTGCCCGGCGGCGAAGGGGAACCCACGCCCCGCGCGCTGACCCGCGCCGAAATCCCGGACGTGGTCGCCAACTGGCAATCCGCCGCCCGCCGCGCCGATGCGGCCGGCATCGAGGTGCTGGAGATCCACGCCGCCCATGGCTACCTGCTGCACCAATTCCTCTCGCCGCGCGCCAATGTCCGCAACGACGACTACGGCGGCAGCGAGGAGAACCGCATGCGCTTGGTGATCGAGATCGTGGAGGCCATCCGTGCCGTATGGCCAGCGGAGAAGCCCTTGTTCCTGCGTCTTTCCGTGCAGGACGACGCCGGCTGGGGCCCGGAGCAGAGCGCCGCGCTCGCCCGCATCGTCGGCCCCAAGGGCGTCGACGTGATCGACTGTTCGGGCGGCGGCATCACCGGGCGCCCGACCGCCGGGCCAGGTGGCTATGGCTACCAGGTGCCCTTCGCCGACGAGCTGCGGCGCGAGGCCGGGATCATGACCATGGCCGTGGGCCTGATCGTCCATGCCGACCAAGCCGAGGCGATCCTGCAGGAGGGGCAGGCCGATCTCGTGGCCCTGGCGCGGGAGATCCTCTACAATCCGAACTGGCCACTCGACGCGGCGCGCAAGCTGGGGGCCGAGATCGGCTACGACGCCATCCCGCCCCAGGGCGGCTGGTGGCTGGGCAAGCGCAGCCGCGCGGTCATACCCTCAACGTTTGGCCAGGGAATCGGCGCGTGAGCACCCCCATCCGCTTCGCCGACCTGCCGCAATCGCGCTGGCCCAACGGCGCCGGCCGCAGGGCCGACATCGTCGCCGGCCCGATGGGCGACGACGGCAAGCCGGAATGGCTCGTCTCCTGGGCGTGGCTGGAAGGCAACGCCCCGTTCTCGGACTACACCGGCCACGACCGCACCATCACCCTGGTCAGCGGCGTCGCCTTCGCGCTGGATTTCGGCGAGGCCGCGCCGCCGCTGGTGCTCGACTCCCCCTTCCGCCCGACCCCCTTCGACGGCGGGTTGGCCGCCGCGTGCCTGCTGCCGGCCGGCAACTGCCTGGTACTGAACGCCATGTCCCGCCGTGGCCGCTGGCGCCACCGCGTCACCACCGTCACCAGCCGCGTGACCTTGCCGGCGGTGGAGGGTGAGCGGGTGATCGTCGTGCTGCGCGGCCGCTGTGCGCGGGCCGGCGTGATGCTCAACCCGCGCGACGCGCTGCGCACCACCGAGGCGATCCAGCTCGCTGCCGCGTCGGACTGCCTGCTGGCGGTGATGCAGTTCGAGCCCACCGCCGCCTGACGATGGCCGGCTCCCCCTTGTCCGACCCCACCTTGTCCGGCCCCACCTTGTCCGGCCCCACCCTGGCGGCGATCGCCGCCGGCTTGTTGGCCGCGTTCGTCGGCTTTGCCAGCTCCTTCGCCGTCGTGCTGCGCGGCCTCACCGCCGCGGGCGCCTCCCCCGAACAGGCCGCCTCCGGGCTGATGGCGGTCTCGGTGGCAATGGGGGTCGGCGGCATATGGCTCAGCCTGCGCACCCGCATGCCGGTCAGCGTCGCCTGGTCCACGCCCGGCGCCGCGCTGCTGGCCAGCAACGGCGTGCCGGAGGGCGGCTTCCCCGCGGCCGTCGGCGCCTTCCTGGTCACCGGCGCGCTGATCGTCGCCGCCGGGCAGTTCCGCCCGCTCGGCCGCGCTGTCGCCGCCATCCCGGCGCCGCTGGCCAATGCGATGCTCGCCGGCGTGCTGCTGAGCCTGTGCCTCGCCCCGGTCCGCGCCGTGGCCTTCGACCCCGCGCTGGGCCTGGCCATCGTCGGCACCTGGGCGGTCGTCGGCCGCTTCAACCGCCTGCTCGCCGTCCCCGCCGCCGTGCTGGTCACCGCCGCACTGGTCGTTGCGACCGTGCCCCTGCCGTACCAAGGCGTGGAATCGCTCCTGCCCGTCCCGCAGCCGGTGATGCCCGCCTTCGTGCCGGCGACCCTGCTGGGCATTTCGCTGCCGCTGTTCCTCGTCACCATGGCCTCGCAGAATATCCCCGGCATGGCCGTGCTGAACGCCAACGGCTACCGCCCGGACCCCGGGCCGCTGTTCACCCGCACCGGCATCCTGAGCCTGCTCGCCGCCCCCCTCGGCAGCCACGCCGTCAACCTCGCCGCCGTCACCGCCGCCATCTGCGCCGGGCCCGACGCCGGGCCAGACCCCGCCCGCCGCTACTGGGCCGCCATCGTCGCGGGGCTCGGCTATATCGGCTTCGGCCTGCTGGCCGGCGGCGCCACCGTGCTGATCGCCGCCGCCCCGCCGGTGCTGATCGAGGCCGCCGCTGGCCTCGCCCTGCTGGGTGCCTTCGGGGCCGCGCTGATGGCCGCCGTTGCCGACCCCGCCCGGCGCGAGGCCGCCGTCATCACCTTCCTCGTCTCCGCCTCCGGCCTCAGCATTTACGGCATCGGCGGCGCCTTTTGGGGCCTGCTTGCCGGCGGCGCGATGCTCGTGCTTGGGCGGAGGGGGTAGAAGGCCAGGGTTCCACCCTGGACCCGGCAGGGGGCCGAGCCCCCTGCACCCTCAGATCGTTGGTTCGCCGGTGGCGGAAATGGTCCGGGGTTCCGAGGGCTCCGCTTTCCTGTCCTGCCCGGCGTGCAATTGCGTCCCGCCCTTGCCTGCGGCACGGTGGCGCCAACCGAGCGGGAGGACGCGCGATGAAGCTGGTGTATTTCAACGACTATCGTCTGGGTGTGCTGAAGGGCGAGTCGGTGGTGGATGTCTCCGCCGCCGTGGCCGACATCCCCCACACCGGCCCCGGCGACCTGATGAGCGGCCTGATCGCCCGCTTCGACGACTATCGCGCCAAGCTCCAGGCTGCGGCCGATGCCGGCGCCGGCGTTCCGCTGGCCTCCCTCTCGCTGCGCGCCCCGCTGCCCAAGCCCGGCAACATCGTCTGCATGGCGGTGAACTACATGGAGAACGGCACCCTGAAGGAGGCCGCCCCCATCAACGCCTTCCACAAGGCGCCGACCGCCATCATCGGCCCGGGCGACACCATGGTGCTGCCCGACGTCCCGGCGAGCATCTTCGAGGGGGAGGCCGAGATGGCCATCGTCATCGGCAAGCGCGCCAAGAACGTCTCCCAGGCCGACGCGATGAAGCACATCTTCGGCTACATCAACTTCATCGACGGCTCCGCCCGCGGCCTGGCGCCGCAAAGCTTCTTCCACATGAAGTCGCGCGACAGCTTCGCCCCAATCGGCCCCTGGCTGGTGACGGCCGACGAGATCGCCGACCCGCAGAAGCTCGGCATCAAGCTGTGGGTGAACGGCACGGTGAAGCAGGACTTCAACACCGACGACATGGCCCACAAGATCGCTCGCTGCATCGAATGGGTCAGCCACTGCCATACGCTGGAACCCGGCGACATCCTGGCCACCGGCACCAACCACCGCGGCCTGTCCAGCTTCCAGGACGGCGACACGGTGGAGCTGGAAACCGAGGGCCTCGGCCGCCTGAGCTTCAAGATCCGCGACGGCCTCAAGCGCAGCTGGGCGCGCGACACCCGCCTGGAACGCGCCGAGAAAAGCCTATCGGCCACCGCCCCGCAGCTCACCGGCAAATACGCCCAACCCTGATTGCTCTAGCCCGCCGGACAGGGTTGGCATAATCTGCCAGTCCTGTCCGGAGACTCCTGCCATGCCGACCCGCAACGTCGTGCTCACCGCCCACCACGAACAACTGATCGAACGCCTGGTTGCCTCCGGCCGCTACCAGAACGCCAGCGAAGTTCTGCGCGCCGGCCTGCGCGAACTGGAACGCCGCGACGCGGAACACGAAGCCAAGCTCACCGCCCTGCGCGCCGCAGTGCAGGTCGGTATCGATGACATCGAGGCCGGGCGCCACAAGGAGTTCGCGTCGATCGACGACCTGCGCGCCCATCTCCGCAGCGTCGCGGAGCAGGCCATAAGCCGCGCCAGCACGTGAAGCCGCAGATATGGCGCGTTCGCCTTGCCGACCGCGCAGAGGCTGATCTTGCAGAGATCGCGACATGGACGCGACGCGAATTTGGTCCGCGTCAGGCCGACGCCTATATTGCGCGGCTGCTGGCGGCCTTGCAGGTTTTTGAGGACGGCCCCGATGCGCGCGGAACACTGGACAGGTCGGACCTGCAGCCAGGTTTGCGCGTGCTGAGGCCGCTTCGCGCCAAGCATATCTTTCTGTTGTCCAATGTCGGCGGAACAACCGAACGCACCATCAATATCCTGCGCATCCTCCACACCGCCATGGACCCCTCCCGCCATCTCGACCCCGACGACGCTCCCGCCTGATCTTCCCAGCCGCCCCCACCCCGGGCACACTCCCCATCCACGAACCGGGGAACCACCGCCATGCGCATCCACAACCTCTATGTCGACGACCAGGGCGAAACCCATTTCCGCGACATCGAGGTCGAATGGACCCGCGAAGGCCCCGGCGGCAAACTCTCCGCCACCCAGAAGGCCACCGGCGTCGTCTTCCGCCAGACCCCCGGCAGTTACGACTACGACTGGCACCCCGCGCCGCGGCGCCAGTACATCATCAACCTCGATGCCGGCGTGCGCGTTACCGCCAGCGACGGCGAGGTGCGCGAGATCGGCGCCGGCGAGATCCTCCTGGTCGAGGACACCCACGGCCGCGGCCATATCTCCCAGGCGATCGGCGGGCAGATGCGGCACTCCGTGTTCATCACGCTGGACTAGCGCAGGATGCAAACGCCGGGAGCGGCCGCGGATGCCCCCATCCGCATGCGCCGCCGCGCCTGCCCGATCTGCGACAACCCCAACCCCGAGACCCCGGCCGGCCCCTATAGCCGCGCCCCCTGGGATGTCATCGCCTGCGCCGGCTGCGGCTTCGTGCACATGCGCGACGTGCCCGAGACGGCCGAACTGGTCGAGACCCTGGCCTGGGAAAAAACCTACGCCGCCGAGGCGGTGCGCCGCACCCGCGACCAGCCGGTCATCGCCTGGCTTGACGCAAAGACGCGCTGGCGCCTCGGCCTGTTCCCCCGTGTCGAGCCGGTCGCCATCATCAACGACCGCGCCGCCACCGGCCCGGTGATCGACCTCGGCTGCGGCAGTGGCGGCCACCTGCGCAACCTCGATGCCCGCTTCACGCCCTATGGCGTTGAGATATCCCGCGTGCTGGCCGAGCGCGCCACCGAATACGTCGCCGGCCGCGGCGGCCACATCGTGCAGGACAGCGCCCATATCGGCCTGGCGGGCTTCCCCGACGGCTTCTTTGCCGGGGCCCTGTTGCGCTCCTATCTCGAACACGACGCCGATGCCGCCGCCGTCCTGGCCGTGCTCGCCCGCAAGCTGCGCCCGGACGGCCTCGCCGTCGTCAAGGTGCCGAATTTCGGCTCGCTCAACCGCCGCGTGATGCGCGCAGACTGGTGCGGCATCCGCCTGCCCGACCACGTGAACTATTTCACCCCCGCCTCGCTCGCCGCCATGGCCCGCCGCGCCGGGCTTACCGCCCACTTCCCCTTCCTTCTCAGTCTGCCCACCGATGACAACATGATCGCCACCCTTCGCCGCACGGCGTAAGACCCGGGCGTGCCGCCGGCAGGGCGGGTCTGCCGCGCGCCGATTTCGGTGGCGCCGCCCCGCCCGGTGGAGTAGGTCGCGTGGCTTCGCGTCGGCGTTGTGGCCGGCTGCCCGACCGCCAACCGGAATCTCTCGCCCCATGCTGTTCCCCCGCCTGAACGCGGCCCTCGAGCGCGCGCTCGAAGCCCGCGGCTATGCCGAGCCGACCGAGGTTCAAGCCGCCGTGCTGGTCACCGAGGCCGACGGCCGCGACCTGCTGGTCTCCGCGCGCACCGGCTCCGGCAAAACTGTCGCCTACGGCCTGGCCTTCGCGCCCGAGGTGCTCGGAACGGCGGAACGCGCTGAACACGCCCCCGCTCCGCTCGCCCTGGTGATCGCGCCCACCCGCGAACTCGCGCTGCAGGTGCAGGGCGAGTTGGAATGGCTCTACGGCCAGGCCGGCGCCCGCGTCGTCGCCTGCGTCGGCGGCATGGATGCGCGCAGCGAGGCCCGCACCCTGGCGCGCGGTTGCCACATCGTCGTCGGCACCCCCGGCCGCCTCAAGGACCACATCACCCGCACCCAGCTTGACCTGTCGGCCCTTAAGGTCGCCGTGCTCGACGAGGCCGACGAGATGCTCGACCTCGGCTTCAGCGAAGACCTGGAGTTCATCCTCAACGCCGCCCCCGCCGAGCGCCGCACCCTGCTGTTCAGCGCCACCATCGCCCGCGAGATCGCCTCGCTCGCCCGCAAATACCAGAACAACGCCCTGCGCATCGACACCGTCGACAAGTCCCGCCCGCACGAGGACATCGAGTATCGCGCCATCCGTGCCGCCCCCGGCGAGGAATTCGCCTCCCTGGTCAACGTCCTGCGCGCCGCCGATAGCCGCGCCCTGGTGTTCTGCGCCACCCGCGACGGCGTGCGCAACCTGCACCAGCGCCTCGCCAACCATGGTTTCCCCGCCGTGGCCCTCTCGGGCGAGCTGTCCCAGACCGAGCGCAACCAGGCGCTGAGCGCGCTGCGCGACGGCCGCGCCTCGGTCTGCGTCGCCACCGACGTGGCCGCCCGCGGGCTCGATCTGCCGGAACTCGATCTCGTCGTCCATTTCGACCTGCCGAACGGCGCGGAGGCATTGCTGCACCGCTCCGGGCGCACCGGCCGCGCCGGGCGCAAGGGCGTGTGCGCCCTGATCGTCCTGCCGCGCGCCCGCCGCCGCGCCGAACAGCTGCTGATGGCCACCAAGGCCGCCGCCCGCTGGATGGGCCCGCCCGACGCCGCCGCCATCCGCGTCGCCGACCTCGCCCGCCTCGACCATGATCCGGCGATGACCGAGCCTGCCACCGAGGACGAAACCGCCCAGGTTGCCGCCCTGCTGGCCTCGCACGGCCCGGAGGCGGTGGCGCGCGCGCTGCTGCGCCTGCACCGCGCCCGCTTGCCGCCCCCGGCCGAGATCACCCCCCAGCAGGCCGAAGCCACCACCGAGCGGCGGGAGATCGGGCCCACGCGCTGGTTCCGCCTCAATGTCGGCCGCACCAAGAACGCCGACCCGAAATGGCTGCTGCCGCTGATCTGCCGCCTCGGCCAGGTCACCCGCAAGGACATCGGCGCTATCCGCATCTTCGAACACGACACCCGCTTCGAGCTGGTGGCCGGCGCTGTCGACGGCTTCCTCGCGGCACTCGTCGAGGCCGAGATGGATGATCTGCGCGTCACCCCGGAGACGGTGGAGCCCGACGCGCCGGGAGCAACGCCCGTCGCCCCGCACGACACCCCCCGCCTCCACGCGCCCCACGAGGGTCCGCGGCGCTTCAAGCCGCACGGCGATGCCCCCCGCGCGCCGGGCGCGAAGCCGTTCCGCAAGCCGTATTCGCCCAAGCCTTACGCGGGCAAGCCGTACTCGCCCAAGCCTTACGCGGGCAAGCCCGACGCCAAGACCGCGCCCAAGCCGCACCGCAAGGGCCAAGCTGCTCCCCGCCCCGAACGCGCCACCGGCTGACCGCTACTGCGTCGCGCGCGGTTCGGTGGGCGGCGCCGCCTCCGGTTCCTGTGTCGTGCCAACCGCCGGCAGGCCAACCTGGGGCAGGCCAATCGGGGGCAGGCCAATCGGGGGCAGGCCAATCGGGGGCGTCGGCGGCTCTGTTGCCACGGTATAATCAGGCACGATCCGCGCCTGGCTGCCGGCGATCACCAGCACCTTCGTCCCCACTGCCAGCGGTGTTTCGTCGCGCTGGGTGACGGAGACCAGTTCGCCCGCGGATTTGCGCACGATGTATTCCCAGGCCTGGGTCTCCCCCGTCGCCTTTTCCGCCCCGCTGCCCACGATGCCGCCGATCAGCGATCCCCCGATCGCCCCCAGCGTCGCGCTCATGGCGCTGCCGACCGGAACCTGCGCCCCCACCGCGGCCCCGGCTGCGGCACCCGCCAGCGCCCCCGTCGTCCCCTGGGGCGTCACGCCCACCCGGCGCACCCCCACCACCACGCCCTGGTCCACCCTCGCCGCCTGCTGCACAGCGGAACTGGCATAGGTGTTCGGCGAGTAGTCCGGCCCGCAGGCGGCGAGCGGCAGCAGCAGAAACAGGATCGTCCGGTGCGCCATGCGTCCCATCCGTTGTGGCCGCGGCTTCCATACGCAATGTCGCGCGCCGGTGAAACCGTCCAGGCAGTCATACGGGCTTCACTTGGGCAGGATGACCGGGCAAGCTGGCGCGATCATGGCAATACCCTCCATCCTCATCGACTGCGACCCCGGCACCGACGACGCCATCGCCCTCTTTCTCGCCCTCGGCAGCCCATCACTCGACGTGAGGTGGGTGACCGTCGCCGGCGGCAATGTCGGGCTCCATCATACGCTGCGCAATGCCCGCGCCCTGGTGGGGCTTTCAGGCAAGTTGGTGCCCGTTGTGGCCGGCGCCGAGCGGCCCCTGCTGGGTAGCTTCGAAGATGCCGCCTATGTGCATGGGCAGGACGGGCTGGGCGGCGTGGCATTGCCGGACGGGCCGCGGGCGGCGGCGGGCGTGGCAGCCGATACGATCCGCGCCGCATTGCGGGCGGCGGGGCCGGCGGGGTTGACGCTGGTCGGGCTCGGCCCGGCAACCAACCTCGCTTTGGCGCTGGCCACCGAGCCGGCCGTGGCTGCGAACGTGGCGGAGATCGTGTTGATGACCGGCGCCTGGGCCGAGGGCAACGTGACGCCGGCGGCTGAGTTCAACGCCTGGTCGGACCCGGAGGCGCTGGCGGTGGTGCTGGGCTGCGGGCGGCCGGTGACGCTGGCGACGCTGGAGCTGACGGCGCAGGCGCTGTGCACGCCGGGGCGGATCGCCGCGCTGGCGCAGGGCAGCGGCGCCTGCCGGGCGGCGGCGTGTGCGATTCTGTCCAGCATGCCGCCGGCGCGCCGGCTGGGCGGGGCGGGCAGCCTGCAGCACGATTCCTGCGCCATCGCCTGGCTGCTGGCGCCGGAGATGTTCACCCATCGCGAGGTCCATGTCGCCGTCGATTGTGGTCCCGGTCCCGGTCGCGGCCAGACCATCATCGACCGCTGGTCACGCCTCGGCCAGCCCGCCAACGCCCGCCTGCTCGAAACGCTGGACCCTGACCGCTTCTTCGCCCTGCTCGAAGCCGCGCTCGCTCGCCTACCCTGACCGCTCCGCGCGCGGAGCGGCAAGGCGCCACGGCTCCAGGCTCGTATACACATCGCCCGAACTGGCGGCCGCCGGCAGCGCCGCCAGGTAGGCCGCCACTTCGTCTGCTCCGCACGGCGTCGCGAGGGCGAATTCCATCGTCTCCCCCATTGCAACGTTGAAATGCCGGTAGCCGAGAACATCCAGCAGCTCCAGGCACTCCCGCGCGACCCCGCGGCAGATAGCGGTGAACTCAAACGACACGGCGCGGGGCGCGAATGATAGGCCTCGCAGGACCTCCGCCTCGAATCCCTCAACGTCGATCTTGATGAAGTCCGGCCGCCCATGCGCGGCGATCAGCGTGTCGAGCGTGGTCACGGGCCGCTCGATCTCCTCGTCCCACACCTGGCCACGCCAGCCCTCGCCGTTGGCCGCCGCGGCGATGAAGGCCTGGCTGGCCGTGGAGACCGTCGGGTTGGCGTGGTTGAGCCACATGTCCGCCCGCCCGGTTGCTGCACCGACCAGCGCGGTTTCGTGTATCACGCCGCCGTCGCGTCCGAAGATCCGTCGCAACAGGCGCGCCTGCGCCGGCTGCGGCTCCACGCTGACCACCCGCGCACCGAGGCGGCGGAAGCTGGCGGTTCGGTCGCCGACATGGGCGCCGATGTCGTAGGCGAGATCCCCGGTGTCCAGAAACTGGCAATAGAAGGCGTCAAGCACCTGCGCCCGGCCTGCGGCGTGGTATGTCCGCAGAGCCCGTCCGACCGCGCGGGCCTGCGGCGCCGCGCCGCTGATCGAGGTAGTGTCGCGCATCGTCGCTCCGCTCCATGAACCGGCCCCTCCTCGACCTACGCGCCGGACGGCCCGGAGTTCCGCCGGCCCGGATCGAAAGGGGGACCACCGGCCCCCCTTTCAACGTTCCGGCAGTGCGCCGGATCAGGCCCGGCTGACGCCGTACATCTGCGGGAACCCGTCGCGGATGCCCTTCAGGTAGCTGTGATAGCCGGTGAAGCCGACATAGCTGCCGGTGTTCACGTAGGGTACTTCCTTCCAGATATCGGTCTGCATTTCGCGCACCAGCCGCTTCTGCACCTCCAAGTCCGGCGCCTCAAACCACGCCTCGCGCAGTTCCTCCACCTTGGGCATCGTCGGCCAGCCGAACCACGCCTTGTCGCCATTCCCGCGCTGCGCCGACATCCCCGCAGGCGACACGTTCCCGTTGCCGCCGAGATAGGTATAGAAGATGTTCCAGCCGCCCTTGTCGATCGCCTCCTTGCTGGCGCGGCGCTGCACCACTGTGCCCCACTCCACCGCCACCACGTCGATGTTCAGCCCGATGCGCGTCAGCACGTCGTTGCACACCTGCGCCATGTTCCAGATGGCCGGGATCGTGGTGGCCGACAGCACAACGATGCGCTCGCCCTTATAGCCGCTCTCCTGAACCGCCTTCTTCGCCGCCGCGATGTCGCCGCGCTTGGCGACTTCGTCGAAGCCCACGTCGGTGGCCAGCGGCGAGCCGGGGATGAAGATGCCGGCCGGGGTGCGGATCATCGCCGGCACCGCGCCGGCCACCGCCTCCATGATCTCGCGCTGGTTCATCGCCATCTGCACCGCCTGGCGCAGCTTCAGGTTGTTGAACGGCGCCATCGTGTGGTTGAATCGCAGGCAGCCGATCGAGCCGGCCGGGTCCTTGTTCTCCAGCACCAGGCTGCGATTCTTCTGCAACGCCGGGATCAGGTCGACGGTCGGGTTCTCCCACCAGTCGATCTCGTTGTTCTGCAGCGCCGACATCGCGGTGGCGGGGTCGGGCATGATGGTCCATGTCACCCGGTCGAAATGCACCACCTTCGGGCCCGCGGTGAAGCTGTCCGCTCCGCCGCCCGGCCGTGGCACATAGTCGGGGTTGCGCTCGAACACGATCCTGGCGCCGGGAATCCGCTCGTTCGGCAGGAACCTGAACGGCCCGCTGCCCACCACCTCGGGGATCTGGCTGTTGGCATCGGTTTTGGCGATACGCTCGGGCATCACCGCGGTGGTGTGTTGCGCCAGCGCATCGGGCAACAGGCCGAACGGCTTCTTCAGCCGGATGCGGATCATCTTGTCGCTGGCGGCCGTCATCTCGTCCATTCGCTCGGCCAGCGCCTGGCCCAGCGGGTTGCGCCTGTTCGACCGCGCCACCGAGGCCACCGCGTCGCGGGCCAGCACCGGGGTGCCGTCGTGGAACTTCAGCCCGTCGCGCAGGGTGATTTCCCAGGTCTTGCCGTCGGCTGAGGTGGTGGCGCCGGCGGCCATCTGCGGATGCGGCGCACCGCCCTTGTCCACTCCGTACAGCGTGTCGAACACGGTCAGCGACACGTTGCGTGTCACATCCGCGGTGGTCCACACCGGGTCGAGCGAGGCGGGGTCGGCGTGCGGCACGAAGCGCAGGGTGCGCGCGGCCTGCGCGCGGGCCACGTTGGGCGCGGCGAGCAGGGCCGAGCCGGCTACGGCGGTTTTGAGGATGTCGCGGCGACGCATATCTGTTTCTCCCTATGATAAACGCGGCAGGCGCGTGCGCTCTGCCGTCCAATCCCCGCTATCCTGAACGCCGCGAGCGAAACGGACAACAGGCTTCCGCCACTCTTGGCGGCGGGGCCTCGGACGATCTATCGTCGTTCATAAGCATAAGGGAGACGGACCATGAAATTTGGCATCTTCTACGAACTGCAGAATCCTCGCCCCCATGACTCCATGCAGTGGGCGCGCGACAGCGACATGAACCTGCTGCACAACGCGTTGGCGCAGGTCGAGATGGCCGACAAGCTCGGCTACGACTACGCCTGGGAGGTGGAGCATCACTTCCTGGAGGAGTACTCCCACTCGCCGCAGCCGGAGATGTTTTTGTCGGCTGCCGCGATGCGGACGAAGAATATCCGGCTGGGGCACGGCATCATTCAGCTGACCACCAACCATCCGGCGCGGGTGGCGGAGAAGGTGGCGACGCTGGACCTGCTCAGCCGCGGGCGGGTGGAGTTCGGGATGGGCGAGGGGGCGAGCATCACCGAGCTCGGGCCGTTCGAGCGGGACATGGAGACCAAGCGTGCCGTCTGGGAAGATGGCGTGCGGGCGGTGATGCCGATGTTCAAGGAGGGTGGGTGCGAGTACGAGGGGCCGTATTTCAAGTTCCCGCTGCGCAACGTGCTGCCGAAGCCGATCCAGGAGCCGCATCCGCCGCTGTGGGTGGCGTGTTCGCAGCTTGAGACGATCGAGATGGCGGGGCGGCGCGGGATCGGGGCGCTGGGGTTCCAGTTTGTCAGTGCCGATGCGGCGCATGCCTGGGTGCATGCCTATTACAACGCGATCACCAAGCGGCTGGACAAGCTGGCCGACTATCAGGCCAACCCGAACATTGCGCTGGTCAGCTATTTCATGTGCGCGGAGACGGACGAGGAGGCATATCAACGAGCGGAGGGGGCGCCGTTCTTCCAGTTTGCGTTTCGGTTCTATGGCGCCTCCGCCGGCCGCCAGCGCCCGCCGCCGGGCACCGTCAACCTGTGGGACGAATACCTGAAGTGGAAGGCCGAGAATCCGGAGGCGTTCCAGCGCGCGGTGCGGGGCGGGTTGATCGGCTCGCCGGAGACGATCCGGCGCAAGCTGCGGCGGTTCGCGGCGAGCAACGTGGACCAGATCATCCTGCTGAACCAGGCGGGGAAGAACACGCATGAGCATATCTGCGAAAGTCTCGAATTGTTCGCCAAGGAAGTGATGCCGGAGTTCCATGCGATGGAGCCGGCGCACCAGGAGTGGAAGGCGAAGGTGCTGGCGGGCGAGATCCTGTTGGAGGAGATCGACACCCAGCCCTTCCGCGACCGCTTCGGGCTCAACGCGCTCCAGGTCACCCGCGGCCCCGCCGAAGCCGTCGCCACCGCCGCCGGCGACTGAACCACGCCGACGGCAACGCCGTCTCTATTCGGAGCGGCCCGATCGGGGCGGCCCAATCGGAGCGAATCACCATGGCCGACATCATCGCCCTCGACCCCGGCGCCCGCCGTGCCATCCTCGAAGCGGTGGACGCGCTGCGCGACGACGCCACCGCCACCCTCGCGGGCATGGTGCGCTGCGCCTCCGTGCTCGGCCGCGAACAGGGCGCGCTGGACGAAATGGCGCGGCTCTACGAAGGCCTGGGCCTCGCCCCGCGCCGCGTGCCCACCGTGCCCGGCGAACTCGCAGGCCACCCTGGCTTCTCCCCGCCGCTGATCCCCTACGAGGGCCGCGACAACGTCGTCGCCGTCCACACCCCCCGCACCGCCCGGGGCCGCACCCTCGCGCTGCAAGGCCACGTGGACGTGGTGCCGGAAGGAGCGGCCGACATGTGGGCCACGCCGCCCTTCGAGCCCTCGCTGCGCGGCGGGCGCATGTACGGCCGCGGGGCAGGGGACATGAAGGCCGGCATCGTCTCCTACCTCACCGCCTTCCGCGCCCTCAAGCTGGCCGGGCTGCAGCCCGCCGCCACGGTGCAGATGCAGTCGGTGATCGAGGAGGAGTGCACCGGCAACGGCGCGCTGGCCGCCATGCTCGCCCTGCCGCGCACCGACGCGGTCATCATCCCCGAACCCGGACCTGGCCTGCCGGCGATCTACACCGCCGAGGTCGGCGTGGTATGGGCCTGGGTCACCGTCTCCGGCCGCCCGGCCCATGTGCGCGACATGCAGGCCGGCATCAACGCCATCAAGGCCGCCACCGCCATCGCCGAGCGGTTCGAGGACTACCAGCGCGAGATGAACCGCGCCGAGCGCATCCACCCGGCCTTCCGCGGCGTCAACCACCCGGTGAACGTGAACCTCGGCACCATCGAGGGCGGCGAGTGGAATTCCTCCGTGCCGACGCGGGCGCGCATCGGCCTGCGGGTCGGCGTGATGATGGGGTACACCGCCGCGCAGACCCGCGCCGATATCGAGCGGATCGTGGCCGAGGCCGCGGCGAATGAGGCACTGCGCGGCGCCACCGTCAAACTGGAGTTCAAGGGCTTCATGGCCGATCCCTGCGTGTTCGACATGGACGCCCCGATCGTCGCCATCGTGCGCCGCAACTTCGCCGAGGTCTCCGGCGCCGGCCTGCGCGACTACCCCGCCACCGGCCTCACCGACGGGCGGTTCTTCACCCTCTACCAGGGCACCCCGGTCGCCTGCTTCGGCCCGGACGCCCAGGAGATCCACGGCATCGACGAAAGCGTCGGCCTGGACTCGATGCACGACATCACCCGCACCATCGCGCTCGCCATGGCCGAATGGTGCGGCGTCGAGCCAGCCTGACCGCGTCGGCCGGAAAACCTGTCGAATATCGCCGCGACCCCCTTGCAGCGGCGGGTGAACTAACCTAAATAACTAACAAATGCACATCCCCGCCACCCACCCCCTGGCCCAGGCCTTCTCCCTGGTCGTCTCCGGCCTCTGCGCCGTCGTGGCCGATCGGTCCGCGCGCGTGCCCCTGCTGGCCCCGCTGCTGGTCCTGGTCCACCACCGCCTCGCCCGCATGATCCACCGCCTCGACGCCATCGCCCGCCACGTCGAGGCCCGCATCCTGCGCATGCCCCGCCTGCGTCCCGCCGCGCGGGTCCCTTCCCCCCAGGCGCCCTGCGCCCAGCGCCCCTACATCCCCACCGGCCGCTTCAGCCTGATTCTGCTCGCCCAGCGCACCGCCCAATACACCGGCCAGGTGCAGGCTTTCCTCGCCACCCCCGAAACCCGCGCCCTCGTCGCCGCCGCCCCCCAGGCCGGCCGCGTCCTGCGCCCCCTCTGCCGCATGCTCGGCCTCACCCCGCCCGACTACCTTCGCCTCCCGCCCCGCGCCCGCCCTCGCGCGCGCGCCGCCGCCCTTCCGCCAGCCAGTCCGCCACCCGCTCCCGCACCCCGCCCGCGCCGCCCGGCCCTGGTCGCCTATCTCGCTGACCTCGCCCGGCGCGCGCGCCTCGCGGCCTTGCAGGCCCCCGGCCCGGATTTCCTCGCCTCCCACGTTTTTCGGACCTAGCCGAAAGCGCGGCCGACACACGTCCATTTAATTACGATATCAAAACAAAATTGCCATGCGCGGTCGCGCGCTGCCACGAGAACCCATGCCTGCCAGGGCGGAACCCGAACGGTCCCGCCCCGCCGAATGCGCCTCTACCCCGCCGCGTTCGCCACGTTGCGGCTGCGCGGCGGAATCCCCATCTCCTCGAAGCACACGCGGGCGAACTGCGCGACGCCCTCGCGGATGTTCTCCTTGCTGTTCAGCGCGAAGCACAGCCGCAGGTGGCTCTTCGCCCCGTCTCCCAGCAGCGACCATTCCGGGCCCGGGTTGAACACGATCCCCGCCTTGGCCGCCGGCGCGATCAGCTTGCGCACGTCCACCCCGTCCGGCAGCTTCATCCACAGGAAGATGCCGCCCTTGGGCTTGAACAGTTGCATGTGGGTGCCGAATTCGGCTTCCACCGCCTCGATCATGGTGTCGAGCTTGTCCTTCAGCACCTTGGACAGGCTTTCGACGTGCTGGTCGAAGTATTTGCTGAAGAATTCGCAGGCGATCATCTGGTCCAGCGCGCCGGTGCCGCCATCGGATTTCAGGGCGGCCATGCGGCCGATGATCTCCCAGTCGCCGGTGGCGTAGCCGAGGCGCAGCGCGGGGGCGAGGGTTTTCGAAAAGCTGCCGATGTGGACGGTTCGCTCCGGGGCCAGCGCGTAGATGGCGGCGGGACCGTCGCCGGCCCAGATGAGGTCGGCGTAGCATTCGTCCTCGAAGATGAGGACGTCGTGCTCGCGCGCGAGTTCCACCATCCGCACGCGGCGGTCCATTGGCATGATCGACCCGGTGGGGTTCTGGACGGTGGGGATGGTGTAGATCATCTTGACCGGTTTGCCGGCGGCCTTCTGCGCCGCGAGGATTTGCGCGAGGTCGTCCATGACGATGCCGTCGTCGTCGAGCTTGACCGGGATGATGGTGGCGCCGGCCTTTTTGAAGCGGGTGATGGAGGATGCGTAGCAGTGTTCTTCCAGCACCACGACGTCGCCGGGGTTGAGCATGGCGGCGACGACCAGGTCGATGCCCTGGTTGGAGCCGGTGGTGATGAGGATGTTCTCGCCGCCGGCGGTGATGCCGCGGTGGCGGGCCATTTTGTCGGCGACGAACTGGCGCAGCGGCGGGTAGCCGAGCGGTCCGAGGCCCATGTTGTAGATGGCGATGAGGTGGCCGTCGCGCTTGATGACGTCGGCGGCGGCCTTCGCGAGCATGTCGGTGGGGATCTGGGTGGGGTCGTTGTTGCCGCCGATGAAGTAGTAGTCGGCGAGGCCGGTGAAGCGCGCGCCCGGGGCGGGGGCGCCGTTGGCGGCATGGGCGGCGAAACGGGACGGCTGGCTGTCCATGGGCGTTCTCCTCGCGGCTTCGGTTGGGTGCCGCGTGGCGGCGGCGTGCTCCGGCGTGTCGGCGACTGTAACGTGTGGCGTCGCCGGCGCAACCTCGCCGCGGCATGCGTTGTTCGGGGGGGCGGCCGGGAGTAGCGTGCCGCCGCCCCGGGCCGCCCGGGTGGAGGGCT
>Ga0209702_10005318_pt1 | contig 17667 bp, 15 predicted proteins | sample FRY01_FD_187210 | JGI IMG/M metagenome (GOLD analysis project Ga0209702, IMG submission 187210) | Freshwater microbial communities from Lake Fryxell liftoff mats and glacier meltwater in Antarctica - FRY-01 (SPAdes) (version 2) | ecosystem: Environmental > Aquatic > Freshwater > Ice > Glacier...
AATTAATCCTACCCAACCAAGAAAGAAAGTAACTTTAGTAAATATTAATTAACCAGACAAAGGAAGATAAAGTGTCAAGTAAATTCAGGCATGTTCATTATGTCTTGACTCTTGTATCCAGGCTCTTTTTAACTATTCGTATCTCAATGACTCCACTGGGTCCAATTTACTTGCTTTAATAGCAGGATAAAGTCCGGAGATCAATCCAACACCGATACACAGTGTTAATCCCAAAATTGTCCAGGCCCAAGGCATAATAAATGAACCGCCCATAACCATTGAGAGTAGGTTGCCAATCAGGATACCAAGAAAAACTCCAGTAATGCCTCCCATCAGACAAATAACGATTGCTTCAATTAGAAATTGACGTCTAATAACAATAGGAGTCGCTCCAATGGCTTTACGTATACCGATTTCACGTGTGCGTTCAGTTACAGAAACAATCATAATATTCATTAGTGCAATTGCAGCTCCAATTAAAGTAATTGCTCCAATCACAATACCTCCGATCCTTACAAATTTTAAATTATCTACTAGAGTTTGGGCAATGGCGTCACTTTTTGTGACCTCAAAATTATTATCATCCGCAACTTTCAGATTGCGTATGTTTCTGAAGAGGGAAGTCGCTTGACCAATTGCTGCATCCATCTGAGTCGGATCATCGCTCGTGACCGAAATAGTGTAAGAAGGGTTTTGAATAGTCATAACCTGCTTGGCCCTGTAAAGTGGAATTACACAGATTTTATCTCCTCCAAAACCAACGCTTGATCCTTTTGCTGCCAATATACCAATGATACGGAATTTGTTACTTCCAATACTGATTGTTCTATTGATTGGGTCTACATTTGGAAAGAGACGTGTTTTAATCTCATCCCCAATAATCACCACACTGGTTCCATATTCTAACTCCGATTGCGAGAAATTTCTTCCTGAAGCAATTTTATAACCGGCAGATTGAATGTAATTTTCATCTGCTCCGAGAATAGAGATATTTGGATTGGTTTTTTCATTCCCATATTTTACGGTTCCTCCAAATGATGCAAAGACGTTTACAGATATCATGGCCGGGAAAGTAAAGCTACTTTTAAATTCTGTTGCCTGTCTGTAATCTATTGATTTGTAACGTTTTGGCCTTTGCCCCCCGCCTCCAATACGAATCCCGATGCCCCTGTTTCTGATTGTAAATGAATTTGCTCCCATGCTTGAGAATGTATTATTCAGGGAACCTTCGATGGCATCAATTGAAGTTAAAATGCCGACAAGCGCAGTTAAGCCTATGGCGATGATAATAGCGGTTAAGAATGTCCTTAGCTTGTTACCCTTAACGGATTGCATGGCCACTTTGACATTTTCCGAATAACTCATTTTTGTTGCCATAGTATAAATATAAAAAGTCCTGCTGCTTTGACAGTAGGACTTTATGAAATGTTACAAATGTTTTGTTAAACAGAGAAGGATGTTCCGCAACCACAGGTGCTGCTGGCATTGGGATTACTAAAAGTAAAGCCACGGGCATTTAATCCATCCTTAAAATCTACTTCCATACCTGCCAAGTACAATCCATGGGCTTTATGCATAAATACCCTGATTCCGTCGATAAAATACTCCTGATCACCTTCTTTCTGCTGATCAAATCCGAGGACATAATTCATACCGGAACAACCACCACCCTCAACACCGAGTCGTAAACCGTAATCTTCGCCTAACTCCTGCTGCTGAATGAGTTTAGTAATTTCTTTTTTAGCACCATCTGTTAAAGTAACCGGCGCTATAAGATTTGCAATTTCTGTACTCATAATTCTTTTAAAATCTTGACACAAATATACGTGAAATTGCTCACTTTTGTTTTGATAATAGGCACTTTGACTATTTGTTAACAATTACAATAACATGAATGAAATTGATTTTATCCTTGATATAGTAAAATATTCACTTGCCGGACTCATCGTGTTCTTTACAGGCTGGTTCTTTATAAAGACCTATCTCAGGGAAAAGCATAGTTTCCGGCGAATTGAACTTAAAAGGGCTGGACTGAAACACACCCTACCTCTCAGACTTCAGGCCTATGAAAGAACCGTTTTGTTTCTTGAGAGAGTAAATCCTTCGAGTATGCTTATCCGTTTACATACACCGGGTATGAGTGCGCGCGAAATGCACAGCCAAATTATTTCAGATATTCGGGCAGAGTATCAGCACAACATTTCGCAGCAGATATACGTCAGCGACGTGGCATGGGCTACTGTTAAGCAGGTTAAGGAAGATACAATCAGCATGATTAACAGCGCAGTGAATGGATTACCGGAAAATGCAAGTTCAGTCGATTTGAGTAGGGCAATTCTTACACATCTTGCAAATTTGGAAGCAGAAAATCCATATGATATTGCCTTAAGAATTGTGAAGAGAGATATGCAGTCTTTATTTTAAATGGATGAGCGAAAAGAAAATTAAAACAAGTTCCGGTATTGAAATAAAAGAGATCTATACGGAAGCAAAAAATATAGAATTGCCGGGGGATTTTCCTTTTACACGTGGAATTCAAAAGGATATGTATCGTGGAAGATTGTGGACGATGCGGCAATATGCCGGATTTTCTACGGCCTCTGAATCGAATAAGCGCTATCATTACTTGCTTTCACAAGGTACAACCGGCCTTTCTGTGGCTTTTGATCTTCCAACACAGATCGGTTATGACTCAGATCATATGATGTCTGAAGGAGAAGTTGGAAAAGTTGGAGTTGCAATAGACTCATTGCAGGATATGGAGATACTATTTGATGGGATCGATCTTCAGAAAGTAACCAGCTCCATGACCATTAATGCAACTGCACCTATTCTGCTGGCTATGTATATATGCCTAGCAAAGAAGCAGGGTGCTGATCTAAAACAGATATCTGGCACCATCCAAAATGATATTTTAAAGGAATATGCAGCTAGGGGTACCTATATATATCCTCCAAAAGCTTCCATGCGATTGATTACGGATGTATTTGAGTATTGTAGTACAGAACTTCCAAAATGGAATACTATTTCTATTTCAGGATATCATATTAGGGAAGCGGGTTCTACAGCAGTACAAGAATTGGCATTTACATTAGCGAACGGGAAGGCGTATCTTCAGGCAGCAATGCAGAAAGGTTTAGATATCAATGTATTTGCGAAACGGCTATCCTTCTTCTTTAATTGTCATAATAACTTTTTTGAAGAGATTTCAAAGTTCAGAGCAGCGCGTAGGATGTGGGCAAAACTTACTCAAAGTCTTGGTGCTACAGATCCTGCTGCACAAAAACTTCGCTTTCATACTCAGACAGGTGGTTCAACCCTCACTGCCCAGCAACCTTTGAATAATGTTATTAGGGTAAGCAATCAAGCGATGGCAGCAGTGCTGGGTGGCACCCAGTCGCTTCATACTAATGGTTTTGATGAAGCACTTTCATTACCTACAGAGGCTGCAGCCAAAGTGGCACTTCGTACCCAGCAGATCATCGCATTTGAAAGTGGTGTTACCGACACAGTTGACCCACTTGCCGGATCCTTCTTTGTCGAAGCACTTACGGATGAGATTGAAGCCGCAGCATGGAAATATATTGATATAATTGATTCGAAAGGTGGATCAGTTGCAGCTATTGAAGAAGGGTACATCCAGAATGAAATTGCCGCATCAGCTTATCAATATCAAATTAAGATTGAAAATGGTGAAAGTATTCTCGTTGGTGTCAATAAATATGTAGATACAGAAGGAATGAAACCTGAAGTTTTCAGGGTTGATGACTCCATTCGGATAATCCAGATTGATAAACTAATCAGTTTACGTGCAGAACGTAATTCTTTGGCTGTGGACAACGCTTTACTTGCATTGACTGATGCGGTGAAAACGGGACAGAATACTATGCCTTATATTATTTCGGCTGTGGAAGTTTACGCTACACTTGGTGAAATTGCCGATACCTTCAGGAAGGAATTTGGTGAATATTAAATTTTCGAAGAACAATAGCTTCTTTAAGAAGTGTCAATATTGAAATAGTTGTCAATTTTTAATAGGATATTATAGTAAACTTCCATAAATATGCCTATATTAATCTTTATGGGGATGCCTTTTCGATCTGAATGTGGAAATATTATTTTGGAAAAAAAATTGTCCTCAATTTGATTGTAAAAACCCTTGTAAAATAACGTATTCTTCTGTTTGCCAGAAAGTTAAAATTTATTTTTAAAATTAGTTTTTTTATCCGATTTTTTTCTGAATATTCGTTACTCCAAAGAGTTACCAACATTTCTTTCGACATCTATTGAAAATCAGATTATTAGTAAAAATTTATGGAAAAAACTTGTACACACGTATGGAATAATTGCCTCCTGATAATTAAGGATAATATCCCGGCACAGAGTTTTAAGACCTGGTTCGAGCCGATAAAAGCCTTACGTCTAGATGGTAATGTATTAACTATACAGGTTCCGAGTTTATTCTTTTATGAGTGGCTCGAAGAGCACTATGTTGGTCTACTTAGAAAGACCGTTAAAAAGCAGCTGGGGGAAGAGGGAAGACTGGAATATAACATTGTTGTGGAAAAGTCTTCAACAAATATTCCATATACAACCAATATGCCTTCAAATGGCAATGGCGCTGAGGGTAAAAATCAGTCAATGCCAATGCCAATTTCCCTGAACAAGGACATAAAAAATCCTTTTGTAATTCCGGGTTTAAAAAAATTGCAAGTAGATCCACAGTTAAATCAGAATTATACTTTCGAAAATTTTATTGAAGGAGATTGTAACCGCCTTGCCCGTTCTGCAGGTTATGCGGTTGCCGGAAAGCCGGGAGGAACTTCTTTCAATCCATTGATGATTTATGGTGTTGTTGGACTTGGGAAGACCCACCTTGCACAGGCCATAGGGAATGAGATCAAACGAACACTGACTGATAAGCTTGTTCTTTATGTTTCATGCGAAAAGTTCACACAGCAATTTGTTGATGCCCTAAAGAATAATAACATAAATGATTTTGTAAATTTCTATCAGGCAATGGATGTCCTCATTATGGATGATGTTCATAATTTCGCCGGTAAGGAAAAGACACAGGACATTTTCTTCCATATTTTCAATCATTTACATCAATCAGGAAAGCAATTAATTATTACTTCAGACAAGGCTCCAAAAGATTTGTCAGGTCTTGAAGAAAGGTTATTATCCCGTTTCAAATGGGGCTTGTCGGCCGATCTTCAAATCCCTGATCTGGAAACGCGCATGGCAATCCTGAACAAGAAGATGTACTCCGATGGCATAGAACTTCCTTCGGAAGTCATTGAATATGTCGCTCATAACATTGATAATAATGTTCGTGAGCTCGAGGGAGCCATGGTTTCCCTACTTGCACAGTCTACCTTGAATAAAAAGGATATTGACTTGAATCTGGCTAAATCTATGCTTAAGAATTTCATCAAGAATTCCAGCAAAGAGATCTCTATGGAATATATTCAGAAGCTAGTTTGTGAGTATTTTGAAGTTCCAATCGAAATGGTTAAATCCAAAACCAGGAAACGTGAAATTGTACAAGCTCGTCAGATATCAATGTACCTAGCCAAATTGCATACTAAAACATCCCTTAAATCAATTGGTGCTTTCTTCGGTGGCCGCGATCACTCAACAGTGATTTATGCCTGTCAAACGGTAGACGACCTGATTGATACAGACAAAAAATTCAAAGGTTACGTAGCCGATATTCAGAAGAAACTGAAAATGAGCTAAAAGCTCCATTAAATTTTTTTATTAAAATTTTCCTGATCTCATAGACCCGCATATTTAAACTGGTTTTATGAGATTTTTTATTTTCACTCTACTTAATTTAATTACCTTCCTTGTTTTTACACCCTTTAATCCTTTAATTGCTTAATGTATTAACCCCAAGCCAATTTAAGTGAAAGCAATCCTATCAAAAACCACTCTTTTAATTATACTTACAGGCCAGTTTTTTAGTTCCTGTTCTAATATAGGATATAATGATTATTCCACATGGGCTAGCTACGGTGGGACTAAGGATGCTAATCGTTATTCAACTATTGATCAGATCAATTTAAAGAATGTTGCGCAGTTAGAGGAAGCTTGGGTTTTTAATACGCGAGATAAAGACACAGCTAACAATCGAAGCGAAATGCAATGCAATCCAATTGTGATCGATGGCACCTTATATCTGACAAGTTCAAAATTGAAGCTTTTTGCTCTTGATCCAGCCACAGGAAAACAAAAATGGGTTTTTGATCCCTCCACAAATCAGGATGAGAAAATTGGATTTGGAATAAACCGTGGGCTGATGTATTGGCAAGACGAAAAGGGAACTGATAAGCGTATTTTTTATGGTGCAGCCTCTAAACTTTATGCGGTAAATGCAGTAGATGGAAGTCCTGTTAAAGATTTCGGCACAAACGGATCGATTGAATTGAAAGAGGGGCTTGATATCCCGGAATCACAGGATGGCTCTCTCCTCCTGAAAACTCCGGGGGTAATATTCAAGGATCTTGTCATTTTGGGAATGAGCCTTTCTGAAGATGCGGATGCATTGCCCGGACATGTCAGAGCATTTGACGTCAGAACAGGAAAGCGTAAATGGATATTTCATACAATTCCCCAACCTGGTGAATTTGGATATGACAGTTGGGAAGATAAAGATGCCTGGAAAAATATTGGAGGTGCCAATAATTGGACCGGTATGTCACTTGATGAAGAACGGGGAGTGGTTTATGTGCCCACCGGTACAGCCTCTCCCGACTTTTACGGGGGTACCCGTAAAGGGTCTAATCTTTTTGCAAACAGTATCATAGCACTCAACGCGGCAACTGGAAAGTATATCTGGCATTATCAGGTAGTTCATCATGATCTGTGGGATCGTGATCTTCCTGCTGCCCCAAACCTGATTACAGTAAATCACAATGGCAAAAAGATCGATGCACTTGCACAAATTACCAAGCAAGGTTATATTTATTTACTTGATCGAACCAATGGTAAGCCTATTTTCCCTATTCCTGAAGTTGAGGTTCCCCAAGATGCCTTGCCCGGAGAAAAACCATGGCCAACTCAGCCAATCCCAACACTTCCTGAATCTTTTTCCAGACAGAAATTCGGACCCGAAGATATAAGTGATCTCAGCCCTGAAACTCATAAGATATTAATGGAAAGATATGTTCAGATTAAAAACAGAAAACAGTTTAGCCCTCCAAGTAAGGAGGGTAATTGGATGTTCCCTGATTTTGGCGGTGGTGGTGAATGGGGAGGTGCCGCCGTTGATATGGAAACAAAGATCCTTTATGTCAACAGTAATGAAGTTCCTTCAACACAGGTAATGCTTGATGCCCCCCAAACTGAAGGTACAGGTATTACGCCAGGCAGAGCCGTTTATAATAGGCATTGCATCAGTTGCCATGGTGCTGAACTAAAGGGCAGCGGTACTGAATATCCCTCTCTACAGAATTTAAATAAGAAGTATAATGTGTTGCAGATTAATCAGATAATTCAGCAGGGTAGGAACAGAATGCCTTCTTTCAAGCATGTTTCTGAATCAGAGCGGGAAGATTTGGCTGCATTCCTAATGGGTACTGAAGATAATTCTAAACTGCAAAATACTGTTACTAGGGTCAAATCAAGTAAGATAAGTCAGATACCGTACATTATGAAAGGATATGACCGCTTTGTAGACAAAGACGGATATCCCGGCATTAAACCACCATGGGGTACCTTAAATGCTGTAGATCTAAATAGCGGAAAACTTGTGTGGAAAGTTCCATTGGGTGAATATGCAGAATTGATCAAAAGAGGATTAGGTGTAACCGGCTCACGTAATTATGGCGGGCCAGTAGTTACCAAGGGAGGCCTAGTATTCATTGCAGCAACTCCGGATGAAAAGATTAGGGCATTTGATAAGAATTCCGGAAAAATGCTTTGGGAAGCAAAATTACCTGCGGCAGGGTTTGCGAGTCCAGCGACCTATATGATCAATGGAAAACAATATCTGGTTATTGCATGTGGTGGTGGAAAGCTGGGAACTAAATCCGGGGATAGCTATGTTGCCTTTGCATTGCCTGATTAAGATATTAAACCTAGTTTAATGAGTGCATAAAAAATTCCGCTCGTATGCAGTGCCTGACCAAACGTATTGCTTAAAACAAGTTCTTTCAATTTCTCAGGACTTACCAGTTCAATATCGATTTCTTCTCCTTTGTCCAGTTTTTGAGCGGCAACATGTTTTCCTCCTCTGGCAATAAAGGCGAAGGTTTTATTTTTTGCTGTTGCCGGATTGGCATAAAGTTCAGACAGGAATTCGACCTCCTGAAATTCGTAACCTGTTTCTTCAAGTAATTCTCTTCTAATTGCATTTTCAGGGCTTTCATTTTCCTCAATGCAACCGCCGGGAAGTTCAAGAACTACCTCCTCTGCTGCATGACGGTATTGCCTCAACAGTATAACCCGATTGTCTTCTGTTAATGCGACAGCATTGACCCAATCGGGGTACTCCAGAACATAATAGTCGGGGATTATAGTTCCATTAGGCATCCTGCAGGTATCTACCCGCAAAGTAGCCCAATTTTTTTGAAGGATATATTTAGTTGAGATCTTTTCCCAGTTGAGATGGCTCATAATTTATCATATTTTCAACTTTTGATCTTCCTGCTTTTTGCTTTTTGCTTTCAGCTTTGAGCTTTCACCTTTTTGCTTTCCCTTACCAGCTTCCACTCGACCCACCTCCGCCGAAGCTTCCGCCGCCAAAACCTCCAAATCCACCACCGCCACCACCAAAACCACCGCCACCACCTGAGAATCCCCCGAAACCACCACCACCGCTTCCTCTACCCAATTGGGAGCCCAACAATAACCACCAGAATGGACTCGCGCTTCCACGACCACCAATTACTTCACTTCCTCCACCGCCACCTTTCTTGATAGCAACTAGAATAACAATAACTATAACAATTACAAAAATAATACCGAAACCATCTTTCTTACCTTTACGTTTTGGGGTATCATTTTTGTATTCGCCTTTGGTATAGGAGATAATCGCATCTGTTCCAGCAACTAATCCACCGAAATAATTACCTTCTTTAAAGTTTGGCGTAATTTCATTAGTGATAATCCTCTTGGTAATCGCATCCGGCAAAGCACCTTCAACACCATAGCCGGTTTGCATGGTAACTTTTCTGTCGCCCAGAGATACCAAAAGTAAAACTCCATTATTATTTTTTGCTCCACCAATGCCCCAACTTTCTGCAAGCCGCACTCCATAGTCTGCTACATCATAGCCTTCTAATGATTTAATCATTACAACTGCTATTTGTGTAGAACTTGAGTCATTAAATGCCACCAGTTTCTGTTCAAGCTGGTTAATTTGCTCTGCTGATAGTGTTTGAGTGTAATCGTTTACTAACCGATTCGGTTTTTCTGGGAAAGTCTGTGCCTGTAGTAACAAGCTAAATAAAACTAGGACGATTGTTGGGAATATATATTTAAATTTCATCAGAAGCTTGCTTATATTTTTTTCAAAACCATTATTTACTATCCCCATACGAGATATCATTAGGCAACTCATTGATATCGCCATCTACATAAGGGAAATAGGTCTGAAGTTGTTTTCCGGCCAACTTTACTCCGGTAATAATTCCTGTTGCAAGGTCCCCATTTTTAAAATGACTCAACATAGCTTCCTTGGTGCTGTCCCAGAAATCATGAGGCACTTGCTTATTTATTCCGGCATCCCCAATTATTGCGAATTGATGGTCCTTGGTAGCAATGTAAATCAGCACACCATTTCTCTGGGCAGTTTTATCCATTCCAAGTTTATGGAAATAGTTTGCTGCACGATCCAATACCGGTTCACTGCAGGTCTTCTCCACACAAATGCGGATTTCTCCGGAAGTATTGCGCTCTGCTGATTCAACCGCCTTACTGATAAGCTCTTGCTCTTGTTCACTAAAAATTGACATGTCCTTAATTTAAATCGCCGGAAATAAATTCCGGCGATCAGTTAAAATATAAATCCAAAAAGCATTCTTAGAATTCAACCTTTGGTGCTTTGTTAGCCCCGGCTTCCGCCTGAAAGTACCCCTTAGCTTTGAAACCAAACATGCCAGCTGTTAGATTATTCGGAAAAGTTCTAATGGTAGAATTGTACTCTTGTGTTACTGTATTAAACTTTTGACGCTCAACAGTAATACGGTTTTCAGTTCCTTCAAGTTGTGCTTGAAGTTCAAGAAAATTCTGGTTTGCTTTCAATTCAGGATAGGCTTCAACTGTGGCAAGTAATCTTCCTAATGATTGACTAAGTTGCCCCTGAGCCGACTGGAATTTTGCAATAGATTCAGGAGTTAACTTTGTAGGATCAACATTTACTGAAGTGGCTTTTGCACGGGCTTCTATAACTTGAGTTAAGGTCTCTTTCTCAAAATTTGCCGCACCTTTAACGGTAGATACCAGATTGGGGATAAGATCCACCCTGCGCTGATACACATTTTCAACCTGTGCCCATTGGGAAGTCACTTGTTCGTCGAGCTTCACCATACTATTGTATCCGCATGAACTTAATGAAAGCACTACGAAAAATGCAACGATGTTCAATACTATTCTTTTCATAATTATTTTTTGCTTTTACTTAATCTATAAATTTACAGTATAGGAATCAAATTTCATACCTTTGTTACACATCTGGGATAATACCCTGCAGAATTTATGATTAAAGAGATTGAATTGGTTCTTCCTCCGGAACATTCAAATGATGAAAACTTTATCAGGGATTTATCCCGTAAGTCGCTGAATATAAGCAATGAACGTAACATAATCGTCCAAATTTTAAAGCGTTCAATTGATGCGCGAAGCCGTAAAGTTGTTTACAGACTCAAAGTAAATGTTTTTATTGATGAGCTTCCTCAACCTGAAATTTTTACAGTTAAATACCAAAATGTCAGCGACAAAAGGCCGGTATTGATCATAGGTGCCGGACCTGCAGGCTTATTTGCTGCACTGCGTTGTATCGAACTTGGCCTTAAACCCATTATTTTGGAACGTGGGAAGGAAGTAAAATTAAGAAGGAGAGATCTTGCATTAATCAATAGGGAAGGCCGAATTGATCCCGATTCAAACTATTGTTTCGGAGAAGGTGGTGCAGGAACGTATTCCGACGGTAAGCTCTATACTCGATCTAATAAACGCGGTGATGTACAATATGTTTTAAAGGCATTTGTTGCTCACGGTGCAACAGAAGATATTTTAATAGATGCCCGCCCGCATATCGGAACCAATAAATTACCCGGAATCATTACCTCGATCCGCGACTGCATATTAAATGCCGGAGGTGAGATTCAATTTGAATGCAGGATCACAGATTTTCTAACTTCTTCAAAAAAACTAAAAGGAGTACTGGCAGGGGATAAAAAGTTTGATGCCGATCATGTGATTTTGGCAACCGGACATTCGGCAAAAGATATTTATTGCCTGCTTGACAATCATAAGATAGAAATGGAGGCGAAACCTTTTGCCTTGGGAGTAAGGATAGAGCATCCACAGGAAATCATTGACCAAGCACAATATCATTGCCACGATCGCGGGCCTTATCTACCCCCTTCCTATTATAGTGTGGTTGAACAGGTAGAAGGTCGTGGAGTGTTTTCGTTCTGTATGTGCCCCGGGGGAATTATAGCCCCTTGTTCTACAGATCACAATGAGATTGTGGTGAATGGCTGGTCACCTTCAAAGCGAAATAATCCATTCGCAAATTCCGGAACTGTTGTCCAGATCAATTTGGAAGACGTTCCAGGCGGAAAGGCCAATGCCCTGAACATGTTAAAGTTCCAGTCGGATATTGAAAAGTTGGCATTTCATGCTGGAGGAGGGAATCTTGTAGCTCCTGCGCAACGGATGCTTGATTTTGTGAATAACAGACTCTCAACTGATCTTCCTTCTAATTCTTATATCCCCGGCACAAAAAGTGCTGATCTCAGATCAATACTGCCTGAATTCGTTTTCAAACGGCTACAAAAGGCTCTTCCTGTATTTGGAAAGAAAATGAATGGATATTATACGAATGAAGCTATACTTGTCGGGGTTGAGTCAAGAACTTCATCGCCTGTCAGAATACCTCGCGATAAAGAATCATTGCAGCATCCTGGTCTGGTAGGCTTATACCCTTGCGGCGAAGGTGCTGGACATGCCGGCGGGATTGTATCGGCAGCAATTGATGGTATGAATTGTGCGGATGCGGTTTTTAGAGCTATAAATTAATTATATGATTGCATAGACCGAAGAAACTAAATTGAGTCTCGAGGGGAAGCCAGCATCTCAACCTTCACGTGGCGACTGGCCAGATGCAGAATTTTACTCTTGGTTAGAGCTCATAGGATTGTTTTTGCTGGCCAATGAGCACTTGATTCATAAAATAGCTCAAATAGACGATCAGTCGCTCTCCGAACCGTTTAGAGATGAACGAGATCCTGAAATGGGAACAGGTGTCAATAATGAAGAACTGATCAAGGGACTTATTAAGCATCACATATATCATTCAGGTCAAATTGCCTTATTAACTAATAACATATCAGCATTTAAATGAAAAAAACCCTAATACTTGGTGCAAGCACCAACCCTTCGCGATATGCAAATCTTGCTGCATATCGGTTGGTAGCACATGGACACCCGATTATCAATGTGGGTTTAAAACTCGGAGAGGTTGCCGGCGTTCCGATTGAAAAACCTGAATTGATTCATACTGATTTGGATACTATCACTTTATACCTAGGACCCCAGAATCAGCCGGAGTATTATGATTATATAATAAATTCAAAACCCAAACGCATTATTTTTAATCCAGGAACCGAAAATACCGACTTAGAGAAGCTGGCAGAGGAAAATGGGATAGAAACACTGGAAGCGTGCACGCTAGTGATGTTGTCAACAGGACAGTACTAGATTAGTTACACTGTTGGGCTGCAATGGTTGAGGTATTGTTTTGTGTATAGTTTTTTCAAGATTATCCTTCGAATAGTTTTTTGGAAAACAATGTCTGTGCCTAATCGGTTAAGGTAGTCCGGTGTTATGCAGTAGTTTTGCAATTAATTATAGCTCATAGTCAAATTCTTTATTGGCAAAAGCTACTCTCGCCACCCCGGTTTAGATAACTCGGGTCATTGCTTGAAACTCATTCCCGCAGAATTTAATTAAAGAAGAAATTTTCAGTTGAAGACCAATTTGCTTAAGAGTTGTACATTCGGGTTAGCGATCGAAGTGGAAATCATTTTTTGCTTTGCAAAAAATATTGAAACGTAGAGCGCGGCCCCGCACAACGGGGCAACCCCCCAATTAAACATATTTTAATCCATTAGCAATTCCAATCCCCCTAACTTATACTCTTATTCACTATCCTTATCTCTTTGGGAAAATAATTATTCATCCGATTATCCAGCATCTTCGCCCATCCCAGCGCGTGTCCTTGATAACATATCAGTACCCATCCTCTTTGGCCGGTTTCTAATTTCAGCTCATCGCGCTTAAGGTAACTTATGGCTTTTTCGCGTGTAAGATTAACCCGGGGTATTTCATCGTTTAATATGAGGCTCAGGGCTATTTCATGATTTGGAACAAGGTCTTTGCCCATTATCTTTCCGATTCTGATGCCTGATTTTTTTAAATAGAGATTGGATTGTAAATATTGCAGATCTGCTTCGTGGCGGCTTTGGATTGCAAAATATTCATCATTCAGATTTATTATTCTAATATCTTTTGAAGGTTTTAGCCACCTTCTTATCAGGCCTTCATTTTTTTGATTTATGGAATTTTCTTTTGCTCTTTTGATATGGGGAAAGGCAGTCGCCTGGTTTTTACGGAAGGCTGTAATGAAGAATCCCTCACCTTTAACTTTGTGAGGATAAAAACGGTACCCAAAGCATTTGTGTTGATCTGATAGGGTCTCAAGAATGCCCCATTCACTTTTTAGAGGGATCTGAATGGCAGAGAGATCAAATTCTTTACAAAGCCAATCGGATATTTCTTCGTTTTCCTGTTTTGAGTAGGAGCAAGTAGAATAGATCAGCGTTCCGTTTTGCTTTAAGGCGGGATATACATCGGCAAGTATCCGCTTCTGTCTCTGGCTACATAAGTCCACTAAACTTTCCGACCATTCATTAATAGCTGCCGGATCTTTTCTGAACATCCCTGATCCTGAGCAGGGTGCATCTACTATGATTGCATCAAAATATCCTTCCAATCGTTTAAAGTCCTTAGGGTCATTATTGCTTACATAAGTATTTTCCGGGCCCCATTTGTTCAGGTTATCACAAAGCACAGGCACCCTGGTTTTGATTATTTCATTCGCTAGTAGCAAACTATTTTTATTTAAAAGCGAACAGATTAGTGTACTTTTCCCTCCGGGAGCAGCACAGAGGTCAAGCACTTTCAGGTTCTCTTCAAGGTTAACAGTGTGTTTCATAACATGCTCCAGAAACATAGAAGATGCTTCCTGTACATAATAGCATCCTGCGTGAAATAGTGGATCAGCAGTGAATGAAGGTCTTTGCTTCAAATATCTTCCATTTTTACACCAAGGTACTTGTTCATCTGAATTAAACAGATTCGAAGGTTTAAAAGGATTTATTCTGACAGAGGTAATCTGCTCTCCGCTTTCATGACAGGTAATAAATTCTTCTTCTTCAATGTTATATTTTTCTATTAAAGATCGTATTAATGCCGGCGGAAGTTTGCTGCTCATAATTAAATCAAAAATACTGGAATACTTGTTATGAGGGGGTATTAAAAACCCTTTATATTTATTTTGTCATTCTTTTCCAGCGAGTTAAGTAATTCATCAAATTAATTCTACTGATTTATTGTGTAGTGTATTGTATTTGCATACCTTTGCAACCCGCAACGAAAGAGATGTGGGGCATTATTGGAGGGTTTTGGGTTTAGAAGGGATGGATGTTAGAGTGAGGAGTTGGGGTTTGTGATTAAGAATTGCGGCACTATAAAAAAACTTCAAAATAAATTTTGCGGGAGTGTTGAATAATGCTACCTTTGCAATCCCAAACAAAACGGGAGATTAAAAAAGAAGCTTGCGGCGCGATGCCTAGAGTAATAGAAACAGAAAGATTTAGGAACCTGCGATGCAGGGGATTAGATATAAGCCAAACCGTGAGGCGAAGGCGCAACGTTCTTTAAAGAAATGTCAATTGAAGTATAACGAGTAAATAAGATACTTTGTTATTTTAAGTTAAATACGAACATAGATATAATAATAACTAGTTCTATTTGAGATATAATAGGGCTAGGACAAACAATCATTTTACAATGGAGAGTTTGATCCTGGCTCAGGATGAACGCTAGCGGCAGGCCTAATACATGCAAGTCGAACGATACCAGAGAGCTTGCTTTCTGGGAAAGTGGCGCACGGGTGCGTAACGCGTATGCAACCTACCTTAATCAGGGGGATAGCCTCTCGAAAGAGAGATTAACACCGCATAAAATCACACTTCGGCATCGAAGAATGATCAAATATTTATAGGATTAAGATGGGCATGCGTGACATTAGCTAGTTGGTAAGGTAATGGCTTACCAAGGCTACGATGTCTAGGGGATCTGAGAGGATGACCCCCCACACTGGTACTGAGACACGGACCAGACTCCTACGGGAGGCAGCAGTAAGGAATATTGGTCAATGGGGGCAACCCTGAACCAGCCATGCCGCGTGCAGGAAGACGGCCCTACGGGTTGTAAACTGCTTTTATACGGGAATAAATCATGCTACGAGTAGTGTGTTGAATGTACTGTAAGAATAAGGATCGGCTAACTCCGTGCCAGCAGCCGCGGTAATACGGAGGATCCAAGCGTTATCCGGATTTATTGGGTTTAAAGGGTGCGTAGGCGGCCTATTAAGTCAGGGGTGAAAGACGGTGGCTCAACCATCGCAGTGCCCTTGATACTGATGGGCTTGATTACACTTGAGGTAGGCGGAATGTGACAAGTAGCGGTGAAATGCATAGATATGTCACAGAACACCAATTGCGAAGGCAGCTTACTAAGGTGTCAATGACGCTGAGGCACGAAAGCGTGGGGATCAAACAGGATTAGATACCCTGGTAGTCCACGCCCTAAACGATGAATACTCGATGTTAGCGATATACAGTTAGCGTCAAAGCGAAAGCGTTAAGTATTCCACCTGGGGAGTACGCCCGCAAGGGTGAAACTCAAAGGAATTGACGGGGGCCCGCACAAGCGGAGGAGCATGTGGTTTAATTCGATGATACGCGAGGAACCTTACCCGGGCTTGAAAGTTACTGAATGATCTAGAGATAGGTCAGTCCGCAAGGACAGGAAACTAGGTGCTGCATGGCTGTCGTCAGCTCGTGCCGTGAGGTGTTGGGTTAAGTCCCGCAACGAGCGCAACCCCTATGTTTAGTTGCCAGCATGTAAAGGTGGGGACTCTAAACAGACTGCCTGTGCAAACAGAGAGGAAGGAGGGGACGACGTCAAGTCATCATGGCCCTTACGTCCGGGGCTACACACGTGCTACAATGGGCAGTACAGAGGGCAGCTACCTGGTAACAGGATGCCAATCTCAAAAAGCTGTTCACAGTTCGGATAGAGGTCTGCAACTCGACCTCTTGAAGTTGGATTCGCTAGTAATCGCATATCAGCAATGATGCGGTGAATACGTTCCCGGGCCTTGTACACACCGCCCGTCAAGCCATGAAAGTTTGGGGTACCTGAAGTACGTAACCGTAAGGAGCGTCCTAGGGTAAAACAGATAATTAGGGCTAAGTCGTAACAAGGTAGCCGTACCGGAAGGTGCGGCTGGAATACCTCCTTTCTAGAGCGTGTTTAACTACGCTTGTTATACTTCATTGATATTCTTTAATAAAAAGATAAAAGACAACCCAAAAGATGAGCCAGAGGTAAAGTGCGTTCCATTTTGAGATCGGGATTGAACTATGAGTAAGGTATGAGAAGATCTCACTACTCACTACTCAGTACTCAACTACTCTTTTACAGAGTCCCGTAGCTCAGCCTGGTTAGAGCACTACACTGATAATGTAGGGGTCAGCAGTTCAAATCTGCTCGGGACTACAGCTTAGTACTTCAGTACTGAGTATTTAGTATTTAGATATCCAACGGAGGTTTAAAGAAGATATTCAGCACTAAGGTAGGTAGTATGGGTTAGGCGTTTAGATGTCTAACTACTCAGTACTAACTACTCAATACTAACACATACCATCTTTTCGGGGGATTAGCTCAGCTGGCTAGAGCACCTGCCTTGCACGCAGGGGGTCAACGGTTCGAATCCGTTATTCTCCACCAAGTTTAGCCCAAAGCGAAAAGCTGAAAGCCGAAAGCGTCTGTAAAGTCGCTTTAAGTTTTGTGCTTTAAGCTCTCAGCTTAAACGAACGTTCTTTGACATATTGGAAAAAAGTAATTGAAAGAGAAGACAACAGTAGAGACGTGTTGAGGAATTTCAGTATTAGGTATAAAGTATCAAGTCGCAAGATAAGATGTCTAAGTACTCAATACTAACTACTCAATACTATCAAAAAAGCATTTTAACTGAGCAAAAGGCAGTTAGAAGAAGAAAGTAAGAAAGGGCACACGGGGGATGCCTAGGCTCTCAGAGGCGATGAAAGACGTGATAAGCTGCGATAAGCTTCGGGGATTAGC
>Ga0209702_10005324_pt1 | contig 17653 bp, 9 predicted proteins | sample FRY01_FD_187210 | JGI IMG/M metagenome (GOLD analysis project Ga0209702, IMG submission 187210) | Freshwater microbial communities from Lake Fryxell liftoff mats and glacier meltwater in Antarctica - FRY-01 (SPAdes) (version 2) | ecosystem: Environmental > Aquatic > Freshwater > Ice > Glacier...
AGGTGGCTATCGGAAAAGAAACGCGAGAGTTTGATGGTAAAACCTATTTAATGGAATATGCTTTTAAAGCAGATTTTGCATTAATAAAAGCATGGAAAGGCGATAAACACGGCAACCTAATTTATAAAGACACTGCCCGAAATTTCAACCCTCTAATGGCAATGGCAGCTGCGGTTTGCATTGTGGAAGTTGAAGAACTGGTGGAGGCTGGCGAGCTAAATCCGAACGAAATTCACACGCCTGGTATTTATGTTCATAGAATTTTTGAAGGCAAAAATTATGAAAAACGCATTGAGCAACTAACCGTAAAAAAACGATAGGCTTTAAAACCTTTTTCTATCTTAATTGTCTTTATTCTTTCCCTTCGTTAATTCTGTATTCCAATATGGCTAAATTTTCTATTTTATTAATATCAACTTTATTTTTCAGTTTTAAAATAGATGCGCAAAATAGTTTTTGTGCAACAGGGAATTTAAAAGACAGCGCAAGCAACCAAGTGTTAAACAATGTTGTTATCCAAATATACAACACCAATAACCTTAAAAAAATCATTGCTTTTGGTTCGTCAGATTCTTTGGGCTATTTTAACATTTGTTTTTCGGGTAATAATGTAACAGTTTTGTTTTCTAAACTTGGTTATAAATCTCAAACCCGAACGCTGAATGTTTTTAACCAAAACAACATCGATTTAGGGTTTATTCTTTTAGAAAGCAGTGCCATAAGCATTGGAGGTGTTGGTGTGAAAGCTAAGAAAACGGAAGTGGTGGATAAAATAGAGGTGGATAAAAAAGTGTATGCGGTAGAAAACAGCGCATTGGCAACAGGTGGCACAGCTCTTGATATTTTACGACAAATTCCGGCTATAAGTGTGGATGGTGAAGGCAATATTTCTTTGAGAGGCAGCGAGAATGTGCTTATTTACATCAATGGAAAACAAAGTAGCTTATCGGGTATTGACAGGCAAAATATGCTGATGCAAATTCCTTCGGCAAATGCTGAGAGCATTGAGGTGAACACAAATCCTGGGGCAAAACAAGATGCAGAAGGCATTAGTGGATATATCAATATTACGCTAAAACAAATTAAAACCAAAGGCAAAAGCGGTTCTGTTACTTTAGGGGTTGGCAACAACAATAAATACAATGGGGCTGCAAATTATAACTATAACAAAGGAAAATGGAGTACATCAAACACCGTTTCTTTTAGGCAAAATGATATTTGGGGCCGCAGTTATAATGAAAGATTGAATATTTTTAAAGACAGTAGTTATTTTTTAAATCAATATCAAAACAGTAAAAACCTAAATTTGAATGGAGCATTTTCAGGGAATATTGATTTTAAACCATCAAAACCATATTTGTGGTCTTTGAATTATCTGGTTTCCAATAATTATGATAACAATTCGGAATCTACAGATATAAGATTTAGTAACAGAAATCTAGAATTGAATAGGCTTAGAAAAATAGATAATATTGAAAAAAGAAATTCTTTAAATTATGACATGGGATTATTATTCAAAAAAACTTTTAAGAGCAATAGCCATAATATCAGCGCTTCCTACAACCTATCAAACACAGACAGAACAACCGAAATTGATGTGATACAAAACAATTTAGATATTTATTCTCAAACATCAACTCAAGTCAGTCCCAATAAATTATTTAACCTAAATACCAATAATTTTATGAACCATGTTGCTCAGTTGGACTATACAAAACCATTGAATGATTACTTGAAGCTTGAAACTGGTTTAAAATACACGGCTAGAATGTTTAATAACGATTTTAAAATAGACACTTTTGATTATTTATTGAATGCTTGGACAGAAAATTTGGCACAAAAAAACCAATTGATATACAACGAAAATGTAAGTGCGGCCTATTTAATGTTGACCCACTCTCCTATTAAACTAATAAAATATAATATTGGTTTTAGAGCAGAACAAACATCAATAAATGGCAAACAACTTTCGGGCAACTTGCCTATTAATTTTGAGTATTTGAATTTATTTCCATCTGGATTTGTTGTCTTTAATTTAAATGAAAAGTACAATTTCCCTGATATTCAAATAGGATACAGCAGAAGAATAAACCGACCTAACCAAAATCAAATTAATCCATTTGTTAATGTAAACGACCCATATAACATCTTTAGCGGAAATCCTAAACTAAGGCCTGAGCTGACAGATGCTGTTGAAATATCAGCATTTCACAATACAAAATTAGTTACCCTGACCACAAATTTATATTTCAGACAAACAAATTCTGTAATTTGGCGTTTTAGAACTGTGGATAGTTTAGGAATTTCGAATGTTTCTTTTTATAATTTAGACTATAATAGAAGTTATGGTGCGGAAATTATCGCTCGTTTTAATATTTTGAAAAAAATAAAAACGACTTTAAATGGCAATTTGTTCAGCCAAACCATTGCGGGCAGTGTGCTAGGCAATGATTATAAAAATAGTAATTTAATGTTTACAGGAAAAGCAATTTTTACTTATTCATTTTGGAAAAATGCAGAAATTCAGGCTTCTTATAATTACATGACGGGTCGTGTAACACCCCAAGGAATGATACTGCCTATGTTTGGTTTAGACCTAGGTTTCAAAAAAGATGTTTATAAGAAAAAACTCTCTCTTGGTGTTGGATTTACCGATGCTTTTGACAATAGAAGATTTAAGATAAACATGGAAGATTTCAATTTCACAAGCGATTTTTATAGAAAAAGAGAATCAAGAATTTTTACATTTAATTTGACATGGAAATTTGGAGAAGAAACTGGAGCACCTGAAAAAAGACAAAAATCGCAAGAAGTGCCCGCAGATAGCGGGTTTTAATATATGATTAATCCAATTGATAATTACCAGTTTGTAAAAACTAAAGACGGAAGTTGTACCCTAATTTCTTCTCATTTAGATGACACTTATCATTCTATTAATGGTGCATTGAATGAAAGTTTACATGTTTATATCAATAATGGTATCGATAGGATTAAAGAAAACCAACAAACAATAAATATTCTTGAAGTTGGTCTTGGAACAGGATTAAATGCTCTATTAACAATGGATTATGCACCAAATAACATTATTAATTATATTGCTATTGAGCCTTTTCCATTGTCTTTAGAAGTTTTAAAAACATACTATGATGGTTTTGAAATTCTACCAAAAAGCATTGACAACCTTCCTAAACTTGCCAATTTAGAAAGTAATAAATGGTATGCTGTCACCCCCACTTTCAATCTTTGTTTGGTACAAGACACTTTGCAAAATTTAGGTTCGGAAATTTACGCTAATCTTTTTAGCGAAAAAATAGACATTGTATATTATGATGCTTTTGCACCATGCAAACAACCTGAAATGTGGGACATTGATGTATTAAAAAAAGCAGTTGATGTTTTAAAACCTAATGGCTTTTTAACCACCTATTGCGCCCAAGGACAGTTTAAAAGAAACTTAAAATCACTTGGCTTGCGCATAGAATGCACAAAAGGACCTGAAGGAAAAAGGGAAATGACGATTGCGTATGTATAACTTTTAGGTTAAAATAAAATTCATAAAGGTTGTAAATTGATATTATCTATTAAATTTGCAGAAATATATTTTTTAATAAATGTTATTTAGAAGTAAAACGAAAGCAGTTGAAAATGAAATAATAGAAGATGATGCGTTTTTTAATAATTTAAGAAATACACAATTTAAGAGGTTAGACCAACAAAATCAAGTTTACCTTGATTACACAGGCGGGAACTTGTATCCAGATTCATTAATAAACCAACACTTTAAATTCCTGAAAGAATCCGTGTTGGGAAATCCTCATTCAACAAACCCTAGTAGCAATTTAGCAACTATTTATGTAGAAGAGGCGAGAAAGAAAATCATAGACTATTTTCAAGCTGATGATTATTTTTGTGTAATTACAGCAAATGCCAGTGCTTCTTTACAAATTATTGGCGAATGTTATCCTTTTAAAAATAGTATGTTTTTATTAACTGCTGACAATCACAATTCTGTAAACGGGATAAGAGAATATTGTAAAAACAGAAAAGGCGATGTTATTTACACGCCCATAAATTTTGAGGATTTAACCATCAATGAAAAAAGATTAGATGAAAATCTAAGTGCTTTTCCTGAGTGTGACAATAAATTATTCGCTTTTCCTGCCCAGTCTAATGTTAGTGGTATAAAACATGATTTAGCTTGGATAAAAAAGGCACAAGACCAAGGTTGGGATGTCTTGTTAGATGCAGCAGCTTTTGCGCCTAGCAATCCTTTAAATTTAAAAGAAATAAAACCTGATTTTGTTTCTATTTCTTTTTATAAAATTTTTGGTTATCCTACAGGTTTAGGTTGTTTGTTTGTTAAAAAATCTAAGTTTAATAAGCTTGTAAAACCTTGGTTTGCAGGTGGTACAGTTTCTTTGGTAACCGTTAATTTTTCTGGTTTCCAATTAATAGAAAACCATGAAAGATTTGAAAATGGAACAGTCAATTATTTAGATATTCCTGCTATTACCAATGGCTTAAACTTTATAGAATCAATAGGAATTGAGCGTATAAATAAAAGAGTAAAAGCATTAACTGCTTTTATGATAGAAAACCTTAATGGGTTAAAGCATGCCAACGGACAACCTTTAGTTAAAGTTTTCGGTTCTCACAATATCGAACTAAAAGGTGGAACCATTATTTTTAATGTGATGAATGAAAATGGCGAAAACATAGAGTTTGAAACGGTTGAACTTATGGCTAATAAAAAAATGATTTCATTAAGAACCGGCTGCTTTTGCAATCCTGGTATAGATGAGATTAACAACTGTTTAACAGAAGAAGAACTTTTAAAATACTATTCAACCACCACAAAAGCATCCTTTAAGGAAATGGTGCACTTTTTAGGTAAAATGAGAGGAGCAGTGAGGGTTTCCGTTGGATTAGCAACCACCCACAAAGACCTCTCTATATTTATAAACTTCTTGAAATCGTTTCAACAATAAGGCAGGCTATTCGCCTGCTTTGTTATCTTCGTTTTTGTCAGCAACTGGTGTTTCATCAATTGTTGCATCTACAACAGGTGTTTCTAAAACAGATGTTTCAGAATTAGGCAAATCTTTCTCTAACAATTCTTCTACATCAAGCTCCGTTTTTTCCATGTAGGTTTCGTAGTTTGTTTTGTTGTCAAATGGTCTTTTTCCAATTATTTTCACCAAATCGTATTGAAATAAAACCTCTTTTTTCAACAACTCTTGTGCTAATTTTTCTAACTCTGATTTTTTATCTGTCAACAACTGTTTGGTTCTTTCATAAGCGCTGTTGATAATAATTCGAACTTCATCGTCTATCAATTCAGCTGTTTTTTCACTATATGGTTTGTTAAAATTGTATTCAGAATTTTGATCTGTAAAACTAATATGCCCCACTTTAGGATTCATACCATAAACAGTTACCATTGCATAAGCCATTCTTGTAATTCTTTCCAAATCACTTTGCGCTCCTGTGCTAATTTTACCGAATATAATATCCTCTGCTGCTCTTCCGCCCAAAGTCATACACATTTCATCTAGCAACTGCTCTGTGCGATAAATAAATTGTTCTTTAGGTAAATATTGGGCATAACCCAATGCAGCAACCCCTCTTGGAATAATGGAAACTTTTACCAATGGGTCAGCAAATTCTAAAAACCAACCTGCAACAGCATGTCCTGCTTCATGATAAGCAACAATGTTTTTTTCTTCTGGCGAAATGATTTTGTTTTTCTTTTCTAATCCGCCAATGACTCTATCAATAGCACTTTCAAAATCTTGCATATCAATTTTATCTTTGTCTTTTCTAGCTGCAATTAAAGCCGCTTCGTTACAAACGTTCGCTATTTCTGCACCAGCAAACCCTGGTGTTTGGGCCGATAATTTTTTAGCTTCCACATCAGGCGCCAATTCTTTGTTTTTTAAATGTACTCTAAAAATTTGCTCTCTTCCAACTAAATCTGGTTTATCTATCGAAATCTGTCTATCGAAACGACCCGGACGCAACAAAGCTGAATCCAAAACATCTGGTCTATTTGTGGCTGCAAGTATAATTACGCCACTATCTGTTCCAAAACCATCCATTTCTGTCAACAATTGGTTCAATGTATTTTCGCGCTCATCGTTAGATCCGCTTGCCATATTTTTGCCTCTTGCTCTTCCTATTGCATCTATTTCATCAATAAAAATAATACAAGGCGCTTTTTCTTTGGCTTGTCTGAATAAATCTCGAACACGAGAAGCTCCAACACCAACAAACATTTCAACAAAATCTGAACCCGACAAAGAGAAAAATGGCACATTGGCCTCTCCTGCAACTGCTTTTGCTAACAATGTTTTTCCAGTTCCTGGAGGGCCAATTAACAAAGCGCCTTTAGGTATTTTTCCACCCAACTTGGTGTATTTCTGTGGGTTTTTTAAGAAATCAACAATTTCCATTACTTCTACTTTTGCTTCATCCAATCCAGCAACATCTTTAAAGGTAATATTCACTTTTGTGTTTTTATCAAACAAAGTGGCTTTGCTTCTGCCAATATTAAACAATTGACCGGGTCCACCGCCAGAACCACCGCCCCCACCGCCCATTCTGCGCATCATGAAACTCCAAATTCCAATGAATAGAGCAATCATGATAATCCAATTAAGGATTTGCCAGCTTGCATCGCTTTCTGTTATTGGTTCAATATTTACTTTTTCGACATCAGGATTTGTTTTTTTCAATGCCTCAAAATTTGGATAAAAATATTCTTTACTGGTTTCAAAATAATATTGTGGCGAAGGTTGACTAAATGGTGATTGCGACTTGGATTTCAAATCTTTGTATTTATCATTTTCTAAAGCCTCTTTAGTAAGATAAACTTTGGCCATTCTATCATTAATTAATTGAATTTTTTCAACATCCTTGCTAATCAACATTTCTTTAACCTCATTCCAGTTTGTTTTTTTGCCACTGTTGCTTGGCAAAAAGCTTACTACTATAAATAATAAAAGTAAGATTCCCCATATCCAATACATGTTGAATTTAGGTGGAGTTGCTTTTTTTTCTCCAAAAGGAGAAATTTCGTTTTTTTTCTTTTTTTCTTGTTCGCTCATGCTATTTTTTGTTTCAAAAAAATTGTTACAATTCTATTAACCGCAAATCTAATCTAATTGTTTAGAATATTTACTAAAATTTAATTCAGAAATTACGCTTACTACCTTATTTTTGCAAAAAATATTCCAAATAAAATGTACGGACAATTAAAACAACATTTACAAGATGAATTAGCTCAAATCAAAGAAAATGGGCTATACAAAAACGAACGCATCATTACCTCGCCACAAGGGGCAGACATTCAACTTGTTGGGGGTCAAGAGGTGTTAAACTTTTGTGCAAATAATTATTTAGGTCTTTCTAGCCACCCGAGAGTGATTGAGGCTGCCAAAAAGTCATTGGACACCCACGGTTTTGGCATGAGTAGTGTCCGTTTTATATGCGGAACGCAAGATATACATAAAGAATTGGAAGCAAAGATTGCCGAATTTTATGGCACTGAAGATACTATTTTGTATGCAGCAGCCTTTGATGCAAATGGTGGTGTTTTTGAACCGTTGTTTAACGAGAATGATGCCATTATTTCCGATTCGTTAAACCATGCGTCTATCATTGATGGTGTAAGGCTTTGTAAGGCAGCTAGATATCGATATTTAAACAATGATATGGCCGATTTAGAAAAGCAATTGATAGCAGCCAACGAGAAAGGACATGCAAACAAAATTATAGTTACGGACGGTGTTTTTAGTATGGATGGATATGTTGCGCAATTAGATAAAATTGTTGCATTAGCCGACAAATATGATGCTTTGGTAATGGTGGATGAGTGTCATGCTGCTGGATTTATTGGCAAAACAGGAAAAGGAACGCCAGAATTGTGTGGTGTTCATGGTAAAATTGAGATTATAACAGGCACTTTGGGCAAAGCTTTGGGCGGTGCTATGGGAGGATATACGACTGGAAAAAAAGAAATTATTGATATGTTGCGTCAGCGTTCAAGGCCTTATTTGTTTTCCAACTCTTTGTCTCCTACAATTGTGGCGGCTAGTATTGAGGTGTTTAATATTTTAGGCGAATCCACCGAATTGAGAGATAAATTAGAAGAAAATATAAAGTATTTTAAAGCTGGTGTTCAAAAAGCGGGCTTCGATTTTAAAAATGGAGAGAGTGCTATTGTTCCTATCATGCTTTATGATGCAAAATTGAGCCAAACAATGGCCAATAAATTGTTGGAAGAAGGTATTTATGTAATCGGGTTCTTTTACCCTGTTGTGCCAAAAGACCAAGCAAGAATAAGGGTTCAGATTTCTGCAGCCCATGAAAAACACCACTTAGATAAAGCCATTGCTGCTTTCACAAAAGTTGGAAAAGAATTGGGCGTAATTTCATAGTTTTTGTTTTTTAAAAGTTTATTGATTTTTTTAAAACATTTTCTAGTGTTATATCTATATGATTTATCAATTATCTATTAATTTAAGTTGTTTTTATCCCTACATCCAAACCCTATTTATGAAAAAATACAATCTTTTTATCTTTTGTCTTTTGCCAATTTTGGCATTTTCGCAAGCTAAAATTAAACCCACAGATGCCAATGAAGTAAAAGAAACTTCGTTTAATAAAGTAGTTAATGGCATGGGCTTTAGAGAAATAGGCCCTGCGGTAACCTCTGGTAGAATTATAGATATTGCTGTAAATCCTAACAATAAATTTCAATGGTATATAGCCGCTGCTTGCGGTGGAATATGGAAAACAGACAATGCGGGCACTTCTTTTACCCCTATTTTTGATACTCAAGCAAGTTTTTCTATTGGCTGTATAAAAATAGATTCTAAAAATGAACACACTATTTGGGTGGGCACTGGCGAAAACAATAATCAACGAAGCGTAGCTTATGGCGATGGTGTTTATAAATCTGAAGATGATGGAAAAACATGGAAAAATATGGGGCTAAAAAACAGCGAACATATTGGCATGATCAGTATTGACCCTAACAATTCTAACATTGTATATGTGGCGGCTTATGGCCCTTTGTGGAGCGCTGGGGGCGAGCGAGGGATTTATAAAACCACAGATGGTGGCGCAACATGGAACCGTATTTTATTTGTAAGCGAGAATACTGGTTTTAATGAGGTACATATTGACCCCAATAACGCAAATATTTTATATGCTACGGCACATCAAAGGCGCAGACACGAATGGACTTACATTAGCGGTGGTCCAGAATCTGGATTGTATAAAAGTACCGATTTTGGTGCCACTTGGGCAAAAATAGAAAATGGTTTTCCTAAAGGTGATGTGGGCAGAATTGGTTTAGCGGTTTCTCCTGTAAATTCAGATTATGTGTATGCCATTGTTGAAGAGCAAGGGGTTTTTCTTTCTACCAATAGAGGTACAAGTTGGGAAAAACGCTCAGACCATTCTACAGCGGGCAATTATTACATGGAAATTTTTGCCGACCCTCTGAATGTCAATAAAATATACTCCATGAATAATTGGGCGGTGTATAGCCAAGATGAAGGCAAAACATTTACAGGCATGGGCGAAAAAAATAAACATGTTGATAATCATGCTTTATGGATAGACAAAGATGACACCAAACACAAGCTGATGGGCTGCGATGGTGGATTATACGAAACTTGGGATGATTGCAAAACCTGGGACTACAAATCCAATTTACCTTTAACGCAATTTTACAGAGTAACAGTTGATAATGCCTTGCCTTTTTACAATATTTATGGAGGCACACAAGACAACAATACTTTAGGCGGCCCTTCAAGAACAAAGAGTGCCAATGGTATTCATAATTACGATTGGTTTGTTACTGTGGGTGGCGATGGATTTAAAACAGTTGTTGACCCCAAAGACCCTAACATTGTTTATTCTCAATGGCAATATGGCGGCTTGGTAAGGTTTAATAAATTAACAGGCGAAGCTTTAGACATTAAGCCACAAGAAAAAGTGGGAGAATCAGCTTATCGGTATAATTGGGATGCTCCATTGCACCTAAGTTATCACAACAATACTACCTTGTATTTTGCAGCGCAAAAAATATTTAAAAGCACTGACAAGGGCAATACTTGGCAAGTAATTAGCCCTGATTTAAGCAGTGGCATCGATAGAAATAAACTGCCTGTAATGGGTAAGGTTTGGAGCATAGATGGGGTTGCTAAAAATCAATCTACCAGCATATATGGCAATATTTCAGCTTTTGCAGAGTCGCCTAAAAATGCAAATGTTTTATATGCAGGAACCGATGATGGCTTAATTCATATAACTAATGATGGTGGCGCTTCATGGACAAAAATTTCCAATTTTGGGGCGGTACCAAATCAAGTATTTGTTCAAAATATTGTGGCTTCAAAACACGATGAAAATACTGTATATGCTATTTTTAACAACCATAGAAATGGCGATTTTAAACCCTATATTCTAAAGTCCATAAACAAAGGCAAAACATGGGTAAATATAAAAAGCAATTTGCCAGAAAGAGGCTCTGCACAATGTTTGGCAGAAGACCATGTTCAAAAAGATTTATTGTTTGTGGGGACTGAATTTGGTTTATTTACAAGTTTTAACGCAGGTAAAAATTGGGTAAAAATGGCAGGAGGCCTTCCAACCATTATGGTTAAAGAAATAGCCATTCAAGAGCGAGAAAATGACTTAGTACTGGCTACTTTTGGGCGTGGTTTTTGGGTATTAGACAACTACACCGCTTTGCAACAATACAGTGCATTACAATCAGATATTGACACTAAAAATGCTGCCATTTTTCCGATAAAAGATGCTGTAATATTTATTCCATCAACGCCTTTAGGCCACAAAGGAAAATCTTTTCAAGGCGAAAGTTTTTACACCGCCAACAACCCACCTATAGGTGCAAGCATTCAGTATTTTATAAAAAACGATTATAAAACCATTAAAGAAATAAGAAAGGGTAGAGAGGAAAAACAAACCAATGATTATTACCCATCAATAGACTCCATAAGGCTGGAAAACAAGGATCAAGAACCATTTGTGTTGGCTTTAATTTATGATGAAAACAAGAACTTAATAAGAACATTGAAACAGCCTGCTAAAAGTGGTTTTTATACCTTGATATGGGATGGCCGATTAGCAGCTACAAGTCCTGTAACATTTTACACACCAAATCCAGACAATCCTTATGAGGGTGAAGACAGAGGCCCAATGGCAGTGCCAGGAAAATACAGTATTGAATTGATGCTAAATTATCAAAATAAATTGGAAAGTTTGGCCACAAGCACATTTACAATCAAACCATTGACCAATAATAATTGGCTTGCAAACAACAATTTCAACAAAGATATCGCTGAATTTAGAAGAGTGGTTTTGGGTGTAAATAGCTATTGCACAGAGGCAAAGAACAAAATAAATTATATTAAAGCATTAAATGTTGTAAAAAATGAAAATATCAAATCAAAGCTATTTCAGATTGAAGAATTGTTAAACAAAATAAATTTACAAATGAATGGCGATGGCAGCATAGCAAGTAGAGAGTTTGAAACATTGCCTGGCATTGTAGGTTCTATAGAGGGCATTGTTGGCAATTTATGGGCAACAACGGAACTTAGCACCACCACTTACAAAGAAAAACTAGAAGAGGTGAAAAACAAATTTAAAGTAACCTATACTGATGCAGAAATGCTGCAAACATTGCTCGTTCAGCTGGAAAAAGATTTAGAAATTTTGCAATTGCCCTATACTCCAGGCAGATTTCCTATTTGGAAAAGATAAGTGTAAAAGGAAACTACTTTTTATGGTAAAATAAACTGAAACATAAATAGCTTTTTTCATTGCATAAAGTTAAATAATTAATTACACAAATCTTCATTAGCTCCTCTTTTGGTTTTTGGAAATGAGAAAACATCTTCCTAAGAGCCTTTCTTCTATCATATAAACTTTTGATATATCTGTTAAACCAATGTAATTTTTAAATTATGTCAATAAATTAAAAGTCTTATCCCGAAATTTTGGGAGTTAATGCCAATTGATAATAATAGTTCAATTTTAGACACCCTTCATCAAGCCATTTTTGAACTCTTTTATCGCATTGTTGATAGGCTCTTTTCTTGGGTTTTCGCAGACTAAATCCCCATCTTCGTAAATAAGGCATCATTGTATTTATGGCTAAAACAACACCAAACTTTCGCTCTACGAGCTCATCAACTGCTTTCCTTGTCCATAATGCATATTCTAACTTTAATTAATCTCGCATTTTATCAATAATCATCTTTTAAATCTCCTTATCCTGCAATGCATTTAAAAGTTTCTTATATTCCGATTTTACACCTTTCTTTTTGCTCTAAAACCCTTCACTACCATTGTTTTTACATGCTATTCACCAATTAAAAACTGTATTTTTATTGACACCAAATAAAATAGCTATTTCTCCTTTTTTAAGTCCTTTGTGAATTAAGCTAATTGCTTTCTTGCGGTATGAGCTTCAACGGTATCAGCAAATGTTCTAAAAATTTTCGTTTTTCGTACTGCAAAACCTGCAAAATTTATGAATATATTGTCGCTAGGTTAATAGTATTTGTTTGATTTTTATTTCCATCTCAAACCAAACACCACAAAAAATTCGGCCTCACGGGAAAATACCTGACTTATCTACTGTGTTTTATTAATTTTAAAAATGACTTTGAGCCACCTTTGTTAATTTCAATAAAGTAAATCCCTTGCGGTAAAACATTATTAGCATCTATTGATAATGGGTGGATGCCTGAAGCAAATGGTTGAGATATTATTTCTTGAACAACAGAGCCATTCGTATTAAAAATTCTCACTGAAACAAATTGGTTATTTGATAAATTAAACGACAAAGTCGTTTCTCCAAAGCTCGGGTTAGGGTATATAATATCTTTTTCAACAGATGCCAAACTTTTATCTTCAATTGAAGTTAAAATAGGGACACTTGAACGCAATAATACAAATCTGTTTGGAGATTCTGTTATTGCATAAATCTTACCATCTGGCGCTTGTCTTACATCACGAAAACGGCCATAGCCATTCATGCTTCTTGTTGAAGACACTCTTTTATTGTCTTTCATTTTTAGCCAATGAATATGCGTGCCAGCTAAAGCGCCAATTAAAATATCTGCTTCATTGTTGGGTTGTCCATTTTTTATAAAAGTCATACCGCTTGGCGCGATGGATGGTACCCAATAGGTAAGTGGCAGTTGCATTCCGGGCAGTGTTGTATCTGGCGTAATAGGCGTTCCATTATAGTTGATTCCGAAGGTAACCTTAGGCCAACCATAATTGGTATTTGCTTTAATTAAATTTAGTTCATCACCACCTCTTGGACCATGTTCATGTGCGAAAATTTCGCCTGTAGCAGGGTTCATTGCCATACCTTGAATATTGCGGTTGCCCCAACAAAAAATTTCTGGCCTCGCATTTGGCATCCCAACCAAAGGATTGTTAGCAGGCACAGTTCCATCATCATTAAATCTTAATACTTTGGCAAAATGATTGGTTAATGTTTGTCCACTGTCTTGCGCCCCGCGATCTCCAACCGACATGTAGAGCAAATTATTTTTGTCAAAAACTATACGACTCCCAAAGTGTTGACCGGAATTTACAATTGGTAATGCCCTGAATAATTCTGTGAAATTTTGAAGTTGGTTGCCAACAAGGGTTCCTCTACCCAAAGCAGTTGTTTGGCCTCCTGTTGCATTAACGGCATAAGTAAGGTAAACAAAACTGTTGCTGCTAAAGTTAGGATGCAAGGCGATGTCTAACAATCCTCCTTGCCCATTTGTAGAAACAGATGGCACACCAATAAGTTCAGTAAGAGAATCTGTGGAGATCACATATCGGTAAGCTTTTCCTTGTTTTTCAGTAAACAGAACTTCATTGCTATTAATAAAAGTAAAGCCCCACGGAACTGAAATATTGTTAATTAAAATCTTATCTTGAAATAACTCTGGAGTTTGGGAAAACAAAGGATTAAAAAACATTGTAACTATCGTTGTCATGGTTACAAAACTATTTTTAGTTTTTAGTTTTAAATTAGAGATAAAATTAAGATTATTCATTGGTTAAGTATAGAGTTGTTTGGTTTTTTATGTTTTATATATTTTCTTATAGATTGAAATTGAGATAAAAAGGTTGCATGAAAATATTTTTTTATCAATAAAAAATTAGAATTTTGCGCTTTGCAAATACATCATTATTTTTAAAGTTAAAATATTTATTGCAAAATATTTTTATAAAATCATATAATTTGCTGTTGTCATAAATATTATTTAGTGTGGTTAGCATTGCCATTGTTAATATTATATTTTTATGGGCGATAAATCGATACAAGACTTTGCATAATCCGCCATCATTGATTTATTAATTTTTAGCATAAAAAAAACACCAATTTCTTGGTGTTTTTTTAAAATATATTTACTAAGTTTTATTCAAATTCAGCTTTCAAAATGCGTTTAATTTCATCTACTGTTTCCTCTTCTAATTGTGTTCTGGCAACAAGCTGCTCGCTCGGCACACCCAAAACAGCCTTAGCAGTATCGAGACCAATAGCTTTTAACTCATCAATAATCCAGTTGTCAATCTCGTCTGCAAATTCCTCCAAATCAATATCAGAATCATCAAATTCAACATCCTCTCTATACACCTCAATATCGTATCCAACCAATCTGCCAGCCAAACGAATATTAAATCCTCCTTTTCCAATTGCCAAACTCACTTGGTCGGGCGCAAGGAAAACATTTGCCTTTTTTGTTTCCTCATTAATAGAAATAGACGCAATTTTTGCGGGGTTCAATGAGCGCTGAATAAACAAAGAAGTATTGGTAGTAAAATTGATAATATCAATGTTCTCATTCCTCAATTCTCTTACAATCCCATGAATCCTGCTGCCCTTCATACCCACGCAAGCACCTACAGGATCAATTCTTTCATCATAACTTTCCACTGCAATTTTAGCCCTTTCGCCAGGTTCTCTAACAATTTTTTTAATTGTAATTAAACCATCTAAAATTTCCGGCACTTCTAGTTCCAAAAGTTTCTCTAAAAACACTGGAGAAGTCCTCGACAACAATATTTTAGGCGTTGCATTAGTCATGCTTACCTCATGCACAATTGCTTTAAGTGTTTCGCCTTTTTTATAAAAATCGCTTGGTATCATTTCTGATTTAGGTATTAACAATTCATTGCCTTCATCATCCAAAACCATGATTTCTTTTTTCCAGATTTGATAAACCTCGCCAGTAATAATCTCACCAATTCTATCAGAATATTTAGCAAAAAGTTCTTCTTTCTCAAGTTCCAAAACCTTTGTCATTAAAGTTTGACGAGCGGCAAGTATATTTCTTCTGCCAAAAAAGTCCATTGGCACTTGGTCCGTACAATCTTCACCAATTTCATAATCGGATGCAATTAATTTAGCTTCTGAAATACTAACTTGTTTGTTTTCGTCTTCAACTTCGCCTTCGTCAACAATCATACGATTACGATAAATCTCTAAATCGCCTTGGTCGGTATTGATTACAACATCGAAATTCTCGTCATCGCCATATCGTTTTTTCAACATGTTTCTGAAAACCTCTTCAAGCACCCTCATTAAGGTTGGGCGGTCGATGTTTTTAAATTCTTTAAATTCCGAGAAAGACTCTACCAGCCCTCTAACGGTTAATATTTGTGGAGTTGTCATTTGAATGATAATATAATTTTTGCTGTTTTTATTTGTACAAAATTAATGTTTAATATTGTTTTCTGTTCGTTCTTTTTAGGTTTTTCGTTGATAAAGTAATCAAAAGTAAGCTCATTTTCGTTTATAGAAACTAAACTTGCTTGATATTTTAGGCCTTCAATAGTCGTTATATCAAACTCTCGACCAATGTGCTTTGAATATTGTCTCAACATTTTTAAAGGGCTATCGGCTCCAGGGGTGCAAACATCAAGCGAATAAGCTTCGTCTGGCATTTGTTCATCTGCAAAATGGTTTAAACTTCTGCTTATTTTAGAAATATCGTATATCCCAAGCCCTTCGTCACCATCAAGAATAACTTCATATTCTCCATGGCTTTCTGTCATTTCTACTAAAAAAATATGAGGATATTCTTTTAGTATATCAGACAGTATTGTTGTCAAATTTTGTTTTACATTCATAATTTTAAGAAACAATTAAGGGGCTTTTTAGTGCCCCTTAACCAATCAATTATATATATTTAGTGACTGCAAATTTAAAACATTATTTATATTTACAAAAACTTTTTTTTATCTTCTTCTTGTGCTTCCTCCGCCACCTCCCGAAGGTGGTGTATTTGTTCCGCCCGATCCGCCAGTTTGTTCTGTTGGTTTATTAGATGGTGAAGCTGGAGTTGTGCTATTTTTGTACCAATCATCATTACTTGTTTTTGGCTTTTCTGTACTGCCAGCATTACTCGTTTTAGGTTTTTCGGTACTGCCTGTGGTGCCAGAACCTTCTCTCCTATTGGTAGTTCCGCTACCCGTAGATGTTTTGTTATTGTCATTCGAGTTCTCAGCCGCAGATTCTAACACAGCTCCTAAAATATCGCCTAACACTTTTAATCCAACATTCTCTCTTACTTTTTTAGGGGTATTGTCAACCTTGTTTTCTGGCGTTTCGTTATCCACAACATTATTCAATATTGAGTCTTGATTTTTGTTGCCTAAATTCACAGGTTCTCTGTTATCGTTGCCAGAAGGCGGTGAAATAACATCCCCTTTTTTATCCGGAACAATATCTTTCAACCCTCTTCTGCATGTGTCCAAATCAGATTTACTTCTTCTGTTTTGTTGCAACATGAAATTGTACTCGATTTTTAAATCCTTAAGTTGTTTGTCTATGGCAGTTTGGCTTTTTTGAAGTTGTGTTTTTTCATCATTTAATTTATTAATTTCAATAGAATTATTAAATATAGTAGAATTTAGTTTCTCAATTTTAGATTGATTTTCTTTTTCTGCATCTTGGCATTTTTTTAACTCGCCATCTTCAATTAAACCACCGCTGCCGCTTTTACATTTTGCTAAATCTTCTTCAAGTGCTTTAATTTGATAAGACAAGTCTGCATTTTTAGTGTTTAGTTGTCCAATTCTGTTGGCCATGTCTTTCATTTCTAAAGATATATTATCTTTTTCTGCTTGACATTTTTTCAATTTAGCATTTTCTTCATCACAATTTCCAACAGTCAATTTCAATTTTTCTATTTCGGTAATTTTATCTGCTAATAATTTTTCTGCCTCAATTGATTTCTTTTTCGCAACTTCTGCTTCTGCTTGCGCTTTTGATTTTTCGCCTTCCAATGTTTTAATTACATCTGAGGATTCACCAGTTGCGGTTTTTCTGCAATTTTCTAATTCTAAAGTTTTATCGGCTAATAACTTTTCAGTTTCAACCGTTTTCTTTTTTGCAATTTCCGCCTCTGCTTGCGCTTTTGCTTTTTCAGCCTCAAGGTTTTTTACAACCTCAGCACTTGAATTGGTATTGTTTTTTTTGCAGTTTTCTAATTCTAAAATTTTATCAGCTAATAACTTTTCTGTTTCAACCGTTTTCTTTCTTGCAATTTCCGCCTCTGCTTGCGCTTTTGCTTTTTCAGCCTCAAGGTTTTTTACA